>Ga0315281_10002160_pt1 | contig 29193 bp, 24 predicted proteins | sample YL17G07_0_MG_FD_204540 | JGI IMG/M metagenome (GOLD analysis project Ga0315281, IMG submission 204540) | Sediment microbial communities from Yellowstone Lake, YNP, Wyoming, USA - YL17G07_0 | ecosystem: Environmental > Aquatic > Freshwater > Lake > Sediment | place: USA: Wyoming | collected...
AAGGCACAACACTTCTCTGGTAGTGCCGATACCCCGCTCGTAAAGGCGCTCTTCGCCGTTGCCGAGACGCTTAAACACTTCATTGATACCGACCGCGATACCATCTGGGCGTTCGTCCTGAAGAACAACTATAAGCCTCTGTTCCTCAAAGGCAAGTTCGATTTCATCATGGGCAACCCGCCCTGGATTGCCTTCCGCTTCATGGAACCCACCTATCAGACCTTCCTGAAACGGCAAATCACTGAGGACTACAAGTTGCTTACAGGGCGTGGGGAACTGATTACCCACCTTGAGGTAGCAACCTTGTTCTTGGTGCGCACCGCTGACCTCTATCTCAAGAAAGGGGGAAAGATTGCCTTCGTCCTGCCCAGGAGCCTGTTCAGCGCCGACCAGCACGACGGGCTGCGCAAGCGCACATTCAAGTTCAGCGAAAACACGATACAGACGCTTTACTGGCATGAGATTTGGGACTGTGAGAATATCGCCCCCCTGTTCAATGTGCCTTCCTGTATTGTCATAGCAGACAAAAAAGAGCTTTCCCGTCCCTCGCGTTCCACACCTGTAGAAAAAGATGTGAAGGTTATCCCCGGACAAATCCTGAGTGGGAAACTGGAACGGAAAAACGCCTCGCTTGCTGAGGCTGAAAAAGACCTCACGATAGAGGATGTGAAGTTCTCCCTACACTCGCGCGGCAAACGCTCCTACTGGGCAACAGGCAAAGGCGCTGGTGCACAGGCAGCCAGTTTCTACAAAAACCTGTTTGAGAATGGAGCAACAATATACCCACGCCCCTTCTGGTTCGTGCAGGTGAAGCCATCACCGCTCGGTTTCAACCCCGACCTGCCGCCGCTGGAGACAGCCGACCGAGCTGTAGCCGAAGCGAAGGATGCTTACAAAAGTGTGTTTTTCCAAGGCACTGTTGAGAGCCGTTTTCTTTACGCCACCCTGCTCTCCACCGACCTGCTCCCCTTCGGGCACCTCGACTATCGCCTGGTGGTACTGCCCATAGAATCTGCCGAAGATGACTATAAACTCATTGACGCAAACGAAGCGCACAAACGCGGCTTTCTCAACTTGGCACGCTGGCTATCAAGAGTCGAAGAGGAATGGACAAAGCGGCGCAGTGTCAAAGCGGAGCGAATCACCGCCCTGGGCTGGCTGGATTACCGCAGAAAGCTGACAGCTCAGAACCCTCAAGCAAAATACAGGGTCATTTACAATGCTTCAGGCACATATCTTGCAGCGGCTGTTGTTAAAAATGACACAATTAGACTCGAAGTCAACGAACAACAAATCGTTACGAAGGGCTTTGTCGTAGACCACATAAATTTCTTTTGTGAATTGAACAACCAAGATGAAGCTCTCTATCTAGCTGCCATACTCAACGCCCCCATCATAGACAAGTTGATCAAGCCGATGCAAGCGCGGGGCTTGTGGGGGCCCCGTCATATCCATAAGAAAGTACTCGAACTCCCCATCCCCCAATTCGACGAGAAAAACGAAGTCCACATGAATCTGGCAAAAGTGGGCAAAAAGTGCAGCGCCAAGGTCGATAAGTGGCTGGCAAGCGGCGGTGCAGGAAATATCAAGAGCATCGGCAAGTTGCGCTCTATGGTGCGTCAGATGCTGAAGGATGAACTAGCGGAAATTGACGAACTGGTCAAAAGGATTTTGGAATAAGCCTGAAGAAAGCTACAGATAGATGAAGTCGTTCAAAGACCAGCAAGGTCGCTCTATCCGTTTAACGCAGCATCGTTTGGAGCACATGGAGTTGGACCACCCCGAAATGCTGGGCCAAATTGACAGGATCGAGCACACTTTGCTAAAACCTGATACAATTGTTAGGTCGAGGACAGATCCGCAGGTCGAACTGTTCTATCGGCTTTATAAAGGTACACCTGTTACTGAAAAATATCTATGTGTCGTTCTTAAAGGCTCAATCGAAGATTTATTTATCATAACAGCGTATTTTACAGACGCTATAAAGGGAGGAGAGGTTCTGTGGCAAAGGAAGTGAAAGTCTGGTATGACAGAGAAAGCGACTACCTCGAAGTCTTGTTCGAACGCAAGGCAGGCTATTTTCGCGCAACAGACAACGATGCAGTCATGGAAAAGGTAGATAAAGAAGGCAATGTCATCGGATTTTCCATTATGAAGGTAAGCGCCCTGAAACAGGAAAAACCTCTCTCTGTCACTCTCAAGTAGGATGGGGGCTTCTGCTCCACTCCATCATGCCCAATCTTGCCCAACTCAAATAAGCCCAGCGTCCCTCTTCAGCCCCCTCAAAACATCGGCTTATTTTCTCCCCTTTGGGCGGGTTTCAAACCCGCCCCTACGGAATTGGGCGCAAAGTTTTGTGTGAGCCTTAGGCGGATTAGGGCCACGATGGACTTGATTGCCTGCTTTTACTCATTATGATGTAGAGGCTTTTTCAATGGAGTTTAATGGAACTGAGTTTGTCCAGTCGTCCGAAGTCGTGCCAGGCATCGATCCAGCGGATGGTGCCGGAACGGGAGCGCATAGCTAGAGACTGCGTTTGCGCTCCGCCACTGGTATAACGTACCCCCTTCAGTAATTCGCTGCTACTCACCCCGGTGGCAGCAAAAAAAACATCATCACTGTCTATCAGGTCCTCCGTTTTATACACTTTGTCAAGATTAACTCCAGCGGCTATGGCTGCTTCTCTTTCCTTTTCATCTCGAGGCCAGCCCTTACATTGGATAGCGCCTCCGATACAAAGTATGGCCGCAGCGGAGAGCACTCCCTCAGGCGTGCCCCCGATGCCCATGAGCACATCGACCCCCGTTTCGGGCAGGGCGGCCTGTAAGCTCGCCGCTATGTCACCATCGGAAATCAGTTTGACCCGGGCGCCTGCGCTCCTGATTTCTGACAGTAGCTGTTGGTGGCGCGGTCTGTCCAGGACTACTACCGTAATCTCTGATATCCTTCTTTTTTTGGCTTTGGCGATGTTCTTCAAGTTTTCCGACACCGGCGCTTCAATATCTATAGCGTCCTTTGCCTCACGGTCGGTGACAATCTTATTCATATACACCAGCTCACGGGGGCAATGCATCGTCCCTCTAGCCGAGAGCGCCACGGCAGATATGGCTCCGGGAAGCCCCTTCGCAGTCAGAGTGGTGCCATCAATCGGATCAACTGCAATGTCAACCTGTAAATCCGAGCCGCCACCGATCCGCTCTCCGATATATAGCATGGGAGCCTCGTCTTTCTCTCCCTCTCCGATGACCACGATTCCATCCATCCTGACCGAGCCCAGAACCCACCGCATGGCTTCCACCGCTGCATGGTCCACCAGGTTTTTGTCGCCCATACCGAAAAAACGGGCTGCCGATAGGGCTGCCGCTTCGGTAACACGCACCAGCTCCATGGCTACATTACGCTCAATAAAGCGACTGGATTTTAAATCTTTCATGAGTAACCCTCCACTATCAATAATGTAAAGAGGAAACCAGGAATCGTAGTGCTGCCATGATAATTCAAATACATGGTGCGGTCAACCAATCATCAGCTCACTGGCAAAATGCACAGGTTAGCGGAACGTTCAATTCTAAAAGTCAGGGTGCCCCAAGCCGAGTCCCTTTCGGAGCATTGCGCTACAAAGGAACACCGATTCAGGTATAATTGTAAGTACGTTGACAATCCCCCATGCCGGTGGTATAAAAGGTGACCAGGTTCTAACGCGATTAAGGGACGACCTCAATATAGACAAGGTTGTGAGGAGAAGCAAAATGAAATCCCAAAAAGTACAGCATAAATCCAAGACGAAGAAACAACTTGATCCCCAAGCTGAAGCTCTATTGCAGCAAATGGCACAGATGAATATACCACCATTTAACACGCTAACACCAACACAAGCCAGAGAGCTGATGAAGGGGATGGCAGTACTTACCTCAGAACCGGAAGTAGTTGCAAACGTAGAGAACCTGACAATTCCAGGTCCCAGGGGAAAAATTCCCGTGAGAATATACACACCTGAAGGTGACGGCCCATTCCCCATACTTGTCTTTTTCCACGGAGGTGGTTGGGTTCTCTGCGACCTTGATACTCACGACAACCTGTGCCGGTCCCTCGCAAACAGGGTTCGTTGTGTTGTGGTTTCCGTTGACTATCGACTTGCACCGGAACACAAATTTCCGGCAGCGGTAGAAGATGCGTACGCTGCCACCCAATGGGTTGCCCACAATGCCCATCGCATTAACGGTGACCCTGCTCGTATTGCTGTTGGTGGGGACAGTGCTGGAGGCAATTTAGCGGCAGTTGTGGCTATGATGGCGCGTGACCAGGATGGACCTGGCCTGACATATCAACTGCTAATATATCCCGCGACTGATGTTTCATCATCTAACACTGACTCATACAAAAACTATGCAGAGGGCTATTTTTTAACCAAGGGTGATGGGGAATGGTTTTGTGATCATTACCTGAATTGCGAAGAGGACAGACTGCACCACCGTGCATCGCCATTACTGGCCCTAGACCTTAGTGGTCTGCCACCTGCGCTTGTGATTACAGCGGAGTTCGATGTATTGAGAGATGAGGGCGAATCTTACGCGAAGAGACTGAAAAAGGCAGGCGTCCCTGTTAAGTGCACACGATACAAGGGCATGATCCACGGGTTCATGAGTATGGATAGATTGTTAGATCAGGCTAGAAATGGCATTGAAGAAGCCAGCGCTGCGCTGCGTGAAGCCTTTCTTACCTGTTGATTCGTGGCCTTCCGGGTGACCCAAGCCAAGTCCTTTCAGAGCGCTTGTGCACTTGTGTAATCTTAGATTGTCAAACAGGTCTATCCACTTCGTGCGCCCCTGAAAGCTGATAGCTGAGTGCTTTACCCGCTCCCCGCGACATTTTCCCCTTGACAGCGTAAGAACTTATGTTCTACAATGGCCCCCTAATATCGGGACTGCATGTACACAGATCCCGACCAAATTCAAGAGCAGCAAACAGCATCTACTGAGCCGCACAATTGTCCAAAAACCCAGGCCACGCTATACCCAAAATCGGAAAATCCTTGCCACCATCGCAGGCGTCGTTGTCTCACCTCTAAACCCGATGTATACTAGCGTCATCTTGAGCAAGGGGTTGAAAATGGGGCCATTAGAGGGAATTAAGGTTCTCGACCTGTCATTGTACGGGCCGGGCAGGTACTGCTCCATGATCCTGGCCGACCTCGGCGCCGAGGTGATAACTGTCGAGATACCGCGCAGCACCGGCAAGATGTTCGGCATGATGACCAGTGACACGGAGGCGCATTACATCGGTCTCAACCGCAATAAGAAGTCCATCGCACTCAATATCAAGAAGGACGAGGGCAAGGAGATTTTCTACCGCCTAGCGGAGAAGGTGGACGTTATACTGGAGACCAACCGCCCGGGGACACTCAAACGCAGGGGCATGGACTACGAGACGGTGAGCAAGCTCAATCCACGCATCATCTGCTGCTCTATCACTGGCTACGGCCAGAACGGCCCCTACGCTCGCAGGCCGGGACATGACATCAACTTCGTCGCTATGGCCGGCATCCTGGGGCTCAGCGGCAGCAGGAATGGCCCGCCTTCGTACATCGTCTCACCCATGATCGCAGATGTCCTGGGAGGCACCAACCAGGCCGTCATCGCTATCATCGCCGCCCTCTTCGCCCGGGACAGGACAGGCAGGGGTCAATATATAGACGTCTCCAGCACCGATGGCGCTGTGTTCTACCACTGGGTCCATGCGCCCCAGTTCTTCCGCGATGGAATATCGCCAGAGCGGGCGGAGTCGCCCACCGGCAGCGATGTGGCCTGGATGAACATCTATAAAGCTAAGGACGGCAAGTACTTCACCATCGGCTGCTTCGAGCCCTGGCTCTGGGCCAACCTGTGCAAGCTGGTGGGCAGGGAAGACCTCATACCGAAGCACTTCGGCTCTTTCGAGGAGCAGCAGGAGTCATATCAAGCCCTCTCCGAGGTCTTCGCCACCAAGAACAGGGACGAATGGTTGAAATCGCTGGATGAAGCAGATGTCTGCGTCGCCCCGGTGTACAACTTCGAGGAGATGTTCGCCGACCCTCACTACAGGGACCACAAGATCGTGGTGGAGATGGAGCATCCCAAGCTGGGCAAAGTGAAGGTGTTGAATACCCCGTTCAAGCTATCAGACACGCCGGCTGCGGTGAGGACCAGGCCGCCGCTGTGGGCAGAGCACACCAGGGAGGTGCTGAGCGAGCTCCTAGGTTACAGCAAGAAGAAAATAGACCGCCTGCTCAAAGAAGAGGTCATTGAGTAAGGGCAATTCATGAATTGCCCTACCATATAGACAAGGAGTGAAAAACATGGGGCCACTGGAAGGAATAAAGGTTGTAGACCTGTCGCGCAACAGCCCGGGCAGGTACACCACGATGATTATGGCCGATTTCGGCGCCGAGGTCATCACGGTGGAGACGCCCCGCACGACGGGCACGCAGTCATTCATGTTCACGGACGACACCTGGTTCCGCTATGTGGGCATGAACTGCAATAAGAAAAGCATCGCCGTTAACCTGAAACATCCCAGGGGACAGGAGATTGTGCACCGCCTGGTGGACAATGCGGACATCTTCATCGAGGGGTTCCGCCCCGGGGCGGCGGCGAGGCTGGGCATGGGTTACGATGCGCTGAGCAAGCGCAACCCGAGGCTGATTTACTGCGCCATCACGGGCTACGGACAGGACAGCCCCTATGTGAACAGGGGCGCGCACGATATCAACGTGGTAGCTTTGACCGGCATACTGGGGGCCACCGGCTCTAAAGACGGGCCGCCCATCCACGTTATCTCGCCGCAGATAGCGGACATGGCCGGCGGCAACATCCAGGCGATAAGCTCCATCCTGGCGGCGCTTTACGCGAGGGAGAAAACAGGCCGAGGCCAATTCATCGATGTGTCCATCACAGACGGGATGATGTTCATGAACTGGGTGATGAATTTGCGCTACCTCATCAACGGCTTCGTAGCGGAGCGGAGCGAGCTTCCCACGGGCAGCGACATGGCCTGGTTGAATGTGTACAAGACTAAAGACGGCAGCTATATCGCTTTGTCCTGCCTGGAGCCGCATACCTGGGCCAATCTGTGCAAGCTGGTGGGCAGAGAGGACCTCGTGCCCCATCATTTCTCCACGATGGAGAAGCAGAAAGAGATTTACGATACGTTCTGCCAGATTTTCGCCGCGAAGGATAGGGCAGAGTGGCTCAAGCTCTTCGATGAGGCCGATGTGGCAGGGGCGCCGGTGAACACGGTAGCGGAAGCACTGTCCGACCCGCATGTGGTGTACAAGGGACTGGTGGTAGAAGTGGACCATCCCAAGCTGGGCAAGGTGAAGCTTTTGAAAAGCCCCTACCGGTTCTCCGACACGCCGGTGAAGTCGAGGCAGCGCCCGCCGCTCTACGGCGAGAACACCGAGGAGATACTGAAGGGCGTCATGGGCTTGAAGAAGAAGGAGATTGCCGAACTCCGCAAAGAGGGCGTGATCGAGTAGAAAGGGCGTTGACTCCCGCCCTACTCGCCCATAATCTGGAGCACGATGTCGCGGGAGCGTGCTCTGTTGTCGAAATCGGCGAGGATGATCTGCTGCCAGGTACCCAGGGTCAGTCTCTTGTTCACGAAGGGCACGACCAGGGAAGCGCCCAGCAGCGAAGCGCGCACATGGGAGTAGCCGTTGCCGTCGCCCCAGGTGGCATCATGACGGTAGGTTATACTACGGGGCACCAGCCTCTCCCACATGCTCTCTAAATCGCTGAGCACGCCGCGCTCGAACTCTATGGTGGTGAGGCCGGCCGTGGAGCCTGCCACGAAGACGGTCACAGTGCCGTTGCTGACGCCTGATTGCTCCACCTTTTGAGCCACCTTGTCCGTTATATCAATAAAGTCGCAGTTGCCTCTAGTTTGAACATGGATACGGGTATTGGTAACCATCACAGTTCCCTCCTGAAGTGCGGAACATTCTTTGAGATTATAGCAGAAGTCAATTATGACATGTTTATCAACCCCCTTTATCCCCCAATCTTGGGGGAAATAGGGGTTGGGGGACACCCCCAACCCCCCGGCAGGAGGAATCCTGCACTTCTATCAGCCCCCAATTCCCCTGGCAGAGGGGCAAATCCCCTCTGCACTCCCCTTTGTAAAAGGGCAGGTTAGAAACCTGCCCTACTCAGGAGATTTGATGATATAATGAAGGCTGCCGAAAAAAGGATTGCCGATGGACTTTTTTGAGACTGTTAAAAAGAGGCGCAGCGTCTACCGGTTCAGCGACCGGCCGGTGGCAAACAAGGACATCATGGCTATGCTCGAGGCGGCGATACTGGCGCCCAGCGCGACCAACGAGCAGCCGTGGTATTTCATCGTGATCAGGGATAAGAACGTCAAAGAGGCCATGCGGGATGTGGTCAACGCCATGGTCGAGGCTGTGACGGCGGCCACCGACGACAGACAGCGGAAGAAACGGCTGGCCTGGATGCAGTCCTACAGCACTCATTTCGCCGATGCGCCGGTAGCTATCGCGGTGCTGGCGCGCCCCTGGGTGGGGGGAGGCTACAGTGAACCGACGGACCCGGCGCGCCGCGACCTGGCCCTGGAAAGCGTGGCGATGGCGGTGGCGCATCTCCAGTTGGCAGCTACTGCGCTGGGTTACAGCAGTTGCTTCGCCAGCAGCCCTGCCGAGTTCGCCCGTGAGGAGCTTGAGGCAATTCTACACGTGGAAAAGCCCTGGTTCCTGGTGGGCATAATATCGCTGGGCGTAGCTGCGAAGCGGCCGGGGAAAAGGCCGTCTCGCAAATCTGCGGCAGAGGTCTGCACCTTTATCGGGTAAAAAATTATAACAGCGGTTTAGAAAATGGGGAGTCCAGAGGGGCGAAGCCCTTCTGGTGGGGGTTTGGGGGTATCCCCCAATTTTTCTTTGTCCCCCAAGAGTGGGGGACTACAGGGGGTTGAAAATAGAAAATGAAGATTCTGGGTATAGAAACATCGTGCGATGAGACCGCCGCTGCCGTGGTCGAGGACGGCACCAAGATATTATCTAACGTCATCTCCTCTCAGGTCGAGATACATAGCCGCTACGGCGGCATCGTGCCCGAGGTCGCCTCGCGCCAGCACCTGCTGTCCATCATGCCCATAGTGGAGAAGGCGCTCGCAGATGCCAGGGTAGACGCCAAAGACCTCTCAGCTATCGCGGTCACCAACGGCCCGGGACTGGCGGGCTCGCTGCTGGTGGGCGTGAACTTCGCCAAGGCGGTGGCGCTGGCCTGGGGCCTGCCGCTGGTCAGCGTGAACCACCTTGAAGCGCATATCTACGCCAACTGGCTGGGACAGGACAGACCTTTCTTTCCGGCAATCTCGCTCATAGTCTCGGGCGGCCATACCGAACTCGTTTTACTCAAAGGCCACGGGGAAATCTCGAGGCTGGGCAGGACGAGGGACGATGCTGCGGGAGAGGCCTTCGATAAAGTCGCCCGGGCGCTGGGACTGGGGTATCCGGGCGGGCCCGTTATCGAGAAAGCCACTCAGGGCGTAACTCCTACACACAGGCTGCCACGAGCCTGGATTCGTGGTAGCGATGATTTCAGCTTTAGCGGGCTGAAGACAGCGGCGGTGCGGCTGGCGGAGGAGTTGAAAATCACGGCTTCAGCCAATCCCAGCCCTCTCGCGCTGGACATCGCCGCCAGCTTCCAGCAGTCTGTGGTGGATGTGCTGGTGACCAAGACAGTAGCGGCCGCCGGCAAACACGGGGTGAGCCAGATACTGCTTGCCGGAGGGGTCGCTGCCAACAAGCTGCTGCGCGAGACCATAGCAAGCCATTCGCCGATACCGGTATCGATTCCGCCGATTATCCTGTGCACCGACAACGCAGCGATGGTCGCCTCATGCGCATACTTCAGACTGCTTCAGGGAAAGGTTGCCGGCTGGGACGTGGATGTGGTGCCAGGGCTCAGCCTGGGTACTTCCTGAGTTGTGCAGGGCACAGCACGCTGTGCCCCTACAGAGGAACGCTTGCTGAGGCTAGTCTCCTGGACAGAGGGCAAATATCGCACCTGCGGGGGCGGCAGAAGGTATTATCCAGATGAATAAGGCCCTGCTGGCGCCGCGCGGAATCTACCAGGGCGGAGGCCTTTGAGCCCATCAGCTTGACCAGACCACGGGTTATCTCGTTCTCCCCTGACTTAGGATAGATTCTATAGAGCCATAGGGCTGTCTCTGCTAAACTCGCCTCGTAATTGTCGCTTGCCCAGGCGAAGGCGAAAGGCAAGGCGATGTTGACCACGATCTCCCGCGCCCGGCTCTGACCGATGAGGGCGCGTCGGCCCGGGGAACGACAGCCTTCGCCGGCCACCATGAAGCCAGCCTCGAGACGTCCGATATCGCAGCGAGATTCGCCCACCAGCCGAAGCACACCCTCGAAAATCCCTTCATCCCCGAAGCGGGCGAGCAGATGGGCCGCGCCTGTGATACGGCGGGCGGGGTGGTTCTCAGGGCGCACTCTGAACAGATGCCAGCGGGAGAGGCTTAGCGGCTCCCTGTCGCCGAGGCAGCGCCAGACCCATTCCATTCTGGCATCGCCTCGCGGCAGCAGCCCGGCCATACTCAGGAGGAGCGCCCTGAGCAGCGCAACCCGCTCTTGATAACCCTTGTCTCGACAAACACTTTCCAGAATCGCCAGGGGCAAGCGGCGGGCCAGTTCCTGGAACGGCTCCTTGTTCCTGGTATAGCCCAGCGCTTCCATGATACCCTGATACAGCACCTGAGACGGCGGTTCCTGGCTCAGGCTGGCAGCAAAACGAGATGCTTTCAGTCTGAAACGCTCGTCGCCAGCTTCATCCAGCAGCCTGCCCATCTCGTCATCGCCGAGCCGACACAGGGCGTCATAGCAGGGCTCGGCGGGCATCATATTGAGACTGGACCAGTAGCGCACCGCCAGCAATGAACCGCTTAGGCAACGCTGCAAGCTCAATGTGGGCACTGTCCTGCCATTCTGGAGAACCACCGGCGCCTCTCCATCCCAGGCCACCTGAAGTATCAGCCCGTTATAGCCGGGGTCGCAATGATGACCGTGGCCTCTCCAGTCGCTCGCCTTGAGGTGAAGCTCAATATCCCCAACCAGCAGTCCGCCATCCTCGGTGACGATGACAGCGCCCAGGAAATCGGGGCCGCTATCCCGGTTCTCCTTCCCCGGGTAGATAACCTGGACTTTTTCACCGGAGCCGGTGACCAGGCTCTCCGGCGAAATCAGCTGCCTAGCCCAGATGCGGACTAAAAGGCGTTCGTCGACTCTATCTATGTCTATGGTGTCACCTCAGACAAATTCCTAAATCCGAATTTCTAAATCCCAAACAATATCGAATTCTCCAACCTACAATTTCCTAAACCTAGTGAGACGCCAGGATTCGATTTTGAAGGCTCTGCCCCTGGTGCCTGACTCAAACATCGTCTCCCACAGGTTTTTCGTCAGCAGACGCGCTGTATTTGAAGCCGGCGCGTTCGGCAATGATGGAGAGAAGGGTAACCGAGGTCCCCCGTGGACTGTACATCCCGGTCTCCCACTCGCTGATGGTCTGCTGGCGCGTCCCCAGCTCATCTGCCATCTCCTGCTGAGTCAGCCCCAAATGAGCCCGGAGCGCCCTAACGCCCTCGCTGTCCCAGCGAACCTTTCTCTTCAACCTCATGGCAGGATTTTACACTGTTTCGTGTAAAAAGTCAATACCGATTCAACGGTCTGAGTGAGAAACGGTGGACTGATATCGGCAGTTCCAGGACTAAATGGCGACACTACAGGGACTAAACCATCACCAGGTGTCTCTGAACCGACCAGGCCGCGAAAAACACGATGACCCAGGACTGACCGACCTTCACAGTCCACCCTTATCCGCAGCGAACTACGTACGACATAAGCCAATAAGACGTTAAACAGACTGTTTTAGTACGGACTGTTGACAGTCCACCCTATTTCTGGTATAATACTGCGCACGGACTGAACTATAGAGTCCTCAAAATATAAAGTCCAGGGGAAGGCAATGGCAACCATCAAAGACTACGAACTGGAGGGGCGCGGACTTATCCCGCCCTACGGACCTGCCCGGGGGATGCTGCAGGCGCTGAACCTGCTGCGCAGGACGACGCCCTCGAGGATAGACTCCGACTTCCTGCGCATCAATAAGATCGCTCCGGGCAACGAATACAAGGTAGTGGGCGCATTGAGGTTCCTGGGGCTTATCGATGAGGACGGCAAGCCCACGGAGGGCAGCCGCCTTCTCAAAACCAAAGGGACTACCTACACCCAAGCCTTGCAGGAGATAGTCCGTAAAGCCTACTCAGGGGTATTTCACGGACTGCGGGGCAACGGGATAACCCGGGAGGGAATCTACAACTACTTCGTCACCGAGGGCGGGATGGGGGCTGAGATGGCGAGCAAAGCCACCCGCTTTCTGATCAAGCTGTGCCGTCTGGCTGAAATCGAGCTGGCCCCAGAATCGCCCAGAGGGGCCTCCCGAGGAAAAAGGAAGGCAAAACCCCAGCCGCAACACTATATCAAGTCACAGGCCGAGCCTGGAGGCAGGGACTTCGACCTCCAGTCCCCTACCCAGGTGGTCTCCGCCCAATTCCCCATGGTGCTGGCGCTGACGCCGGAAATGGCGTCCATGAGCGTGGAGCAACTGACCGAGCTGTTCCGCAAAATGAGGATAGCGCTGGAGCAGTCGGCTGCCAGCAAAAATTAGTTATACTAAGCCTACAGTTTTTATTATCCGCTGGGCAGGTGGGTTCCATTTCATTTCACCCACCCTACTTTTATCTCCTCTAAATTGTTCCATAGATCCTTATTTCCTTGCGGCATTATATATTTCGCGGTAGAATGTCGCAAGAACTGTAAATTGAGTTAAATGTTAACTCCAGAACTGGGCAATATTAAAAGATAGGCATTATGACCATATACTTTACAGCGGATTTACATTTACACCATGAGAATATAATTCGTTATTGTCATAGAAATCCGCCCTTTAGCAATATAGAGGAAATGGATAGGGGATTAATCAAGAATTGGAACAGTGTAGTTAAATATCTTGATAAGGTATATTACTTAGGGGATTTTTGCCTGACACACGATAGTACTGCTTATAGCAGAGCCTTGCATAAAGTTCATGGCAGAAAAGTCTTTATGAGAGGAAACCATGATAAGGGATTACAGCATGCCAATTATTACATTTGTCGCAAGATAGACGGAATGAAAATATTTATGAGGCATTGGCCTCCGTGGGAATATCCAAGTAGATTTCCTCATTCCTTCAATATTCCTTCTGATGTTGACATTATTCTATGTGGCCACGTGCATGATAAGTGGAAGTTTCACCAACATATTGTGGGGCAAAGATGCATCCCTGTAATTAATGTTGGAGTAGATGTTTGGGGATATAAGCCAGTCAACTTGACTACCATAATGGAAGAATTTGATAGATTTGTTTCTTTAAAAAGGACTGAGGCATAGTTTCTACTAACTCGAAGCTATACAGTAACTGTCTTGTGCTATACTTTTTTCACGGCATAATACGTTAGGACCCAAGAATAGATGCCCATATGAGTAATGTCAAAAGAAAGACCACTATGACTTACAATTGTGCAAGGGTTTACGTGGGCTGGTGGTGGGATGACACCAATGAATTTTGCCACCAGGTTGAGTGTAGTTACGAGGTCACAAAGGGCAGTATAACCCAAAAGAGATTAAGTCCGGTCTACATCTCTGGGAAAGATACTGATGGTCCTAATAACTTGGTTGATGTCTTTATGTTATATCCTCAGTCTAAAACAGCAACAGTAAGGATTACCAATGGGAAACGCAAATTCAATGTGCATCTAGTAAAAAGCCGAGGTTCTGAAAGCAAAATCTATAAATTAAGGCTTCATGGGGTTGATTTTACCCCTTATTCTACAATTCAGACTCTAATTAAAAAACAGTCAGTTCTATATAGATTAAAAGTAAGGATTAGGCAGTTATTTGGCAGAAGAAGATAGTGAATTGCACTACCACCCTGTATTGCTTCATGCTGGCCTATATGATACCGCACCATAGTCTTACGCCGTCGCCGCCCTAACCCCTTCCCCGCCTACTTACCGTAATGTCAGGGATTTTGAACCTGAGAGTTATTGGTTTATTGCATACACTCTGATATGATAGCCTAGAATGTCGGTAGTGGCGACCTCCGGTACCCCTGTCACGACGGGGCTTCGTCGCCAGCCAGAGGCGGACGACGCTACGCAGCCGGGTAGCCTGGAGCACCCGCTCCAGGCTCAGATCGGAGCAGGTGCTCCGACCTGGGCTGATTATGTGGAATAAGCAAGAATAATCATTATGGGTTGGTTTGGAAAGACACCCCAGCTACAGGGTCGCTGACTGCTAATGGACAAGCTTACCTAAAATTGCGATCCCAGGGCTGTCTGGGTGTGGGTGTTTTGGTTGCTTTAGGATTTTCTTCTGGCACAGATGATACGCAAGAAAATCGCAATGCCGAGACCGTCTGTATAAGCTCTCAACATCGTTAATAAAGTCTTCATGAGCCCCACCAGTATCGTATCCCCAAGGCCGGAAGAAGACGATAGCTATATTTGTTCCACGCTTTATGTTCGGCAAGCTTTTAACATCGTGTATCGCAGATTTCATCTTATTTTCGAGTCTAAGAGGCAGGTTGGATGTTGACTTTTCGATTTCCAGGTATTTTGCCTCGATACTCCATATCTTATGGTCAGCAGATATAATTTCCAGGTCTTGTTGCCCTCTCCCACTCCATGTATGCTTATCCTGATTGAACTCTATGAATGGAAAACCGCCGATTCCTTTCCCCGCCACAGCGAGAAGGCCTATCTGAGCTTGTTCGTTGTATACATACGGCAAAAAGTTTTCTTTTGGCCGATTTTTCGTGACTTCCGTCCATTCTACCTCGTACTGTTGTAAAACTTTATGCCACTTCTGAAGAAGTTTGTATACAAACTCATTTATTTGTTCTTTCCCTGGCAAGGTCTGGAAATATCTCATTGCAGTATCTCTCGTCTGGTGTTCCCGCGGCTCATAATAGCACTATAATCTTGAGACGGCAAGCTTCAGCAATAGGGTGCAGCGTGTTATCATTTACATTGACAGGGCGAGGAGACCTTCGCCCCCTCCACCATTAGGGCACAGTGCACTGTGCCCCTACTCGCTCGTCGCCACGGGAGTGGCGACGCTACATTAGCTAGGGATGACAGCATCATACATGGAGCATGAACTTACGACATCTCGCAATGGCGGGTTGGGAAACCCGCCCTACTCTTGCTCGGGCGCACAGCCGTGCGCCCCTACACGACTTGGAGCAGTTGCTCCAAGCTACCCCGATATCTATCCGTTCATGGTTCGACAAACTCACCACGAACGTAAGTTTATTATTTCCTTTTTCCCCCATGTCATTGCGAGCGTAGCGAAGCAATCTCATCGCACCCCTTCATAACCACGAGCACGCGGAGATTGTTTCGTCGTACTTCCTAATAAGGAATGGCTCCTCACAATGACAAATAAATTAGACCCAACCCCCGTTGCCCACCACCCCCAGATGTGCTACAATCTCTCGGCTATAAGAGGCATGAGATGTCAGACCTGAAATACTGGGTGGGGTTCAATCGGATACAAGGCTTGGGTCGTGCCAAGTTCTCCCTCCTCGAGGGCTATTTCGGCGACCTGGAGCGCGCCTGGAAAGCCAGCGCTGCGGAGTTCAAAGCAGCGGGGCTGGATAGCAAGTCCATAGAGGCTGTAGTCGCTGCGCGACCCGAGATATCGCCGGACTCCGAACTCGAGAGGCTGGAGCGAAACCACATCAAAGCGCTAACCTGGAACGACCCCGCCTTCCCCGCCAGGCTCAAGGAAATTTACGATGTCCCTCCCCTGCTCTATGTCAGGGGGAATATCACCCCCGAGGATGAGTGGACAATCGCCGTGGTGGGCACCAGAGGGGCTACGATATACGGGCGGGAAGTGACCGAGCGCCTGGTCACCGAGCTGGTGCGCAACCGCATCACCGTGGTCAGCGGCCTGGCGCGCGGCATAGACTCGATAGCGCACCGCACGGCGCTGGAATCCGGAGGGCGCACCATCGCTGTGTTCGCCTGCGGGCTCGACATAGTATACCCTCCGGAGAATGTGAAGCTGGCGCAGGCAGTCATAGAGCAGGGGGCGCTGGTGAGCGAGTACCCCCTGGGCACCAAACCCAAGGCGGAGCACTTCCCCCGCCGCAACCGCATCATGTCGGGCATCAGCCTGGGGGTGCTGGTCACTGAGGCGGGAGAGGGCAGCGGCGCCATGATCACGGCAAGCCTGGCCCTGGAGCAGAACCGCGAGGTGTTCGCCGTGCCGGGGAGCATTCTGTCGCCGGCGAGCCGCGGCGTCAACCGGTTAATTAAAGAAGGAGCCAAGCTGGTGAGCGAGGTAGAGGATATACTCGAGGAATTGAATCTGACCATGATACCGCGGCAGATGGAGATGAGGGAGCTGGTGCCCGAGAACGAGACGGAGTCGCTCATCATGAGATACCTATCCCACGAGCCCACCCATATCGACGAGGTGTGCCGCAGCTCAAGTTTGCCCATCGCCACCGTCTCCAGCACCCTGGCGATGATGGAGCTTAAAGGAATAGTACGCCAGATGGGCGGGATGAACTACATCCTGGCCCGCGAGGCGAGAGCTGGCTATCAATTAGGAGCTAATTAACGATGTCCAAGAATCTGGTTATTGTGGAGTCACCTGCTAAAGCGAAAACACTGGGCCAGTTCCTGGGGAAGGACTACTCGGTCAAGGCATCCCTGGGCCATGTGCGCGACCTCCCCGAGAAAGAACTCGGGATAGATTTAGATAACGATTTCTCCCCGAAGTATGTTGTCTCCCGGGGCAAGACCAAGGTGCTGAAGGAGATAAAGGAGGAGGCGAAATCGGCCAAAGCAGTCTACCTGGCTACAGATCCAGACCGCGAAGGCGAGGCGATATCGTGGCACCTGGTTGCAGCAGCGGGACTGGGTAAGAAGCCCCTCAAGCGCGTGGTGTTTCACGAGATAACCAAGGAAGCTATCACGGATGCCTTCAAGCACCCCCGAGCCATCGATTTGAAGCTGGTCAACGCTCAGCAGGCCCGGCGCATCCTGGACAGGCTGGTGGGGTACAAGCTGAGCCCGCTGCTGTGGAAGCGGGTGAGGCGGGGGCTCTCGGCAGGAAGGGTGCAGTCGGTCGCCGTTAAGCTGATCGTGGACCGCGAGGCCGAGATACTGGGGTTCGTCCCCGTGGAGTACTGGTCGATCGAAGCCGAGCTAGCCAAGGAGGGCAAGAAGTCGCCCAGCTTTAGGGCGGGTCTGGTAGGGCTGGCCAACGGCGACAAAATAGAGCTCAAGGACAAAGAACAGACCGATAAGCTGGTAACCAAGCTGGAAAAGGCCAGCTATGCGGTGTCCGCAGTGCGCCAGAAGAGGACGGCCCGACAGCCAGCGCCGCCGTTCATCACCAGCACGCTGCAGCAGGAGGCCTGGCGCAAGTTCAGGTTCAGCGGCAAGCAGACCATGGCCATCGCCCAGCAGCTTTACGAGGGCCTGCCTCTGGGCAAAGCGGGGCACGTGGGACTCATCACCTACATGCGCACCGATTCGACTAACGTTTCAGCGTCCGCCCTGGCGGAGGCACGGGATTATATCTCCAAGAAATATGGCAACGATTTCCTGCCACCGACGCCGCGCCGGTTCACCAAGAAGGTGAAGGGCGCACAGGAGGCGCACGAGGCGATACGCCCTACCTCGGTGCGCAGGGAGCCGGAACAGGTCAAACCCTATCTAAATTCCGCGCAGTTAAAGCTTTACACCCTGATCTGGCAGCGCATGGTGTCCAGCCAGATGGCAGCAGCCCAGATAGATACCACCACCGTGGACATAGAGGCGACGGCCGCCAGGGAGAAGTATCTATTCCGCGCTGCAATTTCGGTGATAGCCTTCCCGGGGTTCTTAACCCTATATCAGGAAGGGAAGGACGAGGACGAGAACGGGGAGAAGAAGAACAAGTTGCCCGAGCTAGCCAAGGGGGAAAAGCTCAGGCTGCTGCAGCTTGTACCCGAGCAGCACTTCACCCAGCCGCCGCCGCGCTATACTGAAGCCACGCTGATCAAGGCGCTAGAGGAAAAGGGCATCGGGCGGCCCAGCACGTATGCTCCCATACTGTCGCTGATACAGGAGCGCGGCTACGTAGAGCGGCGCAACGGGAAGCTGGGGCCCACCGAGCTGGGCACGATTGTGTCGAACCTGCTCAGCGAGCATTTCGCTGACATCGTCAATGTCGGTTTCACCGCGCAGATGGAGAAGAAGCTGGACCAGATCGCCAGCGGCGAACTGGAGTGGGTGCCCATGCTGCACGAGTTCTATAGCCCGTTCCAGGAGACCATTGCCAAAGCAACCAAGGCCATCCCCAAGGTCAGCGAGCCCACTAATGAGATATGCGAGAAATGCGGACGGCCCATGGTCATCAAGTGGGGGCGCAGGGGCAAGTTTATGTCCTGCAGCGGATTCCCTGAGTGCAAGAACGCCCGGTCGATAGTGGTCACTATCGGCGTGAAGTGCCCCCAATGCAAGGGCGAGATGGTGGAGAGGAAGAGCAAGAAGGGGCGCACCTTCTATGGCTGCGGCAACTACCCCAAGTGCAAATTCGCGGTGTGGGACAAGCCGTTGCCGAAACCCTGCCCCCAATGTCAGGGACTGTTGACGCTGTCGAAAAAAGGGCTGGCGAAGTGCAGCCAATGCACCTATGAAGGGGAAGCGGGCGAAGAGGGGTAAGAGGGTGGAAGAACTATTCCAGAAATATATTAAACACCTGCAAGTGGAGCGAGGTATCTCCGCATATACGGTGAGGAATTATAGCACGGACATCCAAGGCTTCCTGGATTTCCTGGACGCCAATGGAGTGACATCGCTCGATAAGGTTGACCGCTCCGTCATGCGCCGCTATCTGGGCTGGCTCCAGGAGCAGGGCATAACCCGAATCAGCATCAGCCGCAAGCTCAGCGCACTGAGGTCATTCTATCGGTATCTAATGCGAGAGAACCTGGTCAATACCGAGCCGCTGTCATCTCTGTCGGCACCCAAGCTGGAGCAGAGACTGCCCACGTTCCTTTCCACCGATGAGATAGTGCGGCTGGTTGAGGCACCTGATACCTCGACACCGAACGGCATGCGGGACAGGGCGATACTGGAGATGCTCTACGCCGCCGGGCTGCGCCTCAGCGAGATTGTCGATTTGAACTTGAACGATGTCGACCTAAACTCACGCCAGATCAGGGCCTGGGGCAAAGGCTCGAAGGAGCGGATAGTGCTCATGGGCAAGCCCGCAGCAGAAGCGCTGAGGCGTTATGTCAAGCATGGCCGCCCCAAGCTTCTGGGCAAGAAAAGGAGCCAAGCACTTTTCCTGAACCGCTTCGGAGACAGGATTGCCCGGCGCCGCATCGAGTACATAATCAAGAAATGCGCCCGCCAGGCAGGGCTCGACATGAGGGTTTACACCCACATGCTGCGCCACACCTTCGCCACTCACATGCTCGACGGCGGGGCTGACCTCAGAACGGTGCAGGAGCTTCTGGGACATGCCCGGCTGGCCACCACCCAAGTCTACACCCACGTCAGCCAGAACCAGATACGCCGTACTTACCTCGCCGCCCATCCCAGGAGCAGCAAGAGGGAAGGAAAGCGATGAAGATACTTGTGATCAACGGGCCCAACCTGAATATGCTCGGTCCCCGAAAGCCCGAAATCTATGGCACCAAGACCCTTGCTGAGATAAACTCCCTGCTCCAGAAAAGGGCTGGCGAGCTCGGCGTGGAGATAGAGTCATACCAGTCCAATCATGAGGGCTATTTGATAGATTTCATCCAGAAGAAGGCAAAAAAGGCGGCAGGCATTATCATTAACCCGGGAGCGCTTACACATTACGGGCTCTCCCTGCGTGACGCCCTGGAAGATTCCTCCCTGCCCATAATCGAGGTCCATCTCTCCGATATTCAACACCGCGAGGAGTTTAGAAAGGTGTCTGTCATCGCGCCCATAGCGAGAAAGCAGATATCAGGTCAGGGATGGCAGGGGTACATCGCAGCCCTGGAGACTTTAACGGCTCTGCTCTCAGAAGATAAACATGACCAACCGTCTCGGTAAACTCCGCAGCCAGCTCGCTCCAAAGGGACTCGACGCCATTATTGTCTCTCAGGCTGAGAATCGCCGTTACCTCTCAGGATTTACAGGCTCGGCGGGTTTCCTACTCATATCGCAACAAAAGGCTATTTTAGCCACCGATTTTCGTTATGTCGAGCAGGCACAGGCTCAAGCGCCGGGGTTTGAGGTAGTTCAAATACAGGGCGAGATAGCGAAATGGTTTCCCACCCTAGCATTGAAACTGGAGGCCCAGAAACTAGGATTCGAAGGCAAATCTATTTCCTTCTCCACCTACAAGGAGTTGACGGATGCCCTGAGCAATGTAAAGAGAAAAATCAGCCTCGCCCCCACCGATGGGGTGGTGGAATCAATGCGCGCGGTGAAAGATAAAGAGGAATTGAAGCTGATAGACAAGGCAGCAGCTATGGCCGATGCGGCACTGGAATATATAATACCTCGCATCAAGCCAGGTGCCTCGGAGAAGGAGATTGCCTGGGAGATAGAGAGCTTCCTGCGCCGAAACGGCAGCGAGTCCGTGCCATTCGAGTTAATCGTGGCCTCCGGCCCTAACTCAGCAATGCCCCATACCAGGCCTACAGACAGGGCTATTCGCCAGGACGAGCCGGTGGTCATAGATATAGGAGCGACAGTCAGGGGATACACCAGCGATATCACGCGCACCATCTGCTTAGGCAATGGCGATAGCACCTTTAATCGGATTTATGATATAGTCTTAGGCGCGCAGCTCACAGCCATGGCGACTCTGCAGATAGGCATGACCGGAGAGCAGGCTGACCGTCTCGCTCGCACGGTGATAGAGCAGGCAGGGTACAAGGACGCCTTCGGCCACGGTTTGGGACACGGCGTGGGCTTGGCTACCCATGAGGAGCCTCGGCTGGGCACGAGCTCCAGCGATATCCTTGCCGAGGGCATGGTGTTCACCGTAGAGCCCGGCATCTATGTCAGCGGCTGGGGCGGCGTCAGGATAGAGGACATGGTAGTGCTGGAAGAAGGCAAAGTCAGGCCACTTACCAAAACAAGGAAGGCGCGGAGACCTTGACGAGATGATTACTGCCACTGACCTGAAGAAGGGCATGGTCATCAAGCTCGAAGAGCAGCTTTACTCTATCCTCGACTTTCAGCATATCAAGATGGGTCGAGGCAGCGCCCAGGTCAGGCTCAAGATGAAGGACATCCAAGCAGGGCATACCACCGAGCGCACCTTCCAGTCCGGGGAGAAATTTAATCAGGTGCAGATTGAACTGAGTGACGCCCAGTACCTGTACCGGGATGGCAATTTCTACTACTTCATGGATACCAAGAGCTTCGAGCAGATACCGTTGACGTCAGAGCAACTGGGCGATAATTTCAAGAAATGCCTCAAGGAAGGGATGACGCTCATCATCTCGCGGCATGGAGACAAAGCGGTCGGCGTCGAGATGCCGCTGACCGTGGAACTGAAGGTCGCCGATACTGGCCCCAGCTTCAAGGGGAACACGGCGCAATCCGGGACAAAGCCAGCCAAACTGGAGACCGGTATCATTGTTCAGGTACCGTTCTTCATCAGCGTCGGCGATGTCATACGCGTGGATACCCGCAGCGGGAGCTACATAGAAAGAGCATAATTTTTAGTGAGCAACCTGTTAAAAGCCGACCTCCATGTGCATACCCGCTACTCGGAAGACTCCATATCCCCTCCGGAAAAGATAGTGCAGCACTGCCTCAAGGTGGGAATAAACTGCCTGGCAATTACAGACCACAACGAAATCTCAGGGGCCTTCGAGGTTAAACGCCTGGCCCCCTTTAAAGTCATCGTGGGGGAAGAGGTATTAACCAACAGGGGCGAGATCATCGGCTATTTCCTCACGGAAAAGATACCAGACCGGCTCTCTCCCGAGGAGACTGTGGCGCGGATAAAGGCGCAGGGAGGGCTTGTCTGCGTTCCCCACCCCTACGACCGCTTCCGCAGCGGGGCAAAGATTCGCCCGCAAGCCCTGAAGGAAATACTACCCGACGTAGACTTGATAGAGGTGTTCAATTCACGGGCCATGCTGTTGCGGGACTCAGCGCGCGCCCTCGAGCTCGCCCAGAAGCATGGGCTTCCAGGCACAGCAGGAAGCGACGCCCATATCATTCGGGAAATAGGCAGCACCTATATGGAGATACCGGAGTTCAACGATGCCGAGCAGTTTCAACAGGCATTGAGGCAGGGGAAGGTTTTCGGGCACAGGACCAGTTTCTGGATTCATTTCTACGGGATCAGGAACAGATTGGTCAAACAGTTCCAAAGGAGCTAGCACGTATGTATAAACTGGGCTGGTTCTCCACAGGCCGGGGCGGGGGCTCACGCGCCCTGCTGACGAGGATGCGCGATGAGATCGAAAAAGGCAACGTAAAGGCGAAGATTGAGTTCGTATTCTGCAGCCGCGAGGCCGGAGATGCCGAGGGAAGCGATAGGTTCATTAAACTGGTGGAATCATACCACATACCCCTGGTCTGCCTCTCCTCGAAAAGGTTCAAGACAAGCGCCGGAGAATACCTTTCTCCACAATGGAGGCTGGAATACGATAGAGAAGCGATGAAACGCCTCCAAGGCTATTCTCCCGACCTCTGCGTGCTCGCTGGCTACATGCTCATCGTTGGCCCCGAGATGTGCCAGCACTATAGGATGGTCAACCTGCATCCTGCTGCCCCCGGCGGTCCCAAAGGCACCTGGCAGGAGGTGATCTGGCAGCTTATCGAGAGCAAAGCCACCGAGACTGGCGTGATGATGCATCTGGTCACGCCCGAGCTGGACGAAGGGCCTCCGGTGACCCATTGCAGGTTCTCCATCAGAGGCGAACCGTTTGACAAGCTCTGGGAGGAGATAAAAGGGTTAACCGTTGGCGAAGTGAAAGCCAGGCAAGGGGAGAATAACCCACTGTTCAAGCTGATTCGTCAGGAGGGTTTCAAGAGGGAGCAGCCGCTCATCGTAGCCACAGTGAAGGCCTTCAGCGAAGGCGGTGTCCGCATAGAAAAAGGTAAGATAGTTGACAGCAAAGGAAAGGTCATCAAAGCCTATTCTTTAACCAAAGAGATCGACGAGATAGTGAAAGGCAAATGATCTAACCAGTTTTAGAGATAAATCATCACGAGGCCCCAAACAATTCCTCGCCATGTACCACAAGACCTTTCCCATAGGGATTGAATACTCCTTCCGTCTTTGTATGCCAACAGTACCTACTCCGACAAGTAGCGTAGGTATTGGATGCCCCGACCCCCATTAGGTGCACCCGACAAACCATAATCAAGCTCCGAATTGCTCGGGCAAAGATGACTTGACAAAACCTACACCCTGGACATATTATATGAATAAGTATATTAGTATGTGCTTATAAACTAATGAAATTGAAAGAAACAGCTCGAGAGAATATCGAAGCACAAGCGGCGGTTTTCAGCGCTCTTGCTGACCCAACACGCCTAAGATTGGTGAGATTACTCTGTCGCCAGCGTGATCCTAATGCGCTCTGTGTCAATGCCCTGGCTGCTTTTCTGGGAGTTAGCCAGCCTGCCGTTTCCCAGCATATACGGGTGCTCAAATCTGCCGGTCTGGTCAAGGGACAAAGACGTGGCTACCACATTCACTACTTTATTAATCATGACACTCTGGAGCGCTGGCGGGAACAGATCCTGGAAGCTTTGACGATGGAAGAACAGAACCCTGAGGAAAAATCCTGCAATAAACATTGCCCCATGAGGGCGAAGCAAGATGTGTCGAGAGATTGATTGGGCATGGATATACTTAGCTCGACGTTTCACAGAATGAAGGTTAGGAGGTCGGAGATGCCAGTAATAGCAGCGGTAGTAAAATGCAAGAAGTGTGGATCTGAAACAAGGTCAGACTGGAAGTTTTGTCCTAACTGTGGCGCTAAGATTGTCTGCACCCGGAAATATAAAGAGCTATGCGCCCAGAAGAGATAAGCCGAGCAGGCAAATGAGGCCAAGATGGTTGAAGAGCGCATTGCTGAGTTCAAGAAAGAAGCATAATACATGCCCGGCGTGGAATCAAACAGCAACCTCGCTATAGAGGTGAATGACCTAACCAAGCGTTACGGACAGGTTATTGCAGTCGATCACATTAGCCTTGCAGTGAATGAAGGGGAGCTGTTCGGCTTCCTTGGCCCCAATGGCGCGGGCAAGACCACCACTATCAGGATGCTCACCGGCGTCATAGGTTCAGATGAGGGAAGCGCTTCGATACTAGGATACAAGGCCGGTAGCTTGAAAGCCAAGCAGGCAACTGGAGTACTGCCCGAGATGGCAAATGCTTATCCGGACCTGTCGGGCTGGAATAACCTGATGTTTACGGCTGAGCTATACGGAGTCCCTGTCAGGAAAGCAAGAGAGAAAGGTGCTGAACTTCTACAAGCAGTAGGGCTTTTCTCCCGAAAAGACGACCTGGTAAGCGCATACTCCAAGGGAATGAAACAGCGACTCATATTGTGCATGGCGCTCATCAGCGAGCCCCAGGTGCTATTCTTGGACGAACCGACCTCCGGCCTGGACGTGCAGAGCGCTCGCCTCATCAATGACATGCTCCGCAGTCTCAATGTCAGCGGCAAGACCATATTCCTCACTACTCACGACATGGACGAGGCGAACCAGTTGTGCCAGAGGGTTGCCATCATCAACCAGGGAAAGATCGTAGCCATGGATGCACCTGAGAAACTCCGGCTGGCCACGAGTGGCATGCATTCGGTTGAGGTCAGCTTCAGTGAACCGGTGAGTCCCGAAGCCTTGGCGAAGCTTCCTGGCGTGAATGCCGTAAAGACTTTGGGTGACAAGTATAGGCTGTACACTACCGAGCCTGGAGAATTAGTGGCCGCGCTGGTCAATTATTCCTGTTCCAGTGGCTTGAGGATTGTCTCCCTTAACACACTTGCTCCCACACTGGAAGATGCCTTCGTGGCACTTACCGAGAGGGAGGTAAAATGATGCCTTCTGGTACAACAGCGCTCCAGCAGTTGCGACGTTCTCTGGCTATAGCCCGCAAGGACATCCGCATATACTACTCCAAGGGACCGGTGGTGATCTTCGGTTTGCTATTCCCAGTTTTTCTGTTTCTTTCCTTCCTTATTGGCAGGCACCTGACTGTTGACTTCATGATGCCGGGATTATTAGGGATGATTCTCTTCTTCACTGCCACCGCGATATCGCCGATCGTAGTGCCTTGGGAAACGATGGGAAGGACCCTGGAGCGGTTGATGTCCTGCCCCGTGGCGAATGGGACTATTATTCTAGGCGATATCCTGGCTTCCTTTATCTTTGGCCTTGTTATCTCACTGGTGCCCATTATCATTACCCTTGCCCTGGGCGTTGCGATATCAAGCCCGGCCATTCTTGCTCTAGCCATTATTCTAGGGGCTTTCTGTTTTGCTTCTTTGGGCAACTTATTTTCTATCCCTCCTACTAATCTGCCAGCCACGGCTAACATGATTGCCTCAGTGGTAAAATTCCCGCTGGTGTTCATCAGCGGCATCTTTATCTCGCTGGACGAATTACCTGCGTGGGGACAGGCAATAGCTTACATCTCGCCGCTGACATATTTCACCGACATCGCCCGCCACTGTATCGCTGGCCAAGGCCACATTCCTATGGCCATTGACCTCCTCGCTCTATTGGCTTTTTCTGTTATTTTTCTCACGCTTGATATTAAACTCCACAGCAGAACAATGCCCAGACGGATATGACCTAATTTCGGAACACTGAGAGATGCCCCACAGAATCTATTTGTCCTCGGATTGCACATACTCCTGCGATTAGTGTAGGTATTCATGCTCCGACCCCCATCGGGGTCGTGGATTCAAAGTTCTTGTTCACACTTGGCCTCTGTCCTGTCCTCGTAATTACTGCGCCAAAGACCAATCATAAGCCGCCCCCTCCTGGTTGGCGCAGCCAGTACTTTCGGCTTTTGCCGCACGAACTTATGACCATCTTGACAATGCAGAAAAACTATCATAGAATTTAGGTGTGCCTAAAGATTAGGCTTACCTAAATTGCAGGGAGAGTGAAATGAGTAAAAGCACTGAAGAATATCTGGAGGCGCTTTATACCCTCACCAAGGATGGTGAGACAGCAAGCACTACGGCAATATCCAAACGTCTCAAGGTAGCGCCGGCCAGCGTAACTGAAATGCTGGGGAAATTGTCGGATGAGGGCTATGTGAATTACCAGCCATATCAGGGAGTCACTCTCACTTCCAAAGGCTTCAAGATAGCCGAGAAGATGGCTCGAAAACACAGGTTACTGGAACGATTTCTGCACGACATACTCGGAATTGGAAGGAGCAAGGTCCATGATGAAGCATGTGCCATGGAGCATGCATTGTCCGATGAAACAGCCCGCGCTCTCTGCCAGACCTTAAAATATCCAGACACGTGTCCCGATGATGAAAATCCCATCCCCCCTTGTGACTTCAAGTTCTCCAGTTGCGAAGAGTGCCGCAAATGGGGGGTAGGGAGCCTTGAGAGAGTGAGCGGCCGAAAAACAAGTGTGGTTTCGATATCAGCATTGAAAGAGCGTGAAGAGGGCAAAATTGCTTTCATAAGAGGAGACAACAAGGTTTTGCGGAGACTTCTGGACATGGGTCTAACACCAGGGACCAAAATCAAGGTCGCCAGGATTGCACCGCTCAAGGGGCCTGTAGAGATCGCAGTAAGGGGATCAAAACTCGCCCTTGGGGAAGAGGTCGCATGCAATGTCTTCGTAGAAACCCCTATGCATGAACCCAGGGAGAAATAGTTTGGCCAAACTCTGGTCACGTCACAAAACAACCAACACAAAAAAAGAGAAAAGACCCAGCGAAAAAGAACATATTGCAATCGCCTTAGCCGGGAACGCCAATGTCGGCAAGAGTGTAATCTTCAACCATCTGACAGGCTCACATCAGACCATTGGCAACTGGCCTGGCAAAACCGTGGAAAGGGCCGAAGGTACACTACATTTCGATGGCTACGATGCCACTATTGTAGACCTCCCCGGAATCTATTCGTTCTCCACCTTCTCCCTCGAAGAACTCGTTACCAGAGAATACATAGCTCACGAAAAGCCCAATGCTATCATCAATGTTATCGGAGCTTCCGTCCTTGAGCGAAACCTTTATTTCACACTGCAACTCCTGGATATGGATATCCCCCTGGTCATCTGTCTCAACCAGATGGATATAGCTGAGAGCAAAGGTATCACCATCGATGCCAAGAAGCTTGAGACAATACTAGGCGTACCTGTCATACCGACTGTGGCATCGCGGGGAAAGGGCATACACGAGTTGATTCAGAGAGCCCTGGATGTCGCTCAGGACAGACATGAAACAAGGGGAAACGCGGTCAAATTCGGTGATGTAGTAGAAAACAGAATAGAAAAGCTAGCTGGAGCAATCGAATCGGAGCAGCTCAATCTGGAGTATCCTTCCCGCTGGGTCGCCATCAAGTTGCTTGAAGACGATTCAGAAATTAAGAAGCTGGTCGGGTCGAAATCGGAGAGCGTTATCCGTGCATCCGAGACAATGGCTAAGGAGATAGAAGATATCCGCCACGAATCCTGCTTTGCCGTGATTGCTTCAGAAAGGTATTCAAAAGCCAATCAAATCGCCGCTGACGTCCAGAGGCAGGAGGCGGTAAAAGCCACGTTTTTAGACAGGCTAGACTGGTTTACCACCCATAAGGTGTTCGGCTACTTAACAGCTTTCGTGGTGATAGCTGGCCTATTGCTCTGGACATTCACAGTGGGAAATTACCTTTCCGGTTTGCTCTCGCACCTGCTCAGTTTCTTTGAATCCACGAATCCAAAGCTGACCGGATCAATCGGAGACATCCTCTGGAATGGGGCCTTTGGAGGTATAGTGGCAGGGGTCACGCTAGTTATACCTTTCGTAGTGCCCTTCTACTTCGTGTTGGCCGCAATCGAAGACTCGGGCATCCTCACACGAGTCGCATTTATGTTCGACAATTTCATGCATAGAATGGGGCTGCACGGGAAAGCTATCATTCCGATGATTCTGGGGTACGGCTGCAACGTCCCCGCTATTTATGGCTGTCGGGTGATGGGGACAAGGCGGGAAAAGCTATTGGCGGCATTTGCCATAACTTTTATACCGTGCACCGCCCGGACCATCATAATTCTGGGACTGGTGGCAGCGTTCGTAAGTATCAAGTGGGCTCTAGCTTTGTATGCTATTGACCTGGTAATTATATTCGCCTTGGGACGTGTCGCTCTCAGAGTAGTCCCCGGCAAATCAACCGGATTGATAATGGAGATGCACCAGTTTAGGGTCCCGTCCTTGAGCGTCGTGGCAAAGCAAACCTGGGCTCGAACCAGGTTGATAGTCTTTATGGTTTTCCCTGTATATGTGATAGGGGGTGTCGTCGTTCAAGGCTTATATGCACTCGGCTGGCTCGGGCCAATTAACAATGCCCTTTCACCTGTCACTGTTACGTGGCTCGGGCTTCCCCTGATAACCGGAATCCTCCTGGTATTTGGATTGATCAGAAAGGAGATGATAGTCCTCACACTAGTGCCACTGCTTGGCACACAGAATTTCAGTCTCTTTCTAACCCAGACACAACTTATCGTGCTCGCATTCGTAAGCATGCTCTATATTCCCTGCGTGGCGACTATCACAGCCCTGGTTAAGGAATTCGGGTGGAAGCCTGCAGGAGCAATATCAATGGCGAATTTGGTCTCCGCAATACTTCTAGGGGGCGTCGCGGTAAGGCTCCTTACGCTGGCGTTTTGACATGCACGTTTGGGGCAAGAATACCTACTTCACCGAAGAGCGAAGGTATTGGATAGTCAGAGCTTTGCTTACTTCGGCTTCGCTTTGGCCTTGGCCCCGGTGAGTATCTCGTCAATTATCCCATACTCCATCGCAGAAGGAGCACTCATAAAGTAGTCGCGGTCGGTGTCATGGGCGATCTTCTCCAGAGACTGGCCGGTGTGCTTGACTAAAAT
>Ga0315281_10002161_pt1 | contig 29176 bp, 28 predicted proteins | sample YL17G07_0_MG_FD_204540 | JGI IMG/M metagenome (GOLD analysis project Ga0315281, IMG submission 204540) | Sediment microbial communities from Yellowstone Lake, YNP, Wyoming, USA - YL17G07_0 | ecosystem: Environmental > Aquatic > Freshwater > Lake > Sediment | place: USA: Wyoming | collected...
GACGCGGCAATCTGGTTGTTTTATCAAGCAAAATCGAGATTGCTTCGCTAACGCTCGCAAAGACGGAATTTCAACAAGATATTACTGTTACACTACACTAGCGTATTGTGTGGATTAATACCAAACCGCGCCATGCCGGATACGTTTTCTTTATTTGATTGATTTTTCAATGTTTTTATGATTCTGGCGGCTATATTTTCCATGGCGGTATTTGCGGCGATCTGAACAGTATGCATCAATCGCTTCAGCTATTGCCTGCCAATCATTAAATATCGCATCTGCTTCTTTCAAATATACGGCAGGGAGGCTCGTTGTGAGCGCAAAACAGGTCATGCCCGCCCGTTTGGCGGATTTAATGCCGAGCGGCGCATTCTCGATGACCAGGCAGTCGCTGCCGGCCAGCCGCAGGGCACGGGCCGCTTTCAGGTATGGGGCCGGAGACGGCTTGCCGCGCGTCACCTGGTCACCAGTTACGATGCAGTCGAAACTGGCCGCGATGCGGCGGGGGAGAATACGGAGCATCTCGCGAGATGGTGTGCCGGTTACCAGCCCCAACAGATAACCCCGCCGCTTGAGGCAGCGGATGAACTCCTCCGCGCCGGCAAAAATAGAACGTTTATAATATTTTATGAATATCCGCTCCCGGTCCGCAAAAATCCTTGCGAGCATCCGGGGCGTCGGCGTAACGCCGGCCCGCTTCATCAGGTCTTTGAGCGTGTACTGCCATTTTTCGCCTTCCTTAAGATAAACATCGAAACAGTTGATACGAATGTTCCAGGGGCGAAGCGCCTCGTACCAGGCGATAAAATGATAGGGCATGGAATCGACGATAACGCCGTCCATGTCGAAGAGTATTGCCCGTGGCTGTATCTTTATTTTCTTCATTCCCGTAGTGATTTGCAGTGTATTGTTACCAGATTTTGTTCAACACCATGATACAGGCGTTGAAGGTCACCTGCAGGCCGTAGCTTCGTGCCGTGCGTATGGCGTTTCCCGATTCCGACCCAGGTTGCATCCATAGTTCCCGTATTCCCAGTTCCTTGCATTGGTCAACAATGCGCTCGGTCACGTCCGGCGGAACAACCGTTACGACAAGATCGGGTCGGAAATCCAATGCGACTAGTTCAGCGAGGCTTTTATGGAGCTGCTTGCCGGCCACTTCGCCGCCTTTCGGATTTACGCCCTCTACCCGGTAGCCGGCGGCAACCATGTCCTTGAATATCCGATAACCGTATTTGGTAGTGTCGGTGGAAACACCGACAACCGCTATATTTTTTTCATTGACTTGTTTGGTCATCGTATTGCCGCCTATGAAATGAGCCTTGGCGTGTGCGGATCAACTTCCGTGGACACGTTATCGCCTTCCGTTTGCGCGGTCAGCGTGCGGTACACAAAAGCCATAACCACCATCGAGAACGGAACGGTCACGATCAGACCCACCAGCAATACCAGTGCCCCCAGAAAATTGATCCCCAAAAGCATAAGCACCAAAAGGAAAAGGTTCCATTTCGCACCGGCAGTTATGCGAGCGCTCCGCTTGAGTGCCTCTATGGGGCCGTCATTTTTATCAACGACGCAATACGTATAGAACATGAACATCAGGCCCGAGATGATGCCGGGAACGACCAGAAGGATCAACCCGACAACAATGATCAGGGAGTAAAGCAGCGAACTCCCGATGTAGGCCAACATCTCCGGCATACACGAAAACAGGTCTCCAACAACTGCCTCATGGCCATCAATCAACTTCAGCGCGATCCTGGCCATGCCCATTACTATCAGTCCATCGATCAGGTAATAGACAATGCGGAAGAAGATCGTTGAAAGACCGCCGTGCGTCATACCGATCAACTGTGCCACCGCGAGCACGATCAAAATCCCAATCACAGTAACACCGACCAAAAACCCGAAATTCTTACTCGCTATGCGCCACCCGGCACGGATCGCCTCATTTTTCGAAAACCGTTTCGTCGTCATTTAACTTTCTCCTTTTACAAGTGGAGTCCATCCGGCAGGACGACTTCCTTTAATATCCATGGAAGTCCCACCCTGCGGGATCGGAGGCTCCTTCAATAACGCGACCTCGCGCGTACATTTAATCATTACTCCACCGGTAAAAGCCGGAGGATTCCTGCACGGGATTAACCTTTTGTCCCCTGCAACTGGCCTTGAAAAATACTACGGGCCTGCCGCAAGAAAGCCAGGCACATCTCCGATTGATAGTCCGGATAAGTCCATGGAAGGGGGGTAAACTCCTTACCCTTATTATATATGAGAGTAACCTCACCATAAATGCCGCCCGACAGGTATATCCGGTGGCTGAAATCCTTTGTCGAAGCCAAGACAAGGTTAGCCAGCGTCAGATAGCCGGGGTCAATATTGACCCGCCGTGCGTTCCCTTCACGGAACTCATCTTCCAAGGCATTAGTTTCGGCCTTAACCAGCGCCAGCATGCCGGGATCAATGGGTTTGGAAAACGATACCCACTGGCGGAGGAGTCCGGCCCCCATTTCTCCTTGATAATATGCGGTAAACGTGAAAGGAATCCTATCGCTCCATACGTCAACCTGTCCATAGCGTGCGATCAAACGATCTGCCGCCCTGCGAATCAGTTCATCTGAAGGAGCAATCAACCCCATCACCAGTTTTGCCGGAATCGGCTTTTTAATGGCCCCCATCGTTCCCCGCTTCCCGGAATGCATGCGGTATCTCGAAAACCGCGTCACACCGGAATCCCACCCGCCACCGATATATAAAGAAGTAGCCTGCCGGATAAACGTAATTGAATATCTGATCGAGCGCCAGGTGCTGGACAAACCCGAGCATCAACCCCAGCACCACGCCGTTGCGGCTTACGTACGCCAAAAGGCACAGCATTATAATCAGTTCCCAGGAATGCAGGAACAGGTATATACTCTTTAGCCGGTACTCATGACAGGTGACAAAGAAATGCCGCAAGTTGAAACGCCAGGGGTGGGAAAGCCAGTAATCGATAATGTGATCCAGGTCGATAAGAAAACCGGCCAGGAACGAAGTCCCGGCAATGACCATCGAGCGGCTGGCCGCATAAACACCGGCGCTGATAATCCCCGAAACGGCCATATGCTGGTATAGACGCATGGTAGTTGCCATCCTTAAGAAAGTTTCAATTATGATTATGCCAAATACCGTATCATTTTGCAATGGCCCCGACGACTTCCGAGAATCGCGATTGGTTGAGGGATTCGACGAAAAATGTCTGTGATTTTTCGTCTCGGTCCTCGTACCAATCGCGGTTCTCGGTGTAAAGCCCATTTGACAGGGACACTGTATTTAGGTATAATGGAACCGTTAAATGAATCGGGCATACCGGTAACGGCCCCCCCGGACCTGCCCGCGGCACTAAATTTTCCACCGAAACATCATGGGACGCAACCCCGCATAATGCACGGGTAATTCCATGACATAATGCGTGGCGGCAGAAAAGGAAAGAGACGCTATGGTAAAGAGAACATTTCAACCGAACCGGAGACGGCGCAAAACAAAGATCGGCTTCCGTGCCCGCATGGCTACCCCTGGCGGCCGTAAAACAGTGAACCGGCGCAGACGCAAAGGCCGCAAAGTATTGACGGCATAAACGCGCTGCTGAACGAAACGCATCTGAAATACACATTCCGTCGTGCTGAAAAGCTTCATCTGCAGCGGGATTTCCAGCAAGTTCTTAAATCGGGCCGGAGGCTGGTGCATCCGGCGATTTTCATTTTTATCTATCCGCACCCTCAAGACGGCGAAATCCGCCGGCTGGGACTCATTTTCAGCCGGAAAGTGGGCAGTTCCGTCGAGCGGAACCGGCTGAAGCGGCGGTTAAGGGAAATTTTCCGGTTGCACAAATACAGCCTGGTCCCCGGTCTTGACGTTATTTTCATGCCGCGGCCGGGCGCTGTCGCTTTGAACTACCGGCAACTGGAATCGATAGTGTTGCCGCTGCTGCGAAAAGCGGACGCTCTAGTGTAGTTATCCTATGAAATTGCTCGTCGTATTACTCATACGGGCGTACCAGGCGCTGTCACGAATCGGCGCGCCCCATTGCCGCTACTATCCCAGCTGTTCGCAATATGCACGGGAAGCGGTTGAAGAATATGGAACGATGCGGGGTCTCTGGATGGGGGCCAGGCGCATCGGGCGTTGCCACCCGTTCCACAACGGCGGCTACGATCCGGTTCCTGCAAATAGTAAAAAACTTGATAAAATGGCCGCCGCTGAGCAAGCGGCGATAAGGTGATTTCTATGGAAAAAAATACACTCTGGGCAGTAGTGTTGTCTATGCTTTTCCTAATGGTCTGGTGGATGTACTTCCAGCCGCCCCAACCCAGGAACTTACCGGCGACTGCACCGGTTCCGCAGTCGTCCATGCAGGCCCTGGCCGCCAAACCCCAGGCCATCACGTCGGGACCGGAACGGGCCGCGCAGGGCGAAGAAAAAGAAATCGTTGTAGACGCGCAACGGTACAAGGCGGTATTTACCACCCGCGGCGCCGCGATTAAGCACTGGTACCTGAAAGAATCTAACGGCATACTGACCGATCTCGTTCTCGGCGACGCCACACAGCTGTCCACATTCCCGGGTTCCATCTACACCGTCGAACGGAACGGCCTCAAACTGACCTTCACTCACGTTTCTCCGCAGGGCTGGCGCATCGCAAAAACCTACGACCTCTCAAACGAGTACCTCCATGCGCTATCCATTAATATCACCTCATTAAAATCCGCGACGCTACAGCCGGCCATCCAGGTCGACTGGGGCCCGGGACTCGGCACGGACGCCAAAGAGCAGAAAGAAAACGCGAGTCTCACCCGCGCCCTGGGCTACACCCTCGAAAAACCGCACGAACTGAAGAAATTCAAGCCGGGCGAATACACCGCGAAGGACCTCAAATGGGCGGCCATCGATAACCGTTATTTCCTCGCTGCCTTCGTCCCATCCAAAAAAATGCCTTTTGATACGCTGGCCGTATACCAGGAAAGCAAAAAACAACCATATGGCCTCACGCTGGCGGCCGGTAAGCCGTCTAACGCTCTTTCGCAGGAGTACACGCTGCAGTTTTACCTGGGCCCCAAAGGCCTCGGCCACTTGAAAGCGCTGAACCTCGACCTGGAAGAAGCCATCGACTTTGGATTCTTCGGTTTCCTGGGAAAGATCGCACTCAACGTCCTGTTGTTCTTCCATGGGATCACGGGTAACTACGGCTGGTCCATTATTATCCTGACCCTTATTATTCAGATGCTTGTCCTGCCGCTTACCCTGAAAAGTTTCAAGGCCTCCGCGGCCATGAAGACGCTGCAGCCGCACATCCGCGTCCTGCAGGAAAAATATAAGGCCGACCCCAAACGGCTCAACGTCGAGATGATGAACCTATACCGCACACAGAAGGTCAACCCGCTCGGCGGCTGCCTGCCGATGCTGTTGCAATTGCCCATTTTCTGGGCTCTGTTCACTACACTGCGCAACGCCTTTGAACTGCGCGGCGCGCCGTGGATGCTGTGGATAAAAGACCTGTCCGCCCCCGACACGCTTTTCCATATCAGCGGGCTTCCCGTTAACATTCTTCCGTTGATCATGGGCGGGGGCATGTTCCTGCAACAGCAAATGATGTCGGTCTCCACGGACCCGACCCAGCAGAAAATGATGTACCTCATGCCCGTCATGTTCACCTTTATGTTCTGGGGATTCCCGTCGGGCCTCGTGATCTACTGGCTGACCAACAGTGTCGTTACCATTATTGAACAATACGTTATCATGCGCCGACAGGAAACTGCCGACAAGGCATCCTGAAACGCGTAACCGGAGGTATATATCCATGGCTGAAATCGAAGTGGAAGGAAAAACCGTAGAAGAAGCGATAAACACCGGGATCAAAGATCTCGGCTGTTCGCGCGATAAAGTCGAAATCAAAATCTTGAACGAAGGCACCAGCGGCCTGTTCGGCCTTATGGGCAACAAACCGGCCCGGGTGCTCTTGACCACGAAAGAAAAAATCTCGGAGGGCGCGTCCCCCCCCGAAGCCGATTTCCCGCTCGCTCAAGATCGGGCGAAGGAAGTGACCGGCGACATTTTAAAACTGATGGGCATCAAGTATACAAGCGTCAATACGGCGCTCATGGCCGGGCGAATACTCATTGACGTGAAAACCCCGGAAAGCAACCTCGTCATCGGCAAAAACGGCCAGACGCTCGAAGCCATCGAGAACATCCTGAACCTCATACTGAGCCGCGAACCGAAAACGCGGGTAAAGGTTTCCCTCGACACAGAAGAGTACCGCCGCCAGCAGGAAGAACGCCTGGAAGGCATGGCCATAAAAGCCGCCGAGCAGGTGACGACAACCGGCAAGATTTTCAGGTTCGATCCCATGCCGGCCCGCAGCCGCCGCATCATCCATCTCGCTCTGAAAAATAATTCCGACGTCGAAACCTTCTCGGAAGGAGACGGCCTTTTTCGTAAAGTCGGGATCAAACCGAAACATAAGCAGAAATAGCCCTACCCGGCGCGGGCAAATACAAAGCGGGAGACCCTGAGTGACGCTCCTCCGGCTGAACATGTAATATTTTTTTAGCCGCCTATTCTCCCGCTTTTTTATTTTCATGCCTCCTTATACAACCGATGACACGATTGTCGCAGTTTCCACGCCGTTGGGCCGTGCCGCGCTGGGCGTCATCCGGCTCAGCGGGCTCCGCGCCGTCGCCATCGTTGACGGCATCTTTCAATCCCCGGGCCAAACCCCTCTTTCCACCGCCGCCTCCCATACCCTGCGGCACGGACACATCACCGACGACAACCGCATAATCGACGAAGTCCTGATCGCGCTCATGCGCGGCCCGCATTCATACACCGGCGACGATGTCGTAGAGATATCGGCCCACGGCGGGCCGGTCCTCGTCGACCGCATCGTCCGCGTGTGCCTCAAGCATGGGGCACGCCACGCCGAACGGGGCGAATTTACTTTCCGGGCCTTCATCAACGGCAAGATGGACCTGGCGCAGGCCGAGGCTGTCGCCGACCTCATTGAAAGCAAAACCGATCTTTCGGCGCACGCCGCGCTCAGCCAGTTGACCGGCAATCTCTCGGAACAAATCCGCACCTTCCGCGCCGTACTGATAGATTTGTTGTCGCACCTGGAAGTGGCGCTCGACTACGCGGAAGAGGATATCCGTTTTGTGTCGGCAGGCGAACTCTTGACCTCGCTGCAGGCCCTGCAAGAACAGGTCGTCGGCCTGCAACGGACGGCCGACAAGGGGAAACTGCTGCGCGAGGGCGTGCGGGCCGCGATCATCGGCAAACCGAACGTCGGCAAGTCGTCGCTGCTCAACGCCCTGCTCGAACGCGAGCGGGCAATCGTCACCGACATCCCCGGCACAACCCGCGACGTCATTGAAGAACTGCTCGACGTGCGCGGCATCCCGGTCGTCATCATGGACACGGCCGGCCTGCGAACGCATACCGCAGACGCCATCGAACGCCTCGGCCAGGAACGCACCCGTGCCTCGCTTGCCGCCGCCGACCTCGTCCTCTGGGTCGTCGATACAAGCCAACCTCTCTCTCAAGAGGACCGCGCCATCGCCGCGCTGCTCACCGAGACGGGGAAAGCACCGGCTACGATCGCGCTCTTCAACAAATGCGACCGGCCGCGCGCTTTCGGCGACGATGCGTTCAGCGATCTTTCCCCCGGCAATGCCCCTATCAAGATATCGGCATTGACCCGCCAGGGTCTCGCGGACCTCGAATCATCCATCGTCCGCCACACCGGCACCGACGCCCTGCCAGCTGACACGCCGTTCGTCAACGCGCGCCACCGCGACGCCCTCGCGCGCGCCGCGCAGGCCATCACCGAGGCCACCGCCGCCCTCGGCACCGACGCCACCGAAGAGATCATCGCTTTCCACGTGCGTGAAGCCCTGACTACATTGGGCGAAATCACCGGAGAAACCACAACCGAAGAAATTTTGCAAAACATATTCTCCCGATTTTGCGTAGGAAAATAAATGGGAAATAGGGGACGTAGTTAGCAAATAGGGGACGCAAATAGGGGACGCAAATAGGGGACGTAGTTAGGCAATAAGGTATTGACAAAACAGGCAAGAATGAATAAAATGCTCTCATGCCTAGACAAGGTAGAATAAATATAGAAGGCGGGATATATCACGTAATCCAGAGAGGGATAGAGCGGAAAGCGATATTCAGAGATGACCGTGACCGTGAAGAATTTATTGGGCGGTTAGCAGAGGGGTTAAAAGAAACAGGCCACAAATGTTATGGTTGGGTATTGATGCCCAACCATTTCCATTTATTAATAAGAACAGGCGTAAAACCATTAAGCGACTTGATGAGGAAGCTGCTTACCGGATATGCATTATATTTTAATCGCAGGTATAAACGTAACGGTTATTTGTATCAGAACCGGTTTAAATCTGTATTATGTCAGGAAGAGAATTATTTGCTGGAGCTTGTAAGATATGTACATTTAAATCCATTGCGAGCAAAGATAGTAAGAGATTTCAAAGATCCAAATGAATATAGATGGAGCGGGCACAGCGTATTAATGGGTAAGAATAAGGCTGAGTGGCAGGATACCGGGGAAATCCTTGAACGCTTTGGCAACAAGAGAAAAGAAGCTATAAGGAAATATGGGGAATTTGTTAATGACGCAAAAGATATGGGAAGGAGAGAAGAATTAACGGGCGGAGGATTGGTACGAAGCGTTGGGGGCTGGAAAGAATTATTGAGTTTAAGGAAATCGGACCAGAAGTGGCTGGGCGATGAGCGTATTTTGGGGGATAGCGACTTTGTTAATACTATTCTAAAAGAATCGGAAGAAGAACTAATAACAAAAGAACGATTGAAGCGTGAGGGTTGGGATATAATAAAACTGGAAAGAAGGGCGTGTGAATTATTGAGTGTAACTGAAGAAGATATTAGAAGGCACAGCAAGCAAGAGGAGCAAAATATCCCAGGCGAGAAGTTTGGTTATGTTTTGGGGATACAGCAAGCTTGGTATTAGCGGAGTGGAAATAGCAAAACACTTTGGTATTACAAAAGCATCCGTAAGTGAAGCCGTAAGGAGAGGCCGGGAAATAGCAAATAAGAATCAATACCTTATTGCCTAACTACGTCCCCAATATCCCGTCCCCAATATCCCAGTTCCGTCGAAACCATCACTAAATTATGCGGATTCACGCTTTTTCTAAGCAATACACCATCATCATTTGAATTGGCGGATGCATGAGCCCGGAAAGCAAAAAGTCGTCAATACCCGTGATTTTATTGAAACTGTTTATCGGCACAATAAGTGCAATTGCATTTCTTTGCGCTGTATTAATCCTTATAAATCTTGTTGTTAGAAAATGGCCTGTGGATGTTAACAATCTGCATATAGCATGGCTGCTCGATGGACATCATTACTTTGTTCCTGCTGATATACAAACCGATGCCGCAAATATAGTGATGAGGACCAATCAAGAATTGTCATCTCTTGATAACGATACTGTAAGTTTCACAAAAAAAAAGAAGAAAGGGTCTTTTCGTATTTTTTGTATCGGGGGGTCAACGACAAGCGGCTGGCCGTTTCACCACGTTCTTTCGTATCCGAAATTGTTGTCCCTGTACCTGGAAAGCGTGTTGCCGACAAGAAGCGTCGAAGTCATAAATTCAGGGCTCCTGGGATCGGATTCATTTAGCGACATTTCACTTGTTGAAGAACTTCTCACTTACCAGCCTGACCTTATTATTCTTTATGAAGGCAGGAATGAAGGCTGGAACTTTCCGTTACACACGCCTTTCAATTCCTGCCTTCTGGGTGCCTATGTGCACCTCGCCAGATACTCTCGTCTTTTCCAAATTATTGGCGCACCTCATCATATCAACGAATTCGATCATAACAAGCGCGTGAGAGAATTTGCACAAAACTTTTGTGTGTATAATCGACGTGCTATGCGCAAAGCGCTCATGCGCAATCTTGCCCGCATTACCACCATGGTGCGCAAAAATAATTGTTCAATAATTATTTTGACCCAGGTAACCCATTCGTCCGAAAGAAATCCTAATATCTTAATAACTAAAATAAATGAATGGGTTAAAGAATTTGCCCGTAATAATAATGTTCCCGTTGTTGACATTGACAGATTTTTCTGCGAATCGAAAGTGCCGGAAGAAGAACTGGTCATTCCAATAAATGTTCATCCGAATTTCAAGGGGTATGCTTTAATGGCGCGGGTGATGTGCAGGGAGCTGTTCACTATGAATATTATCGCGCCAAAAAGGGAGTGGCAGTGGAAAAACCTGAGAAATGATTCATTTTATTTTCAGCGTTCAGGACTGACTCGGGCATTCCTGGAAAACACGTATAAGCGCTATGGAATAAGGGAGCAACAGTGAAATTAAATATTGAGTATTGTAAAATATTTGAAGACTTGGGCTCAATTATACGAAAGGCATTCCTCATATTCACGGGAATAATAGTACCGATTATTCTGGTAGAGGTAATCGCAGGATTTGTACCTGGAAATAGTTTTGAAAACACGACAATGCTCTACCAAAAATGGGGCGGCTGTGCAAAGAGACACCGGTACCGGTCGTCACGGCTATTGGGATACGAGTTGGTTCCTCATTCTTGTCCAGATGTAAATTCTTTTGGCATGAGGGACAAAGAGTATACTCTCACTAAATCAAAAGATACGTATAGAATTTTGTTGCTGGGCGATTCAATTTGTGAAATTGGTCATTGGAGCGACTATCTTGAAGATATGCTGAACACTCAAGGCAAATACGAAATATTAAATTCCGGAACTTCTGCGTGGGGGTTGTGCCACTATTATCTCTACCTAAAGAATAAGGGACTGCAGTTCCAGCCTGACCTCGTACTAATGGGATTATGCCTTAATGATGTTAATAGTACTGATACTCCTATCATGTATAGAGACAAGAAACACAATAAGACCCTTTTTTATACCATTAAATGCGGGCCAGACGGCTCGCGAGACATAACACTAAACATAAATCCCTTTCTTTATCGATATTCTTTTCTGTACAGATTAATCGCACTGCATTATGTTATCGGCAACAAAACGAAGGTGCCTGGTGATGCACATACCCTCCTTGAAATGAAATCAATTGTGACGGGCAACATATGCGCTGTTGTGTTCCCCTATCTCAAACCTTTACGACAATACAATGAACAAGAAAGATTGCAGTATGATAATACGATTCAATATCTCAAGCAATCAAAAATTGATTATATGGACCTGACTCCCTCTTTTAACAACTATGGTGAAAGTATTGTCAAGTTCAGGTGGTTTCCAACTGATGCGATCCATTTCAATGACGAAGCCAACAGAATAAAGGCAAAGATTATCTACCCCTGGTTGATCAATGAGATACATAAAATGAGAGATCACGAACCGAATACGAATACGATGTCATTTGCTGACCGAACTAAATAATTTGGATTTCATCTAAATCTATTATATTATATCCAACAGCAAGTCTTTTGAGTTTATGAGAAAGGAGGAATAAATGCCCATTGTGAGAGTAGAAATTTGGGAGAATCGCAGCAAAGATTTTAAGAGAAGCCTGGCAAAGGATATTACTCAAACCATTATCAAGCATATCCCCTGCCCCGAAAAAGCTGTAACGGTTATATTTTCTGAAATTCCGAAGGATAACTGGGCGATCGGCGGAGAACTCGCGTCCGATTGTTTCAAGGAAACTAAATAACATCAGGTTGATTACATGAGTGATGAACAGAAAAAAATACTTATCCCCCGGCTTGAGGGGTACCACTGCTTTGCCTGCGGGACGGAGAATCCGATCGGGTTGAAAATGTCGTTTTATTGTTTGGGGCGGACGGTTCGGTCGGATTTAACGTTGAGTGAGAAGCATGTCGGGTGGGAGAACATAGTTCACGGCGGCGTTATTTCTACGGTTCTGGACGAGATAATGGGGTGGGCGGTGATCGCTTTCAAACGGGAGTTTTTTGTTACGCGGAAGATCGAAGTCCGCTACCTGCGGCCTGTCACTGTACATACACCGGTGACGGCCATTGCAGAGATCGACCCCGATCTTAGTGGCGCCCCTCCGGCAGGAGCCGGAGGCTCCTTCAATAACGCGCCCTCCCGCGACTTCATCAATCCTTCCTCCCCCGGCAGAGCCGGGGGATTCCAGGAGCAGGGGATTGAGCGGGGCTGCCGCACGACGGCTATGTTGCAGACCGCTGAAGGCGTGCCGCTTGCCACCGCGCGCGCCGAGGTAGTTTTTTTGCCGGAGAAACGTATTAAGACGCTTCCCATCGACTATGTCAGGGAGATGAACGCGCTTTTCGAAAATATAAAAGTATTACTTGACAACAATAGGTGAACCACCCGGGTTAAAGGAACGGAAGAAAATGGAAAACAAAAGGTCGGGATGTCCCAGAGACAATATAGCCTTGGTTTTGTTGATTTTGTTTTTGGGTATCAGTATCGTATATGCGGCCGGAAAGTTTGAACCGCCGGATGGGAAGACGCTTCTTTTGATAGGCCAGAATCAGGAGTCAATGGATACTTACGTTAAGGAATTCAAAACGATCCCTGCGGGTTTTATGCTTTACACCGATCTGGAGAAATGCACGGGATTGAGCGAGCCGTTCGATTGCGGGAGCGGGACCATGTATGGCCAGCATCTTGTCGATAACTATCCCGGCACCGTCATTCAAATAGGGCTCTATATGGTCGATATGCTTGATGACGCCCTGGCGGGCAATTATGATTCCAGCATAGACCGGCTGGGGAGGTGGATGGCAGCCGCCAAGAGGCCGATATTTTTGCGGATCGGGTACGAATTTGACGGGCCGCATAATCATTATGACCCGCAAAAATACGTGAGGGCGTATCGCTACATAGTTGACCGCCTGAGAAAAAATCACCTGGAAAACGTTGCCTTTGTATGGCATTCTTATGCGTCCTACCCCGTTTACATGAGCAAGCAGCAGTCGGATTATTACCCGGGTGACGAGTATGTGGATTGGTTCGCTGTATCATTTTTTGACAACTCCGCTTCCAGTGTTCCCATGTCAAAAATGCTGGCCATGGCGAAAGAGCACGGCAAACCGTTGATGCTTGCCGAGGCGACCCCGGCACACATCGGGGTAAGTGGGGGAAAACAGGCGTATTTCCGGTGGTACCGGCCGCTCTTTAAGTTCATCGATAAAAACAACGTGAAAATGCTCTGCTACATCAATACGGACTGGGATTCACAACCCATGTTCGCGGATGGCAACTGGAAGGACTCGCGGGTACAGTCAAACAGTGAGATCAGAAAGATATGGCTTGATGAAATTTCGAAGGATCGGTATCTTAAATACTCAATAGATTTGTATAATCTTTTAGGAATGGGAAATAAATAGTTATGGCGAAAATCAAAGTGGATTTGCATGATGTTTTCAATAAAGGCGTGGAAATTGAAGCCGAGCTTAACCGGGTGATCGAAGAGGCGGTGAGCAAGAGGATTCCGCTGGTTGAAATTATTCACGGGAAAGGCAGCGGCCAGTTAAAAAAGCGGGTTCAGCGGTTTCTATCTCAACCGCACATAAAAAACCTCTATCATAGAGTAGAAAACGACAACAAAAACTTCGGAAGGCTTTTTATACATTTCAGGCATAAAAACAGTAATGCTTTTCACCGATAATGAGAAAGACAGGTACATTTTGCCATGAATAACACCAATGTAAATCGGGGGGCTCGTCTTGCAGAACTAGGCATTATAGCTATTGCAGTGGCTCTGTTTTTCTTTGCAGCGCTCATCCACCTGAAGTACAATCCCGTCGATTCCGACGAAACAAGCTACGCAACTGCGCTCATGTGTTGCGGAACGGATTATACGTCGATATACGGTTTCCGTTTTCACGACATGTTCTTTCCGGCAGGGAACATTCAATGCTACAATTTTGCATTGCCTTCTTATATGCTCATCCCGTTCTTCTGGATATGCGGTGTTTCATTATGGACTCTGAAGTTCATGCCCATAGCGGTCATTGGCGGCAGTATCGTACTGCTTTATTACATTGTCAAATACTCTTTCGACGCCGTTACCGCCGGACTGACGATCCTTTTGGTTGCGTCGAGTTCACTCTTCATTGACAACGCGCGGTTCGCCCTTTTGACCGCGGAGCCCCTCATAGGCGCTTTCTTCATTGCGAGCATATTCTTCTTGGTGCAGTATATACGGAAACGTCGCCCAGCATACCTGTTCGCCGCCGCGCTGCTTCTGGGTTCCGGTTTGAGCATCAAACTCACCATGGTATCCTATTGTTTTGGATTGTTCATGGCAGGTATTATTATCTATCCGCGTGTGGTTCGCAGGACATTTGCAGATAAACCGCTGGCAATAGGGACAGCCTATTTCTTCGCGTTGGGGGCATTGCTTTTCATTGTCTATAACATAACCCATGGCGGAGATACCCTGAAACTGGCCAGGTTTTTGTTGTCCAGTGAGAAAAATTGTCTTGGCGGCAATAACCATGAGCTTGTGCGCCATGCGGGGGAGCGATTTTTGCATCTACAGAATATGCTGCTTGACAGGGGATGGATTATTAGTAACGCTGTCGGCGCAAAGCCGGAAGACTGGTTCGGGTACGTTACGTTCTGTCTGGCGGCAGTCGCAACGCCACCGCTTCTGCTCATGAAGAGACAATATGAGAGCGTGAAGAAACTGTTTTTCATCCATATTCTTTTTGCGGTCGTATTTATAACCAGTTTCTTCTCCCCGGGAAGCTGGCGGCAGATACATCTCGCGATCTTGTTTCCATACGTACAGCTCGGTATCGCATTATTCTTCACGACAGCATTGCGCGTGGCCGGCGGAATTCCCGGCCGCGCACTGCGGGTTGCGACATGCGCGATCGTCCTGATCCCGCTTCTCGTGATCGGCGTGGCGCGATCGGAAAATATGGTTGTGTATCAATCGCATTATACGGAAATAATGAAAGAAAGCCCCGGGTTCGATATCGCGGCTTCTCAACTGCTGCGCTATATACAAAAAAACAGCAGGGGCGAAGAACTGTTCTTTGACCGAAACACCCTTGAGTATATGCGGTTGCTTTCATGGGGAAGAATCGACGGGTATCCCTGGAGATGCAAAAATGAGAAAGAGCTTTTCTCGTCCGTCAACGATCACTGCGAAAGAGGAAAGAAAGCGTGGGTGATTTGCGCCTACACAAAGATGGTTTTCTTTCATGAGAATTTCGAGGCCGTAATACCCGTTCTTCAGGAAGACATGAGGAAGGCGAAAAGGAATATGAAACTTTTGACGGTCATTTCCGATACGAAAAATAACGTCAAATTGTATGCCATCTATGAATGTAACTGAAAAGGAATGGTTTTTTTATGCGACAGCGATTCGGCCAGAACTTTCTCATTAATAGAGAGATCGCCAAAAACATCGTCCTGGCAGCTAAACCCTGCCCGGAGGATACGATTATAGAAATAGGCCCCGGCAAAGGCGTGCTGACGGAGATTATCGCACCGCTCGTCAAAGAATTGATCGCTGTCGAGCTCGACCCCAAACTATCCGAAAAATTGAAAATACGGTTTTCCTCGCGCCCCAACGTCCGCATTGTGGGGGGGGATTTCATCGATTTTCCGCTGTCAACCGTTCCGAAGAATGCCAAATATGTTTCAAACCTGCCCTACAACATGGCGACCCCGATAATCGCTAAAATACTGCCCGAACCCTGGTGGCATAGCGCCGTGTTCATGGTGCAACAAGAGGTGGCGAAACGCATCGCCGCGCCCCGCGGGGCGAGCGAGTACGGCTATTTCTCTCTGTTCTGTCAGTATTACGCCGAAGTGAAACTCATCATCAAAGTCGGCCCGGCCGCATTTTTCCCGCGGCCTAAAGTTGATTCTGCAGTCCTGCTGTTGAAAAACCGCCGCGCCCCGGCTCCAGATCCATTGGTCTTCACGCTGATCAAAGGCGCATTCCAGCACCGGCGCAAAACTATTTTAAACTCACTTTCCCGGGCCCTCGACTGTCCGAAAGAAGCGATCACCCCTGCGCTGGCGGAAGCCCAAATCGACCCATTTACGCGCCCCCAGGAGCTCAGTTTTGAGCAGTTCCAGTCCTTGACTTCTATCGTCAAAAAAGATATAATCCCCTAACTAAGCGAGCACCCCGGCAGGACGACTTCCTTAGAATATTCACGGGGTCCCGATATGCGGGACCGGCGGCTCCTTCAATAAAGCAACCTCCTGAGCATTACCCACTCTTCCTCAAGCGATAGCCAGGAGATTCCTGGGCAAAACTTAAAATCAGGAAAATAACATAAAATGCTAATAGAATGTCTATATATGGCAGAAAGTACCTATTCGCACAACTTATCCACAATTGTGGATATTATTGGGGATAACTAAATGTTTAACGCCGAAGATCTCTGGAAGAAGGTTGTGGAAAACCTTCAAACTCAGATGGTTCGAGAGTCGTTTAACCTCTGGATCCAGCCGCTCAAACCCGTTTCTTTCGCTGATGGCAAGTTTGTTCTACAGGTTCCAAACAAATATTTCTCCGATTGGCTGAAGTCCCATCAGCAGGAGAACATCGAATCAATCCTGCGCGACGAATCCCAGCAAACCGTCAAGCTTGAGTTCAGGGAAGTCCAGGACCTGACGTCAATTCTCAAACGGGTGGAAGATATCCAGGAGCCCGATGCCGTCACCCAACCGATCAAGTTGCAAGCGGAAGACCAGTTTAACCCGCGCTACCTGTTCGATCGTTTCGTCGTCGGGGCATCCAACCGCTTCGCGCACGCGTCCTGCGAGGCGGTAGCCAGGGACCCCGGGCGCCAGTTTAACCCTCTTTTCATTTACGGAGGTGTGGGCCTCGGCAAGACGCATCTGCTGCACGCCATCGGCAACCATATCCGCAAAAACAACCCATCACTGCGCGTGCTCTACGTTACCAGCGAAAAATTTATCAATGAGTTCATTGATTCCCTGCGATTTGAAAAACCGGCCTCCTTCCGCAACAAGTACCGTAACCTCGACTGCCTTTTGATTGACGACATTCAGTTCCTGGTTGGGCGACAGAGTTCCCAGGAAGAATTCTTTTACACTTTTAATACCTTATATGATTCGCATAAACAGGTAGTAATCACCTCGGACCGGCCGCCGAAAGAACTGCCGACCCTGGAACCCCGGCTGATCTCTCGTTTTGAGTGGGGAGTTATCGCGGATATCCAGCCGCCGGATCTCGAGACCCGCATCGCCATCCTGCGCAAGAAAGCGGAGGAAGAACGGCTCTTCATTCCAGACGACGTAGTCCTCTATATCGCGACGCAGATCAAGTCGAACATCCGTGAGTTGGAAGGGTCGCTGCTGCGCATTACAGCTTTCTCCGCCTTTACCGGAACACCTCTGACGGTGGATTCCGTTCAAAAAATTCTCAAAGACGTTGTGCGTCCGCCTGAAGACGCGGTGCACGTTACCATCGACCGCATCCAGAAGATCGTCGCAAAGCATTTTAACCTGGACATGCGGGACATGAAATCCAAGCGGCGGACCGATGCCGTGGCTTTCCCCCGGCAGATCGCCATGTACCTGGCCCGCACGCTGACGGACGAATTTTCAACGACCGAGATCGGCGAAGCCTTCGGCGGGAAAGACCATACCACGGTCATGCACGCCTGCAACAAGATCAAGACACGCATGACAAGCGATCCGTATTTTGTCGCCAAGGTCAACCAGATCAGCCAGGAGATCCGTTCCGAAATAAAGGAATAACGGGTCCCATACGCTTGTGCATCGTCGTCCCGCGGGGCCTTCGATATGTGGACAACCGGCCGCCCCGTGGACACTGTGCATAACCGGCGGCCGTTGTTCACCGGATCATTTACTTTAAGTCTTTGCTGATTTCGTTCTAAACTGCGCGTGTTTTTGAATATATGCACAGTTTCCCCAATATACAGCGCCCTACGGCTACGACGACTTTCTATTATAGTATAAGGGAGGAAGTAGATGAAAGTAATATGTGGAAAAGAAGAACTCCTGCGAGGCACTCAGATCGTACAAACCGTTGTCTCTCCCCGCAGTACGCTTCCCATCCTTTCAAACTTTCTTTTCGAAACTGACGGCCAGCAGTTAAAACTTTCATCTACAGATCTTGAAGTGGGGGTTGTCTGTTCGATCAAGGGCGAGGTTGTCAAAGAAGGCAGTATAACCATACCGGCAAAACGGTTCGGCGATATTATCCGTGAACTCCCGAACGACGAAAACATTGAAATCAAATCCGACGATAATAACCAGATCAGCATTAAGTGCAGCAAATCACATTTTGTCCTTATGGGCCTCCCGAAAAGCGATTACCCCGTGCTGCCCGGATTCCCCGAAGAAAAGAATTTCAAGATATCAAAAGACGTCTTGAAAACGATGCTTCGCCGCACCGCATTCGCCGCTTCAAACGACGAAACCCGCTATGTGCTCAATGGCGTATGCATGATTGCGCACGAAGGGCAGATGAAACTGGTCGCGACGGACGGGCGCCGGCTCGCATATATTTCCCGCGACGGCATCGACAAAAAACTTCAGCACAAAGCTATTTTGCCGTCGAAGGCAGTCAACGAGGTACAACGCATTCTCGCGGCAGAGGAGAAGAATGAAGACGTCAAGATCGGCTTGACGGAAAACCAGATCGCCTTCCGCATAGGGTCGGTGACGATCATTTCCCGTCTCATCGAAGGGGCGTTCCCGAACTATGAGCAGGTGATCCCCAAAAAGCATGACATACAAATTAAGGTTGGGGTTAAAGAAGTGTTATCCGCGGTCAAGCAGATGTCGTTACTGACGTCCGATAAGGCCTCGAGCGTACGATTCCTGTTCGCTAAAGACCTGTTAAAAATAACCGCCTCCTCGCAGGGGCTCGGCTCGGGCGAAGTGGAGTTGGACATCGAACATTCCGGGCCCTCCATCGAGATCGCGTTTAACCCCGCGTTCCTGATAGATATCCTGAAGAACGTTGACGAAAATTTCGTATATTTCGAACTAACCAACTCGCTGAACCCGGCGCTGTTGACGCCGGTCAACGATAAGAATTACCTGTGCGTTGTCATGCCGATGCGGATATAACGGCGGGGCATTTGCTGTCCCGTAAATAGAACATAATGGCCCTCACTCCCGCGCATGAAATAATTAACGGTTTACGCCGTCAGCTCGGACTTGACGATATCACGTATGCCGTCATGCGTGCATGGGACAGGGAGGCCGGAGCGCTTATTCAGGGCGCGGAACTGATCGGCATTCAGAAAGGCAAGCTCATTGTGGCGGTGTCCAACAGCGTCTATTTCCAGGAACTGACGCTACGCAAGCGGGGATTGATTAAAAAAATCAACCAGTACGTCGGTGGCGCCAGGGTCGTCATAGACATTAAAGTGCAATTTAAAAAGTAGCTACACGGAGGCGCAATTACATGGCCAGGAACGTAGAAAATGAAAAACAGGACGCGGTAAAAGAATCATACGACGCGTCCAAGATACAGGTGCTCGAAGGGCTCGAAGCGGTCCGTAAACGGCCCGCGATGTACATCGGCTCGACGGGCCCCTCGGGCCTGCACCATCTGGTGTACGAGGCGGTGGACAATTCCATTGACGAAGTCCTTGCCGGCTCTTGCAAGAACATTGACGTCTTCATTCATCCGGATAATTCCATCACGGTGCTTGACGACGGCCGCGGCATTCCCGTAGATCCGCATCCGAAATATAAGAATACGTCGGCCCTCGAAATCGTGATGACGAAACTCCATGCGGGCGGCAAGTTCGACCATAACTCTTACAAGGTGTCGGGCGGCCTGCACGGCGTGGGCATCTCCTGCGTCAACGCCCTTTCCGAATTCCTGAAAGTCGAAGTCTATCGTGACGAAAAGGTCTATTTCCAGGAGTACCACCGCGGCAAGCCGCAGGGGCCGGTCAAGGTGACCGGCAAGACGGATGATCGCGGGACCAAGGTCACATTTAAACCCGACCCGGAGATTTTCCCGGAGACAAAATACTCCTTCGATATACTGTCCAACCGCCTGCGGGAACTCGCCTTCCTGAACGCCGGCACGCATATCACCATCATGGACGAGCGCGAGGACAAAGAGCATACCTTCGACTACGAGGGCGGCCTCAAGACTTTCGTGAAATACCTCAACGCCAATAAAAGCGTCCTGCATCCCGATCCCATTTACTTCATGAAAGAGAAGGACGGCAACACGGTCGAAGTCGCGATGCAATACAACGATTCCTACAACGAACAGGTATTCTCGTTCGTCAATAACATCAACACGGTCGAGGGCGGCACGCATCTGACGGGCTTCCGTTCGGCGCTGACCCGGGTTATCAACGACTATATCAAGAAGAACGAGCTCTCCAAAGCGAAGGACCTGGCGCTTTCAGGGGACGACGTGCGCGAAGGCCTTAGCGCGGTCATCTCGGTTAAGGTGCCCGAACCCCAGTTCGAGGGCCAGACCAAGACCAAACTCGGCAACTCGGACGTAGAAGGCATCACGAAGTCCGTGGTTGGCGACGCGCTGGGCACCTTCCTTGAGGAAAACCCGGCAATCGCCAATAAGGTACTGGATAAAGCCATTACAGCCGCCGAGGCCCGCGAGGCCGCGCGCAAAGCTCGCGAGCTCACCCGCCGCAAAGGGGCGCTCGATACGGCATCCCTGCCCGGCAAGCTGGCCGACTGCTCGGACCGCAACCCGGAAAACACCGAGCTCTATATCGTCGAAGGCGATTCAGCCGGCGGTTCGGCAAAACAGGGGCGGAACCGCTCCTTCCAGGCAATCCTGCCGCTTAAAGGCAAGATACTCAACGTCGAGAAAGCGCGTCTTAACAAAATCCTCACAAACGACGAGATCCGCACGATGATCACGGCCATCGGCACGGGTATCGGCCAGGAAGATTTCAACATCGACAAAACGCGCTACCATAAGATCATTATCATGACCGATGCCGACGTGGACGGCGCCCACATCCGCACGCTCCTCCTGACCTTCTTCTACCGCCAGATGCCGGCGCTTCTCGACAAAGGCTATATTTACATCGCACAGCCGCCGCTCTATAAAATCAAGAAGAACAAGAAAGAGATGTACCTGCATTCGGACGACGCGCTCGATAAGTTCCTTTTGGCGGAAGGCATGGGCGAACTCGAACTCTGCATCCTGGAAAAAGGGAAAGAGTCGCTCATCTTTGGGACCAAAAAGTTCACGCAGATTATCGATAACCTCAACGAAATCGATCATTTGATGCTGAAACTAAACAAAAAAGGCATCGAGTGGAAAGACTATCTGGAGTTCCGCGCCGCGGGACGCCTGCCGCTCTACCGGGTGGACGAACCCGGCAGTGACAAGCCGCGATACATCTTCACCGATAAAGAGTGGAAAGAATATAAGAACGAGCTCCTGCTGAAGAAGGAAGAGGCCATGAAATCGTCCGGTGAACTGCCGCTGGCAGTGCCCGAGGAAGATCTCGGCGCACAGGTCAAAGATCTCTGGGAATTTGTGCGCATCGACGCATTGGCCAGGAAACTCGAGAGCCACGGCCCGGACCTCTCCTACTACGGTGAACGCCAGGATAAACCGCCCTATCGCCTCAAGAACGGCGATGAGCAGTACGACCTGCATAGCGCCAAGGAACTCATCGACAAGGTGCGTGACATGGGGCGACACGGCGCAAGCATCCAGCGCTACAAAGGCCTGGGTGAAATGAATCCGGAACAGCTCTGGGAGACGACCATGGACCCGGACCAGCGAAAGCTACTGCAGGTGAAACTGGAAGACGCCGTCGAGTGCGACCGCATATTTACCACGCTCATGGGCGATAAGGTTGAACCGCGCCGCGCCTTTATCGAGGCGCACGCCCTCGAGGTGCAGAACCTGGACGTGTAACGGTGACAGGTAAATGACAGGTATAGGAGCCCCGGATTCTTGTCTTTACCTTTACCTGATTTGACTATAGCGAGGGAACAATGGCAGACGACATGAATAAAGACCCGCAAGGGCCCGCGGACAAGCCCAAAGAGCAGGCAAGCGCCCCGCTCAACCCCAATATCATCCCGCGCAACATCGAAGATGAGATGAGGACGTCCTATATCGATTACGCCATGAGCGTGATCGTGGGGCGCGCGCTGCCGGACGTGCGCGACGGCCTCAAGCCCGTGCATCGCCGCATTCTTTTCGCGATGAAGGAAATGGGCCTCAAGCACACGAGCGCCTATAAGAAAAGCGCGCGCGTGGTCGGCGATGTGCTCGGTAAATATCATCCGCACGGCGACACTGCGGTCTACGACGCCATGGTCCGGATGGTGCAGGATTTTTCATTGCGTTACCCTATCGTCGAAGGCCAGGGGAACTTCGGCAGCATAGACGGCGACTCGCCGGCGGCAATGCGCTACACCGAAGTCCGCATGGATTCCATCGCCGACGAGATACTCACCGATATCGACAAAGATACCGTCGATTTTGCCCCAAACTACGACGGTTCGCTCCAGGAACCGGTCGTTCTTCCCGCGAACCTGCCGAACCTGCTGGTCAACGGTTCCTCCGGCATCGCGGTCGGCATGGCGACGAATATCCCCGCCCACAACCTGACGGAGGTGATCGACGGCATCTTCGCCTACATTGAGAATCCCGACATCACGATCCAGGAAATAAATAAGATTATCAAAGGACCTGATTTTCCCACTGCCGGCATCATTCACGGCCGGGCGGGCATCAAGTCATATATGGAAACGGGGCGGGGATCGGTGCGCATCCGCTCCAAGACCGAGATCGAAGAGTTGAAAGGCAATCGAGAGGCCATCATTATTCGCGAACTCCCGTACCAGGTGAACAAGGCCCTGCTGCTGGAGAACATCGCGGGGCTGGTGCGCGACAAAAAGCTTGAAGGCATCTCGGATTTGCGGGACGAATCGGACCGCGACGGCATCCGCGTCGTCATCGAGATCAAACGCGACAGCAACGCCCAGATCGTCCTGAACCAGCTGTTCAAACACACGCAGATGGAAACTTCATTCGGCGTCATCATGCTCGCGATCGTCAACAACAAGCCGAAAGTGCTCACGATCAAAGAAATGCTCCATCACTATGTGGAGCACCGAAAGATCATTATTGTCCGTCGGACGAAATTCGAATTGGCCAAAGCCGAAGCCCGCGCGCACATCCTCGAGGGCCTTAAGATCGCGCTCGATAATCTCGACGCCATCATCAAGACCATCAAGGAATCGAAAGACGTGGACCTGGCGCGGACGAACCTGATGAGCCGTTTCAAGCTCTCCAGGATACAGGCGCAGGCTATACTCGACATGAAACTCCAGCAGTTGACCGGCCTCGAACGCAAGAAGATCGAGGACGAGTACCTGGACATCATCAAGACTATCGAGCGGCTCAAGGGGATATTGGCCGATTCAAAAAAGGTACTCAGCATTATCAAAGAAGAACTCGCGCAACTCAGAGAGAAATACGGCGACGAACGGCGCACCCGCATCCTGGCCCAGGCCGTTGATCTCGAGATCGAAGACCTGATCCAGGAGGAAGAGGTCGTTGTTACCCTCTCGCACGCCGGCTACGTCAAGCGCCTGCCCGTTACCACCTACCGCGCCCAGCGGCGCGGCGGCCGGGGCATCACCGGAATGCAGACCCGCGAAGAGGATTTCGTCGAATCGCTCTTCATCACAAATACCCACGCCTACATGCTGTTCTTTACCAACCGCGGCCGGATATACTGGACCCGCGTGTATGAAATCCCCGAGGGCGGCCGCGCCTCGAAGGGCAAGGCTATCGTGAACCTGTTGCAGCTTTCAACGGCAGATGAAAAGATCACCGCTGCCGTCGCCATTCGTTCTTTCGAGGACGAGAAAGATAAGGGCACCTATCTTCTCATGTGCACGCGAAACGGCACAATAAAAAAGACGCCGCTGACGGAATTCGACAGTCCGCGCAGGGGCGGGATCATCGCTATCGGCCTTGAAGAGGGCGACGTGCTCATCGAAGTCAAACGCACCGACGGCAATTCGCAGGTAATTATCGCAACTAAAAAAGGACTGGCGATTCGTTTCAAGGAAAAACAGGTACGCCCGATCGGCCGCGCCGGTAAGGGTGTTCGCGGCATCAACCTCGAAAAAGACGACGAGGTGGTAGGCATGGAGGCCGTCGGCCCCAGGGACGTGATACTGGCGGCCTGCGTCAACGGCCACGGCAAGCGCACGGACGTCGACGAGTACCGCCTGCAGTCGCGCGGCGGCAAAGGCGTCATCAATATCAAGACCACCGACCGCAACGGCACGGTGATAGGCATCAAGAAGGCTAACGACGATGTTGAACTCATGCTGATGACGGAAAAAGGCATGACGATCCGCCTGCCGGTCAAGGACGTCTCCATCATCGGCCGCAATGCCCAGGGCGTGCGACTGGTACGCATGGAAGAAGGTGACAAACTCGCCGCCATCGCCACCGTCATCAAGGAAGAGGACGTCGCCGCCGAACCGGAAGAAAAAAAGTAAACAGTGGAGCGCGCCGGCAGAGTCGGGGGAAGAGCAGATACGCCGGATTCTATTGGTAAATCAGCACAATTTGATTTGTTGATTATTAGTTGATATAATTATACCTACTCCGGCGGAGACGATATTGTGACGCACAAGAAACTGAAAGTCGGGTTTACCTACGACGCAAAAGCCGATTACCCGCTGAAGCCGGGCGATCCGATAGATAAGTATGCGGAGTTTGACAGCGAACAGACGCTCTCCGAGATAGCCGGCGCCCTGGCCGGCGGCGGCCATGAGGTCACGCGTATCGGCCATGTGCGCAGCCTCTTGCCGCGCGTGTTGAAGGGTGAGCGGTGGGACATCGTATTCAACATCGCCGAGGGGATCAAAGGCCGCAACCGCGAGTCGCAGGTGCCGCTGATCCTTGAGATGTTCAATATTCCCTATACCGGTTCGGATGCTCTCACGATGGGGCTCTGCCAGGACAAAGCCGTCGCCAAGATGGTCGTGCGCGAACACGGGGTGCCGACCCCGGATTTCCACGAGGTCTTTTCCGCCGCCGAACTCAACCGTTTTAACCTGCGGTTTCCCGTTTTCGTCAAACCGAGCCAGGAGGGGACTTCCAAAGGCATTTCCGGCGAGTCGGTGGTCAGCGACCCGGCCGCGCTCCGGAAACGCGTGCAGTGGCTCATAGCAACCTATCACCAGCCGGCGCTCGTCGAAGAATTTATCGCGGGGCAGGAATTTACGGTTGCCGTCATCGGCAACGAGGCCCCGGAAGTACTGCCGCCCGTACAGGTGGCCATTAAAGGGAACGTGGAGCTCGGCAACGAGGTCTACACGCACGAGCGGGTCGAAAACGACGAGATCAATTATCTGTGCCCGTCGCCGGTGCGTCAGGAACTGGACGCAAAGCTGAAAAGCCTGGCGCTCGGGGCCTACCGGGCTCTTGGCTGCCGGGACTTAAGCCGTATCGATATCCGCGTTGACATGGCCGGCAGCCCTTATTTCCTCGAGTGTAATCCGTTGCCGAACCTGGGGCATATAGACGTATTTCCGCTGGTGGCAAAGGCGCTGGGCCTTTCCTACGAAGAGATAGTGCTGAAAATTTTTGACTACGCCTGCCGGCGCTACGGGCTGTAACGACGGCAACGGCATTCTCGATTTCTTGAGCTCGAGAACGCCGTCAAGAAGTAGTAATGATCGGGGGTTTATGTTTGACTACGCCGGTGCATTTCACGTGCATACCAGCTATTCGTACGACGGCACGACCGGGCTTGCCGAAATCATCCGGGCAGCGCGCCGTCGGGGGCTCGATTTTATCGTCGTGACCGACCATTTCCGCATGGACGCGCGTCGCGACGGGTGGGAGGGGTGGCACGACGATGTGCTCGTTATCGTCGGAGAAGAGATATCCCCCCGGCATAACCATTACCTTGCTTTAAACATCGAAACCCCGGTCATTCATTGGCGGAAGAAGGCGCGCGCGCAGGACTACATCGACGAAGTGAACCGTCAGGGGGGCATTGGCCTCATCGCCCATCCGGATCATACCGGCGCCCCTGGTTACGGGGTGAAAGAATACGACTGGACCGACTGGTCCGTGACGGGTTATGCGGGCATAAGCATCTGGGATCTGATGACCGATTGGCAGGAAAAGCTTGGTTCGCTGGGGTCGGCGGTAATGGCTTATCTTTTTCCGGCGCTGAGTTTGAGCGGCCCCAAAGAGGCGACGTTATCGCGCTGGGATGCGCTGTGTCGGACGCGGAAAGTGGCGGGGTACGGTGAGATCGATAACCACAACTCGCGCAAAAAAGTCTTCGGGATGACTTTCCGCATATTCCCGTTTGATGTTGCCTTCAATACCATTCGCACCCACGTGCTGCTGGAGGACAAACTCAGCCGCGACGGACATCGCGCCAGGCAGCAAATATTCGACGCGCTCACTGCGAGCCGGTTATACGTGGCCCAGGAGCACTGGAATAGAGCGCGGGGTTTTGCCTTTGAAGTTCGTGAGCCGCAGGGTGCAGCGGTTGCCGCCGGCGGCGAGTACCGCAGGCAACCGGGATCTTCCATCGAGGTGCGGCTCCCGCGGGGCGCGTCCGGCCGTATCAGGCTCATGCGCGACGGAGCGGTGTCGGCGGAGGCTGTGGCGGGACAACTGACGCTTGCGCTGGAAGCCCCGGGCGTGTACCGGGCGGAAGTGGAACAAAAGATATTCGGCCGTTACCGTCCGTGGATATATTCAAATCCTGTCTGGATAACATAATATCACTATATCGCCGGAGTTGGAGAGGGGGAGAAATATGCAAGAACGTCGAACGTTTCTACGAAAACCATTAGCCGTATCGCTCGAGATATATACGAACGATGCGAAAAACAGCCTGGGCAAGGGATTCATCACGAATCTCGGGGAGGGCGGCGCCGCGCTGGAAACGCACAAACACTTGCGTCTCGGCGAGAAGTTGCTGCTCCGTTTAACGTTGCTGAACGAAAAGAAAATAGACCTCAAGAGCGAGATCATGTATGCGCGGGACGGCGTATTGACTAAAGCTTACGGCGCAAGATTTTATGATATGCATCCCGGCTTGAGCAGCGAACTGCGGCGTTTCATCGCCGCCCGACAGGAAAGATACGGCGTTCCATAGGAATACAGGGTATGCAGATCATTGACGGCAAAAAAATCGCGGCCGAAGTGCGGGCCGAGTTGAAAACAACAATAATGCAGCTTAAGGCGCGGGGCATCGAACCGGGGCTGGCGACTATCCTCGTCGGCGATGATCCGGCCAGCCACGTGTACGTTTCGTCAAAGATCAAGGCCTGTGGTGAACTGGGGATACGTTCCTTCAATTTTCATTTGCCGCCGGCAACCGCCGAAGAAGAGATCATTAAGCTCATTGAACGGCTGAACGCCGATGTGCGTGTCAACGGCATTCTTCTGCAGCTGCCGCTCCCGCAGGGGCTTGCGCCTGACCGGGCCCTTGCAACGATTTCCCGGGACAAGGACGTGGACGGCCTGCACCCCTGCAATATGGGACTGCTGAGCGCGGCCAAAAACTGGGACGAAATAGAAGCAAAAAAACTGCTCGTTTCCTGCACGCCGGCCGGTGTTATCATGCTGCTGAAAAAATACAATATCCCCATCGCGGGAAATCGCGCCGTCGTCGTCGGGCGCTCGAACCTTATGGGAAAGCCGGTGTCGCTGATGCTCCTGGCCAATAACGCCACGGTGACTATCGCGCACTCGGGCACCAGGGATCTTGCCGCGGTCTGCCGCGAGGCGGATATCCTGGTTGCCGCCATCGGCAAACCGCGCTTTGTAACGAAGGAATTCATTAAACCCGGCGCGGCCGTTCTTGATGTGGGTATTAATCGAACCCCCGGCGGCTTATGCGGCGACGTGGATTTTGAGGAAGTAAAAAATGTGGCCGGGTGGCTGACGCCGGTGCCGGGCGGCGTGGGCGCAATGACCATCACGATGCTCATGCGCAGCACAATAATAGCCAGCCAGCGATAAAACCCGAGAACCGTGATTGGCTGCGGGAGTCGACGAAAAATGTCTGCAATTTTTCAATGAAAATGACTCAACCGTACCATACACTACGCCCTCACTTTTTTCGTCGAAAAAGCCTCGGCCTTCTCCGTCTTGATCCTCGCGCCTATTGCAAAATCAGGGTTAAATAGTTTTCATTGGAAGGGGTTCCATTATGTTTTTGATTTTCATTATGAACATTCTCATCCCGATAGCTGCGGGGCTCGTGTATTTTGTCATGGCCGCGGAAATCAACCGTGTCAGCAAGATACGCAAGATCATGTTCGGCGAACTGGGGTACCGGCTTGTTTTCAATGCCTTTCTCATGCTCGGCATATATTTCGTGACGCGTCCGCTCCAGAACATCCTTGGCCCACATCCCTGGCCCATGATCATCAACGATTTGCGGCAGTTCTTCCTTATGGCCGTTATCGCGCCCGGGGTGCTGGTCGGCATACTGCACTGGGTGCCCAGTGAAAAGGGAACGCCCAAATCCACGGTTGTTGCCGCCTACGCGATCGGCGCGCTGATAGCCGTCATATTCATTCTCATCAATTCAATGGCGATCGATGGTTCCAAGGTGCTGACGACTTTCGACGGGATGACTATTTACGATGCCGTCTGGTTTTCGCAGGGAGCCCCGCGCCTGGAACTGGTGCTGATCCACCTTATCTGTCAGTTCATCGCGCCTGTCGGTTTTTTTCTGCTGGCCGCGGCCTATGTCCGTCACCGGCGCCACAATTATCCGCTCAGCAATGTATACAACCTCATGCCGCGCAAATGGTGTTACCTTGAATCCGGCCTCCTGGTCTTTGCGTTTTCATTGATCATGGCCGGGCTCGCCGCCTTATTCGGCCAGTATTACACCTATCTGTGGGTCATCTATTTTGTCGGCGCGATCATCGCCGGCCTCCTCGAACTTATCGGCGTCAAAATACCGCCGCGCGAGTCCCCAGCCGACCTCCGGGACGCCGTCGAAGCGTAACTTGTAGTAAAGCATAGCAGGAAACAAAGACGTCCCCAAAACCCAACCTTATTTCGTGTCTCTTTAGCGTTGCGAAGAAAACCATAGCTCTACGTCGGCGTTCCTGTACCTTTCAGGCACTCCGATGATAACAACATAAGGAAG
>Ga0315281_10002162_pt1 | contig 29162 bp, 27 predicted proteins | sample YL17G07_0_MG_FD_204540 | JGI IMG/M metagenome (GOLD analysis project Ga0315281, IMG submission 204540) | Sediment microbial communities from Yellowstone Lake, YNP, Wyoming, USA - YL17G07_0 | ecosystem: Environmental > Aquatic > Freshwater > Lake > Sediment | place: USA: Wyoming | collected...
GAAATCCGCACGTCCGGTTCGACGAGGGGGGAGGGGGACTGCTTATGGTTTATCGTTCGCACGCCTCCTCCTCTACTCTACCGTCTTTGCGGTGAAAATATTCTTAGTGACCGAGTTCTTCGAGATACTTCTCGGCATCGAGAGCCGCCATGCAGCCGCTGCCGGCGCTGGTGACCGCCTGGCGGTAGACATGGTCCTGCACATCGCCCGCCGCGAACACGCCGGGGACGCTGGTCGCTGTCGCGCCGCCCTGGTTGCCGCTTCTGGTGACGATGTAGCCCTCCGCCATGTCGAGCTGCCCGCGGAAGATCTGCGTATTGGGCGTATGTCCTATGGCAATGAAAACACCGGACACGCGCAGATTGCGCTGGCTGTTGTTCCTGGTCGACCGGATACGAATGCCGTTGACGCCTTTCTTGTCGCCTAATACTTCATCCAGCGCATGGTCCCACTCGAGCCGGACATTCCCGGTTTTCGACTTTTCGGTCAGCCGGTCAATCAGCATCGCTTCGGCGCGAAACTTGTCGCGACGATGCACCACGGTCACCGTCCTGGCGATGTTGGACAGATACAAGGCTTCTTCGACCGCGGTATTGCCGCCACCGACCACAGCCACGTCCTGGCCTTTGTAGAAGAAGCCGTCGCAGGTCGCGCAGCCGGAAACACCTTTGCCCATGAATGCGCTTTCAGAGGGCAGGCCGAGGTATTTTGCCGAAGCGCCTGTTGCGATGATGAGCGCGTCACCGGTGTAGACGGCCTGGTCGCCGATGATCTGGAACGGCTGTTCGCCGAGCTTCACGCTATGGATATGATCGAAAATAACCTCCGTGTCGAAGCGTTCGGCGTGCTTCAGAAAACGCTCCATCAGTTCCGGGCCTTGCACGCCCATGACGTCCGCAGGCCAATTGTCCACCTCGGTCGTTGTCGTGAGCTGGCCACCCTGGATCATGCCGGTAATCAGCACGGGCTTGAGATTGGCGCGGGCAGCGTAGATGGCGGCTGTGTAGCCGGCGGGGCCGGAACCGAGGATAAGAAGTCGAGAATGTTTTGTTTTGGCGGTCATGACTGCGAGCTGGGGATGAAACCTCAAGAAAGCAAGACTGTAGCAGCGCCGCAAAGCTCGTGTCCACGCCTGGAAAATGGGCTGCGGTGAGGACGCCGGCCATGGGATATAATTCGTTGAAACTGATAAGGTAAGTTGCTCTTGCGAACATCATTGGTGGCCAAGTCCGCAGTTCAGAACACACCGCGCAAGCCGCTTCCGCCGAAGGTCGCCGCGCTGTTGCGCGAATCCTGGTGGTTGCTGCTGATCGGTGTGGCGCTGTATCTCGTACTGATCCTCGCCACTTACCACAAATCTGATCCCGGATGGTCGCGCGAGGTATCCGGTTCGCAGGTGATCAATGCTGGTGGCAAGGCCGGCGCATGGATTGCCGATGTGGCGCTTTATATTTTCGGGCTCTCGACCTGGTGGTGGGTGCTGTTCCTGATTGGAGCGGTCGTCTGGGGCTATCGCCGCATCGAGGTGCCCACCGAGACTGACCGTCGCTCGATCGGTGTGGCCTGCACCGGATTTTTCGTCCTCATTACCGCGAGCAGTGCTTTCGAATCCTTGCGCTTGTACTCGCTGAAGTCGCAGTTGCCCTACTTGCCCGGCGGCGTGCTGGGCGAACTCGTCAGCAGGTTGATGGCCCGGGGATTCGGATTTACCGGCAGCACGCTGATTCTGCTGCTTCTGTTGGGCGTCGGATTTGCCTTGGTCACCGGGCTGTCATGGGTAGTGATCATCGAAAAGCTCGGCAGCGCAATAGAGATTGCCTACGTTGGCATTCGCGAGAGTTGGCAGGCGCGGCAGGATCGGAAGATCGGCGAACAGGCTGCGGAGCAGCGCAAGGAAATCGTCGCAGTAGAGCGCAGGCGCTTCGAAGACCACGAGCCGATACGCATCGAGCCTGGCAAGATCGTCATTGCGAAGTCCGATCGCGTCATCAAGGAAAAGCAGAAGCCGTTGTTCGAGGATCTGCCGGATTCGCCGCTGCCGCCACTGCACCTGCTCGACGAAGCGTCCGCCGACATGGAGATGTTGTCCGCGGAGACGCTGGAGTACACCTCCCGGCTCATCGAGAAAAAGCTTTCCGATTTCGGCATCGAAGTCAAAGTGGTGGCTGCCCAGCCTGGCCCGGTCATCACCCGCTACGAAATCGAGCCGGCCATTGGCGTCAAGGGCAGCCAGGTCCTCAATCTGGTTAAAGATCTGGCGCGAGCGCTGTCTGTCGTGAGCGTTCGCGTGGTGGAGACCATCCCGGGGAAATCCTTCATGGGCTTGGAGATTCCCAATTCGAAGCGGCAGGTGGTACGGCTGTCGGAAATCCTCGGTTCGAAGATCTACGCGGAAATGGCCTCCCCGCTGACCTTGGCGATGGGCAAGGATATCGCCGGCAATCCAATTGTCGCGGATCTGGCGAGGATGCCGCACGTTCTGGTCGCCGGCACCACCGGATCGGGCAAGTCGGTGGCCATCAATGCCATGATCCTGTCGCTGCTCTACAAGGCAACGGCCAAGGACGTACGCTTGATCCTGGTCGATCCGAAGATGCTTGAGCTTTCGGTCTACGAGGGCATTCCACATCTGCTCACGCCGGTGGTCACCGACATGACGCAGGCGGCACACGCGCTCAATTGGTGCGTGAGCGAGATGGACCGGCGTTACAAACTGATGTCCACCCTGGGGGTGCGTAACCTCTCCGGCTTTAACCAGAAGATCAAGGAAGCCGAAAAGGCGGGCAAGCCGCTGACGAATCCTTTCACCATTACGCCGGAGAGTCCGGAACCCCTGGTGGAACTGCCATTGATCGTGGTGGTCATCGACGAACTTGCCGACCTGATGATGGTGGTCGGCAAGAAGGTGGAAGAGCTGATCGCGCGTCTCGCCCAGAAAGCACGCGCTGCGGGCGTGCATCTGCTGCTGGCGACCCAGCGGCCTTCGGTCGACGTCATCACCGGCCTGATCAAGGCCAACATTCCCACGCGCGTGTCGTTCCAGGTCTCCAGCAAGGTGGATTCGCGCACTATCCTTGACCAAATGGGCGCGGAACAACTTCTCGGGCAGGGCGACATGCTTTACCTGCCGCCGGGTACCGGTTATCCGCAGCGTGTGCACGGGGCCTTCGTCTCCGACCAGGAGGTACACAAGGTCGTGGACTACCTGAAGTCACGCGGGCAGCCGCAGTACTTCGACGATGTGCTCGAAGGCGGCGAGGCGGATGCGGACCATGGCGGCAACGCGGGAGAGCCGGACGCGGAGGCCGATCCGCTGTACGACCAGGCCGTGGATATCGTGCTCAAATCGCGGCGCGCATCGATCTCGCTGGTGCAGCGGCATTTGCGCATCGGGTATAACCGCGCTGCGCGCCTGATCGAACAGATGGAACGCGTGGGGCTGGTGTCGAGCATGCAATCCAGCGGCAACCGCGAGGTGATCGCGCCGTCCACAAGCGAAGCCTGAACCGGCGCGGCCCGGAAAGGATCTGCAACCGCCGCGGGGGACCAATGCTCCAGGGAATCAACGGAGAGGTTTATGCGAATGCAAAAAAATTGGATGTTGCTGGCCACGCTGGCGCGTGTGACCTCTGGCCGGCGGATTGCGGACTTGCAGCGCGCGAGGGAATTCTGATGCGAAGCCTGGTGTTCCGGCTGGCGTTGTTCGCGGGTGCGCTGATTGCCATGCCGGCCGATGCCGGCTCGATCGAGAAGCTGCATGCGTTCATCGAGCAGACCCGCTCCGCCAAAGCAAACTTTACCCAGGAAGTTGCCGACGCCAACGGCGCCATCCAACAACAGGCGAGCGGCGTCGTGCAATTTCAGCGGCCCGGGAAATTCCGCTGGACCTACGACAAGCCCTACGAGCAGATCATCGTGGGCGATGGCGAAAAGCTCTGGATCTACGACAAGGACCTCAACCAGGTCACTCGGCGCAATTTGGACAGGGCGATCGGCAGCAGTCCAGCCGCATTGCTGGCCGGAGCGGACGATATCGACAAGTATTTTTCGCTGACCGCGGCCGGGGTAAGGAAAAAACTCGACTGGCTTGAGGTCAAGCCCTACAGCGAAGACAGCCTGTTCGAAAAGGTGCGCATGGGCTTCCGCGGAAATACCCTGGAAGTCATGGAGCTCCATGATCATTTCGGGCAGAAAACGACAATCACATTATCCAATATTCAGCGCAATCCCAAGACCTCGCCCGACCTCTACACGTTTACCGTTCCCCAAGGCGCCGACGTGGTGACTGAATAAGGCGAAAAGCATTCACCGCAGAGGCGCAGAGGGCGCAGAGAAAGGCACCCGTCAGAATGTTCGATTCGTGGGCCATCGGTGGAATAGATGGACTCACAAGTGAAAATCCGGGACTATTCTTGGTCATTGCGTTTTTCTCTGTGCCCCCTGCGCCTCTGCGGTGAGAATTTGTCCTAAATGACTGATCTGTTCGAAGCCCGGCAGCCCGCCGCCCCGCTTGCGGAGTTGATGCGACCGCAGAATCTGGACGACGTCGTCGGCCAGCCGCATCTGCTTGGTTCCGATAAACCGTTGCGCATCGCCTACGAGTCGGGAAAGCTGCATTCGATGATCCTGTGGGGCCCGCCCGGCGTGGGCAAAACCACGCTCGCTCGCCTGCTGGCGAGGGCCTTCGACGCTGAATTCATCGCGCTCTCCGCGGTTCTTTCCGGCGTCAAGGATATCCGCGATGCCGTCGCGCACGCCGAGAACGTGCTTCAGCAGTCCGGGCGCGCCACGATCCTGTTCGTCGATGAAGTTCACCGTTTCAACAAGGCGCAACAGGATGCGTTCCTGCCCTTCGTCGAGCGCGGACTGGTGACTTTCATCGGCGCCACCACGGAGAACCCGTCGTTCGAGGTCAACGGCGCACTGCTGTCGCGCGCCGCAGTCTACGTACTCAAGCCGATTTCCGAAGTTGACCTGGCGCAATTGTTCTCGCGTGCGTTTGCGAACGCGTTTCCTACACTGGGGTTCTCCGAAAAGGCACGCGATCTTGTCGTCGGCGCCGCGGACGGCGATGCGCGGCGATTGCTGAACATGGTCGAGGCCATCGGCAACGCCGCGGCGACGCGCAAGGTTGCGCAAATCGACGACGCTTTCGTGCAGGCGACGCTCGCCCACAACCTGCGCCGCTTCGACAAGGGTGGCGATGCTTTCTACGACCAGATCTCCGCTCTGCACAAATCGGTGCGCGGATCGTCAGCGGACGCGGCTCTGTATTGGATGGTCAGGATGCTGGACGGCGGCGCCGACCCTCTGTACGTCGGCCGGCGCCTGGTGCGCATGGCGATCGAGGACATCGGCTTGGCCGATCCACGCGCACTGCGCCTGTCCCTGGATGCCTGCGAGACTTATGCAAGGCTCGGGTCGCCCGAGGGCGAGCTGGCCTTGGCGCAGGCAGTCATTTATCTGGCCTGCGCGGCGAAGTCGAATTCCACCTACGTTGCGTATAATGAGGCCCGCTCGCTGGTCCAGTCCGACAAATCCCGGCCCGTGCCAGAGCATCTTCGCAATGCGCCCACCAAGCTCATGAAGGAACTCGGCTACGGCCGCAGTTATCGTTATGCGCATGACGAGGTGGACGCGTACGCGGCGGGGGAGAATTATTTCCCCGAGGGCCTGGAGGACACCGGCTTCTACCGGCCGACATCGCGTGGACTGGAGGGCAAGATTGCGGAAAAGCTCGCCCATCTGCGCGCCCTCGATGTGGAGGCAAGGAAGAACAACTGAAAGGCGTTGCGAGAATAGCCTGCGTGCGTATACCGTACGTGCGTATACCCTACGTGCGGTAGCACGTCGGAGTTATGGGCGTAGCCCGGTATGCCGTGAGCGGCACCCTTTTAGCACGTCGGAGTTATGGGCGTCAGCCCGCTACCCCTTCGGGGACCCTTTCCAGAGTCCCCGCTAGGGGATCAGTAAACCCCTCGCCTTCAGGCGACGGGAAAGCATTTCTGTAGAAGAGCGGGAACTGCGAGAAGACGGTGCGGTTATATTGCCTCTCCCTCCGGGATACCCTGGCGCAGCCCGGAGTACCCGTTTAGAGGCCGACGCGATAGCGGCGGGTGAGGGACGATGGCAAGGAATGTGAAATGCTCCCTCATCCCCGGCCCTTCTAAATGGGTACTCCGGGCTGCGCCAGGGTATCCCGAGGGGAGAAGGGAGATTTCGCATGTCGGCCGCGAGGCCGACTGATACCGGCTTGAGCCGTAATTTGAAGCCCTCGCCTGAAGGCGAGGGCCGTTCACGAAAAACGCAGAGGACGCAAAGCAAAGCGATGTTGGATGTTCAGTTGATTCGTAGTGATCTCGATGCGGTGGCGGCGAGTCTTGCGACACGTGGAGTTAGCGTCCCCGTTGATGCATTGCGCGCACTCGAGCAGCGGCGCAGGGACGCGCAAACGAAAACCCAGGACCTACAGGCGAGGCGCAACGCAACCTCGGCGCAGATTGGCTTGTTCAAGCGTACGGGCCAGGACACCTCGGCATTGATGGCCGGCGTGAACGAGGTAGGCGACGGCTTGAAAGTCGTCGAAGCCGAACTGAACGAGATCCAGAAAGATCTCACCGATATCCTGCTCACGATTCCGAACCTGCCTCACGCCAGCGTGCCGCTCGGAAAGGCCGCCGACGAGAACGTCGAGTTGCGCCGCATCGGCGCACCGCGCAGGTTCGATTTCCCGGTGAAAGATCATGTCGACCTGGGCGCCGGCCTCGGCCTGCTTGATTTCGACGCCGCCGCAAAGATCAGCGGCGCGCGTTTTAGCGTTCTTAAGGGATCGCTGGCGCGCCTGCATCGCGCGCTCGCGCAGTTCATGCTCGACATTCACACCGCGGAGCACGGGTACACGGAAGTGTACGTGCCTTACCTGGTGAATGCGGACAGCATGCGCGGGACCGGGCAGTTACCCAAGTTCGAGGCGGACTTGTTTTCAGTCCCGAGAGCCGATGGCGCTCGCTTCTACCTGATTCCAACGGCGGAAGTACCTGTGACCAACATGGTGCGCGACGAAGTCGTCGCCGCGGACCGGTTGCCACTGAAGTTCGTCTGCCATTCGCCGTGCTTCCGCTCCGAGGCCGGGTCCTATGGCAAGGATACGCGCGGAATGATCCGCCAGCACCAGTTCGACAAGGTCGAGCTGGTGCAGATCATCCAGCCGGAAAAATCCTACGAAGCCCTGGAACTGCTGACCGGACATGCGGAAGCGATTCTGCGGCGGCTCGAACTGCCGTTTCGCACGATGGCGCTGTGCACCGGGGACTTGGGGTTCTCTGCCGCCAAGACGTATGACATCGAGGTCTGGCTGCCGGGCCAGAATGCCTATCGGGAAATCTCTTCGTGCAGCAACTTCGAAGCCTTCCAGGCGCGGCGCATGCAGGCGCGATTCAAGGGTGAGAAGGGCAAGAACGAACTGGTGCACACGGTCAACGGATCGGGGCTGGCGGTAGGCCGGACACTGGTTGCGATTATCGAGAACTGCCAGCAAGCCGACGGCAGTGTCGCGATACCTTCAGCGTTGCTTGCATACATGGGCGGTGTTGACACGATCCGCCGCGCTTGAGCGCCGTTACGGCATGATAAGGCTTTCATCTTCCGTAACGATGGAAAATAGCGGTCGGTACGACTCTTCGTAACGCACCAGGATGTCGAAGTAGTTGCGTATGTTCTCGGTCAGGATGACCGCCTCTGCGCCGCGCGCGAACCCGCGTTTGACCGTGATGTAGAAATCCGATCGCGTCAGCAAGGGCAGCGTCTTTTTCACGTCGACCCAGGTATCTGCGTTCAAGCCGTGACGCTGCGTCATGATGCGCGCATCTTCAAGGTGCCCGTAGCCGACGTTATATGAGGCGAGGGCCAGCCAGGTGCGATCCGGCTCGGTAATGCGCTCGGGTAACGTGTCTTTCAGCATCTTCAAATAGCGCGCACCGGCAATGATATTCTGGCGCGCATCCAGACGGTCGCTCACGCCCAGCCGGTCGGCCGTTTCGGAAGTCAGCATCATCAATCCCCGCACCCCTGTGGGGCTGGTCGCGAGTGGATTCCAAAGCGACTCCTGGAAACCGAGGGCAGCCAGCAGGCGCCAGTCGATGCCGGTCAGTTCCTGCGCCTCCTGGAAGGTGCTGCGATACTCGGGCAACACCAAAAGCCGGCGCTCCAGGAAGGCGGATACGTCGGCTTGGGTCAAGCGCTGGATATGACCGTAGTAACGGTCCAGCAGAACCCTGAGGGTACCGTTGCCGTTGATACGGCCAAAGAAATCCCTTACCTGTTCAACCAGCAGCGGGCTGGCATCTTTCGGCATCGCCCAAGACAACGCTTCGGGCTCGCCCAGATTGAATGCACGGCCAATGTTCGGTGAGAAATTCTGCGCAAGCTCGACGATATTCGATTCGGTCACCACATAATCGACATCGTCACCGGCCAGCCTGTCAAGCAATGCCATGCTGTCCGTAGCCCGAACCTCCGCCCATCGCAGTTTGGATACATGGTGCGCTTGCACCAGCAGCTGCTCCGCGCCGCTGGAACCAGCGAGAACGACTACGCGCTTGCCGATGAGGTCGCGGACACTCCTGGGACGCGGATAATCGGTGTTGTAGGCAACCACCGTATGTACGGAGAGATACGCCGGCCCGAAGATGAACACCCGGCGGCGTGCTTCTGTTGCTGTGAGGCCCGCTGCCGCCAGATGGGCGTGACGACGCCGCAATGCCGACAGGATCTCGCTGGGATTCTGGCGCTCGATGAGACGCAGGCGCAAGCCGGTGTCTTTGGCGAACATGTCGAGTAGATCCTGCTCGATGCCGCTGTATTTTCCGTCCGCACCGAGGAAGCGGGTGGCGGGACCGTTGCGAACCAGGACGACAAGCTCGTCGGTCTCGCCGAACGGCTTGACCGGCTGGCGGAACAGCGCATCGTTGTCGCACGATGGCAGCGCCGGAAGAAGCGCCGTCGCGATGACCGCGAGAGTCGTTGTCGACGACATGCCCTGTCGGATGACTTCGCGCCATCTCATTGTCGGTACCCGAAACAGCGCGAGTGAAGGTTCGCAAAAGAGCGCATCGCTGCTAAAATACCACACGAATCCGGAGAGGTACCGAAGTGGCCATAACGGCGCTGACTCGAAATCAGATGGTCAGGGAGACCTGGCACGTGGGTTCGAATCCCACCCTCTCCGCCAGTTGGGAAATGAAAGAGCGGGCTCGCCCGCCTCGCGGGAAATCCGGCATTGCGACCGCAGGCGGGGCTGCTTGTTGAGCAAGCCGCTGCCGGCGGACCATGTCGCTGGATTTCTTGCCGGCATGAAATTGCGAAAAGTGGCCTCAAACAGCGCTCCATCTCTCAACAAGGCGATCCTTGTAAGAAAACCCTTACAAACCTTGTAGAGCCGGACGTACAGCATATTTGGCTTGCGGCTGATTCAGTTCGCTCCCGACTTGGCGTCCAATGTTGCCAGCGAGAGACACCGTCGTTGGGTACAGACAAGACCCTGCGCAACTCTCAACGCAGGAAAATCCAAGGAGGGGACACAAAGCATGAACACGGAAAAACTGTTCGATGAGATCCGCGATGCCAACCTTAACTACCTGCTCCTCGCCCAGAGCCTGATCCGGGAGGATCGCGACGCGGCAATTTACCGCCTGGGCGTCAGCGATGATCTGGCGGAACTGCTGCAAGCGCTCAGTCCTGCCCAGTTGATGAAAATCGCTTCGTCCACTACGTTGTTATGCCGTCTGCGCTACGATGACCGCCTCGTCCTCGACATGCTGGTCAGCCACACCAAGGACAAGCCCATGGCACGTACTCATGCGGCCATTCTGAGTGCCGGTCGTCCGGTGGAAGCCCTGTCCTGATCCAATCCGGTCGTCCGCAGCGATCGAGCCATGGCCATGGCCGGCAAGAGCATCATCAACGAGGCGCATCAGATCGAGCTCGGCATTGAACTGATCGAGCTTGGCGCGAGGCTTCAGGTGCTGGAAGTCGAGACCTCGCTCAGCCGCGAGCGGTTGCGGCGCCTCTATAAGGAAGTCAAGGGCGTATCGCCGCCCAAGGGCATGCTGCCTTTTTCGACGGACTGGTTCGTCACCTGGCAGCCCAATATCCATGCCTCCCTGTTCATGGAAATCCAGCGTTTTCTGATTGCAAATACCCGCACGCGTGGCATTGCGGTCACCATCAAGGCATTCAGGCTTTACCTGGAGCATGCTTTGATCGATGGCATGGAGCCGATTCTTACGTTTACCCGCGCGTGGACGCTGGTGCGTTATTCCGAGTCCAGGCTGCTGGCGCTGAAATCGTGCGAAAAATGCGCAGGCCGCTTTGTCGTCAACTCGATGGATCTGCATAACCATTACATCTGCGGTCTGTGCGCGCCGCCGTCACGCGCGGGCAAGACACGCAAGGTTGCCGTTAGCGCCGAAGTCGCTGGCTCGTAGTCCCGATTCAGCCAGGCCTTGCGGCGGATTAGCCGTGGGTTTTCCACCCTTTTCAGGGTATTGACCCGAGTGGACGGCTGGTAGTCTGTCCATCAGTTTCAAAAATCCGCATCCCGGAAACGCAATCAATGCTGGTCGTCATTGGCTATATTCTCGTCTGCCTGTCCGTCTTCGGCGGATTTGCCCTGGCAGGCGGCCATCTCGCCGCGCTTCTGCAGCCGATCGAATTGCTGATGATCGGCGGGGCCGCATCGGGCGCCTTCTTCGTCGGCAATTCCATGAAGGGCATCAAAGCCACATTGCGCAGCTTGCCGTCCCTGCTCAAGGGCTCGCGTTACAGCAAACCGCTATTCATGGAGCTCATGGTGCTGCTCTATGAGGTACTCGCCAAGGTTCGCAAGGAAGGCCTGATGTCCATCGAATCGGATGTTGAAAGGCCGAAGGAAAGTCCGATATTCTCGAAATACCCGAAGATTCTCGCCGATCGCCACGCGGTCGAGTTCCTGACCGACTACCTGAGGCTGATGGTGAGCGGCAACCTGAATGCGTTCGAGATCGAAAACTTGATGGACAATGAAATCGAGACCCATCATCTCGAAGGCGAGATGCCGGTGCATATCATCCAGAAACTCGGTGATGGGCTGCCGGCATTCGGTATCGTTGCCGCGGTCATGGGCGTGGTGAATACCATGGCCTCGGTCGGCCTGCCCCCTTCGGAGTTGGGCATGCTGATCGCGCACGCGCTGGTTGGAACGTTTCTGGGCATCCTGCTCGCGTATGGTTTCGTCGGTCCGCTGTCGACGTTGCTCGAGCAGAAGCTCAACGAATCGAGCAAACCGCTGGAATGCATCAAGGTCACCCTGCTGGCGAGCCTGAACGGCTATGCACCCGCGCTCGCGGTGGAGTTCGGGCGCAAAGTGCTCTTCTCCACCGAGCGGCCTTCGTTTTTCGAGCTCGAGGAGCACGTCAAGCAGGCCAAGAAAAAGTAGCCCGGTTCCGACACCCGCGCCAGACCCTGGAAATCCATCGTGTCAGACGAAAGCCAGCGACCGGTAGTCATCAAGCGGCGCAAGATCATCCAGAGCGGCGCGCGCGGCGGCGCTTGGAAGATTGCCTATGCCGACTTCGTCACGGCGATGATGGCGTTCTTTCTGCTCATGTGGCTGCTGGGATCAACGACCAAGGGGGAACGCGAAGGTATCGCGGATTATTTCAAGAATCCACTGCGCCTGAGCATGGCCGGTGGCAGTGGCGCCGGAGAGGCTTCAAGCGTGATCAATCGCGGCGGCAGGGATCTCACCCGACGCGCCGGTGAAATCATCCGCGGGGACATTCGCGACCGCAAGCGTCCGCTCGATCTCAGGGCCGCGCAGTCCGAGCGGGACAAGACCGAAATGGCGCGGCTGGAAGATCTGAAAGGCAAGCTCGATGCCGTAATCGACGCCAATCCGGCGCTGCAGGCCTATCGCCGGCAACTGCTGATAGACATCACCTCCGAAGGCCTGCGCGTGCAGATCGTTGATGAAAAGAATCGGCCGATGTTCGAACTTGGCCGCGCGCGACTGCTGCCGCATACCAGGGACATCCTGCACGAAATCGGCAAGGTATTGAACGACGTGCCCAATCGTATCAGTCTCGCCGGTCACACCGACGCGACGCCGTATTACGGCGGGGAGCGCGGATACAGCAACTGGGAGCTGTCGACGGAACGGGCCAACGCGTCCCGGCGCGAACTGATCGCGGGAGGAATGCGCAAGGACAAGGTCATGCGGGTGATCGGCCTGTCATCGGCCGTGCTGTTCGACCGGGCGGATCCGTTCAATCCGATCAATCGGCGCATCAGTGTCATCGTTATGAAGAAACGCACCGAAGACAACGTGAGCAACGATGGCACACAAGTGGACGCCGGGGACGCCGATGTGCCTGCTGCGGACGCGCCGACTCCCCAGGCGCCGGCGTCGCCGCCGGTCGCGCCGGACGCGCGATCGAAACCATAGCCAGGATCATGTCCGCCGCGACCGAACCTTCCCGGAACGCGCCCATGGATCACCCGTCGCCATGGTGTTATCCGTCGCCACGATGCTATCCGTCGCATTGGTGTTATCCGTCGCCCTGGTGGCGCGCGCTTGCGGCGCAGGGGGCCGGGCTGATGGCGGCCATCCTTGTCGGCGCGCTGTGGTCCGTGGTCGCCGGCGCCGCCATCCCGACTTCGCTATGGACGCTGCTGTTGTCGCTGTGCGCAGCGGCAATGGCCGCCGTTCTTGGGCTGGCGTGGTGGTGGATCGTGCTGAATCTGGCCTTTGCGCCCGCGCTGGCAATGGGCATTGCTTTCTCGCTGCCGCCGCACTGGTCCGCCGCGGCACTGACTGCGCTGGCGCTGGTGTATGGCGACACGCCGCGCACCCGCGTGCCCCTCTATCTCTCCAACGCCGCGGCGGTGCGCGCGCTGCGCGACTTGCTCCCAACGGACCGGCCGTTGTCCTTTCTGGATATTGGCGCCGGCACCGGAACAGTGCTTGCCGCGATCGCCTCGAGCCATTCGAATATCGTGGTCCAGGGTGTCGAGCGCGCGCCGATTCCGTTTTTACTCGCGTTTGCACGCGCCCTATTGCGTCGACACGCCTATCAGGTGCGTTGGGGAAATTTGTGGTCGACTGACCTGTCGGGCCAGGACGTCGTGTACGCCTATCTGTCCCCGGCGCCGATGTCTGCGCTATGGGAGAAGGCGCGTCGTGAAATGCGCCCCGGCTCGCTGCTGGTGAGTTTTCGCTTCGTGATTCCCGGTGTGGCGCCCGCCGCAACACTCGGCGTCGGTGGAAACCGTCTTTACGTGTGGCGGCTGCCATGATTCTGGATGCGAACGCTCGCCATCCAATCGAGCGCTGGATAGAGGTCATGAGCGCAGCGCAACTACCCGTTCTGGGGGAGACCTTGCGCCAGATTGCGAAGCTGCGCGCGAACGAGGAGAACGTGCGCCCGCGCGATCTTTCCCAACTCGTGCTGCACGACCCGTTCATGGCCCTGCGCGTATTGCGTTTTCTCAAGGATGGGCAGAATGCGCGCGCAATGACCGAAATCACCACCATCGAGCATGCCATCATGATGCTCGGCGTGTCGCCGTTCTTCCGCTTGTTTACCAACTGGCGCTCGCTGGATGCCGACCTCGCGTCCAAGAAGGCGGCGATGCAGGGCTTGATCGCCGTAGTAGGACGGGCGCGCCACGCGGCGCTGCATGCGCGGGAGTGGGCGCGCTTGCGCCACGACATCGAATCCGACGAAGTGGTCATCGCCACGTTGCTGCACGACATGGCGGAGATGTTGCTCTGGTATTTCGCGCCGTCGCAGGCCGAAGATATCGAGGCGCGCCTTGCAGCCGATGCCAGCCTGCGCAGTGTCGATGTCCAGAACGCGGTCCTCGGTTTCGGTCTCAATGAACTGCAGATCGCACTGGCCACCGCCTGGAACTTGCCGCCGCTGATTACGTCGCTGATGGACGATGATCGCGCCAATCGGCCGCGCGCCCGCAACGTCATGCTGGCGGTGAATCTGACGCGACATGCCAGCAACGGCTGGGAAGATGCGGCCTTGCCCGCTGACATCGAGGCAATTCAGCGCATTGTCGGGCGCCCTCTGCTGGAGGTAATGCAGCGCGTATTTCACACCGCGCTCGAAGCCGTGGGGGATCACGAATGGTATGGCGATCGCGCACCGGCGATGTGGCTTCCGCCCTTCCCGATGGACCTCGATAGCGGAGCGACGATGCCCGGGCCGCGCCTTTCCGCTTCAGTATATGACCGTGTGCGCGCCATGTTGGCCTCGGATGCCGATGAAGACCTGGTCAATTGGGCCGCATCCGGCACGCCGAACCCGGACGGGCCTTCGCCGACTCTGGCGGCGCTGGTAGCGTTGGTGTTTCACGGCCTCTACAAGGGTGTCGGTCTGGCGCGCCAGATTTTCTATTCCATCGACGAGTCGGGGACGCTGGCGCGCGCGCGTTATCTGAGCGGGGTACGCGACAGCGGCAAGCTTGCACGCCATACCCTGCCACTGGGCATGGCGAACCCGCTGACACGCAAACTGGCTGAAGAAGGCATGGTGTGGTGGAGGGGTATTGCGGACGAGGTGCAGTTAACGGATCTGTCGCGCGAATGGCGCATAGCCGCAGCGGGCGACGGATTCTTTGCCGGCATGATCCGCACCGCGGATGGCCGGGGCGCCGTGTTGTATGGCGACGCCAACCAAGGCTCGATGCAGCTCGATGAGGAACGATTCCAGCAGTTCCGGGAAATCTGCGCGTTGCTGAGCGTCAAGATCGCCGGTCCGATTCCCGAACCGGTTGAGCCGAGTGAGCCGGCAGCCTGAGTAGCCGTGATCGGACGCGCTTCTACGCGGTAGCCGAACCGCCGCGATATCTCAAGACTTGCGTTGAACGAGGCAGATTGCCGCGTACCGGGTCATCACCTGATGCGCTAGCCGGGTCATCGATTCAAACTTGAAATCCGGCGGCAAATGTTGCCGCAATGGCATATTCCTCTGCGTCCAGCGTCCAGCGCCCTGCCTCCCGCCGTTGCGAATTGGGCGTCAAACGCCCTCCTGTTTGTCCGATTGATCGGACATCCCTCCCCTAATAATTGCGGCCACAGGAAATGAATCTTCCATGGCTGACGAAAACGATTCCGAACGAACAGAACCCGCATCGCCGCGACGGCTCGAACAAGCCCGCGAGGACGGCCAGGTTGCGCGCTCGCAGGAGCTCAACACGTTTGCTCTGCTGGCCACGGTCGGGATATCGATATGGACGCTCGGGGGCCAGTTCTTGTCCGGCCTGACCGACCTGATGCGCGCCGGGCTCACGCTTTCCGCCGGGGACGCTTTCCAGGCCGAGCAGATGGCGCGCTTGCTGGGCCGGCACGGCGCCAGCGGCTTTATGACCATTGCGCCGGTGCTGGCAGTGGCATTTCTGGCCGCCCTGATCGCCCCGCTGCTGTTAAACGGCTGGCTGTTTACACTCAAGCCGTTGCAGCCGAATTTTTCCCGCCTTGACCCGCTCAGCGGCTTCGGCCGCATGTTCTCGGCGCACGGCGTCGTGGAACTGGCCAAGGCGGTGGCAAAAGTGCTCGTGGTGGGCGGCGTCGCGGCTCTGGTCATGTGGACCAGCCTCGATGCCCTTTTGTCGCTTTCGCAGGAGGCGACCTTCAGCGCCGCGGTGCATGCCGCGCGGCTGGTGGGCTGGACACTGATTCTCATGGTCGGCGGCATGGCGCTCATCGTCGCCATCGATGTGCCCTACCAGCTCTGGAGCCACCATCGCAAGCTGCGCATGTCGCGCGCCGAACTGAAGCGCGAAGCCAGGGAATCCGAAGGCGATCCGCAGATCAAGGCGCGCATCCGCAGCCTGCAACGCGAGGCAGCTCGCAAACGCATGATGGCCGCGGTGCCGAAAGCCGACGTCGTCATCACCAATCCGACGCACTACGCTGTCGCGCTGTCGTATAAGGAAAACTCGATGCGCGCACCGCGCGTTGTGGCGAAGGGGCAGGACCTGACCGCGCTGCGCATCCGTGAACTGGCCAGGCAACATCGCATACCGATCGTCGAGGCGCCGCCGCTCGCCCGCGCGCTCTATCGCCACACGGATCTCGAGGACGAAATTCCGGAAACGCTGTATACGGCCGTGGCCGAGGTGCTCGCCTACGTATTCCAGTTGCGCCGCTTCAACCGCGAAGGCGGTCGGGCGCCGCGGGTGCCGGATGAAATCGTCGTTCCGCCCGCCCTCGATCCGCAGCAGGGTAATCCGTAATGGCTGCCGCCGCCTCCGCGCAACGCCTGCCGATTTCGGCAAAGCATCTGAACGCGATGGCCGGCCCCGTGCTGATCATGATGATCATGGGGATGATGGTGCTGCCGTTGCCGCCGTTCGCGCTCGACGTGCTCTTCACCTTCAATATCGCGCTCTCGATCATGGTCATGCTGGTCGCGCTCTATACCGTGCGGCCTCTCGACTTCTCCGTTTTTCCGACGGTGCTGCTGGTCACCACGCTGCTGCGCCTGTCGTTGAACGTTGCGTCCACCCGTGTCGTGCTGTTGCAGGGACACACCGGCGCCGACGCCGCCGGCAAGGTCATCGAGGCCTTCGGGCACTTCATGATCGGCGGCAATTATACGGTCGGTCTGGTGGTGTTTATCATTCTGGTAGTCATCAACTTCGTCGTCGTCACCAAGGGCGCCGGCCGCATCGCGGAAGTCGGCGCGCGCTTTACGTTGGATGCGATGCCCGGCAAGCAGATGGCGATCGATGCCGACCTGAATGCCGGATTGATCGGCGAAGAGGTGGCGCGCAAGCGTCGTGGGGAAATTTCCCAGGAAGCGGACTTCTACGGCGCCATGGACGGCGCCAGCAAATTCGTCCGCGGCGACGCGATCGCCGGCATCCTGGTGATGCTGATCAACGTCGTCGGTGGCTTGGTGGTTGGCGTCATCCAGCACGACATGTCGATGGGGGACGCCGCGCACAATTACATCCTGCTCGCCATCGGTGACGGCCTGGTTGCGCAGATCCCCGCGCTGGTGATCTCGGTGGCCGCGGGTATCGTCGTCAGCCGCGTCGGCTCGGAAGAGCCGATCGGGGAGCAATTAGTCGGGCAACTGTTGCGCCGGCCCGAAGCCCTGTGGCTCACGGCCGGCATCATTGGCGCACTTGGCATCGTTCCCGGCATGCCCCACATCGCTTTCCTGCTGCTGGCAGCCCTTATGGGCGGTATTGCCTACACGATGCGCCGGATCCAGGGCGCAGAGCCGGCGGCGCCCCAGGCGCCGCCGCCGGAAACCAAAGCCCTCGAAGCGCAAGACGCGTCCTGGAGCGATGTCACGCCCGTGGATACGCTCGGGCTCGAAGTCGGCTATCGCCTGATCCCGCTTGTCGATCAGGCCCAGGATGGCGAGCTGCTGCGCCGGATCAAGGGGATCCGCCGCAAGTTCGCACAGGAGATCGGCTTTCTGCCGCCCGCGGTGCACATCCGCGACAATCTGGAACTCAAGCCCGGCGCCTATCGAATTTCGTTGAAGGGCGTGGAAGTTGGCCGCGGTGATGCGTTGCCCGGCCAATTCCTGGCGATCAATCCCGGACGTGTCAGCGGGACGCTGCCGGGCACACTGACCACCGATCCGGCATTCGGGCTGCCGGCGGTCTGGATCGAGTCCGCGCAGCGCGAGCACGCGCAAGTGCTCGGCTACACCGTCGTGGATGCGAGCACGGTGATCGCAACGCATCTGAATCACATCGTGCAACAGCACTCCGCCGAACTCCTCGGGCGCCAGGAAGTGCAGCAACTGCTCGATCATCTCGGCAAGGATGCGCCGAAACTTATCGAAGACCTGGTTCCCAAGATCGTTACGCTGGCGGTCCTGCAGAAGACTTTGCAGTCGCTGCTCGAAGAGGGCGTGCACATCCGCGACATGCGCTCCATTCTGGAAACCATTGCCGAGCACGGCACGCGCACACAGGATGCGCACGAACTCGCGGCGCAGGCGCGTATCGCGCTCGGGCGCGCGATCGCGCAACAGATCGCCCCTGCCGGCAACGAAGTCCAGGTCGTGGCGTTGTCGCCCGATCTCGAACGCCTGCTCGTCGAGGCCACGCAGGCCGGCGGTTCCCCCGGCATCGAACCGGGTCTGGCCGACGCGCTGGCCGCCGAGGCCGCGACGGCGTCCGCCAAGCTGGAGCAGCTCGGGCATTCGCCGGTCCTGCTGGTCGCGCCCCAACTGCGCGCGCCGCTGTCGCGTTTCCTGCGTCGCACGATTCCGCAACTGCGTGTCATCGCGCACACCGAAATTCCCGATAACCGCAAGATCCGCGTGGCGTCAATCCTCGGAGGCAGGTCATGAACGTAAAGCAATTCTTCGCCAATAATGCGCGCGAGGCGCTGCACCAGGTCAGACGCGAACTTGGCGCCGACGCCGTGATCCTGTCCAATCGCCGCGCGGAGGGCGGGGTCGAAATTCTCGCGATAGCGCATGCCGAAGCGCGCGCCCTCGACACAGCGGCCCGCGAACCGGTGGTGGCCAAGCCCGCCGCCGTGCGCTCGGCGATGAACAGTGCGCTCGCCCACCACTCCCAGACGGTCAAGGTAAAGATGCCGGGGCCGGCGCACGCGCGAGCGGGGCCGGCCGCTGCTCAATCGAAGCCGGTGCCGCCGGTGGCCGCCGCTGCGATCCTGGCGCCGGGGACCGAGCAGATTGCGCGAACCGTGATCCGTGAAATCCAGTCGATGCGCGGATTGATCAATGAGCAACTCGGCGGCCTGATGTTCGGCGAGATGCAGCGCCGCGAGCCGGACAAGCTGCGCATGCTGTCGACACTGCTCGCCGGCGGCTTCAGCCCGGCGTTGTCACGCCGCTTGCTGGAAAAGTCGCCGGCCGATTGCGGCATGGCGGATCTGCGGGGCTGGATCAAGAAAGCGCTCGACAAGAACCTCATCACCAGTAGCGCCGATGACATCGTAACCAAAGGCGGCGTCTATGCGCTGCTCGGCCCCACCGGCGTGGGCAAGACCACGACTACCGCCAAGCTGGCGGCGCGCTGCGTAGTGCGCCACGGCGCGGGAAAGCTGGCGCTGCTCACGACGGACAACTACCGGGTCGGGGCGCACGAACATCTGCGCATTTACGGACGCATTCTCGGCGTGTCGGTGCATGCGGTGCGCGATGCCGCTGATCTGGAAATCGCGCTGTCCGAACTGCGCAACAAGCACATGGTGCTGATCGATACCGTAGGCATGAGCCAGAAGGACGAGCACGTGGCCGAACAGGTTGCCATGTTCAGCGGCCACGGCGAAGGCATCAAGCGTGTGCTGCTGCTCAATGCAACCTGCCAGGGCGACACGCTCGAGGACGTCGTCAACTCCTACAAAGGCAGAGGCCTTGCGGGATGTGTCATCACCAAGACGGACGAATCCGCCAGCCTTGGCGCCGTGCTCGATACCGTGATCCGGCACAGATTGCCGGTGCATTACGTAGCCAACGGGCAGCGGGTGCCGGAAGACATTCATCCGGTGAACCGCGATTACCTTCTGCATCGCGCGCTGTCCGGCGCCAAAGACAACCCCATCCGTGCTCTGTCGGAACAGGACATTCCCGCCGCCATGATGGGCGCGGAATTCGCGATCTGAGGCCGCATCGATGAGCCTACAGCCATCCGACCAGGCCGAAGGACTGCGGCGCCTGCTCGGCAAGCAGATTCCGAAAGTGATCGCGCTGGTTTCCGGCGGCGCGCGCATCGGCAAGACCAGCGCCGCCATCAACCTTGCGGTGGCGATCGCACGCGCCGGACGCAGCGTCATGCTGCTCGACGAGAACTGCGGTCCACGCAACGTCACCGCCACGCTCGGCATTGATACCGTTGCCGATATGGCCGACACCGTGCGCGGCAGCCGCGCGCTCGACCAAGTCGTGGTTCCCGGGCCGGAGGGCCTGGTGATTCTCCCGGCAGGACGCGGCGTTCAGGCGCTTTGCGGCATCGACGAGGCGGGCCGCCAGCGGCTGATCGAAGGATTTGCGCGAGTCGGGGGCGCCCTCGATTTCATCCTGGTCGATACCGCCGCGGGCGCATCGAGCCGGCTGCTGCCGCTGTCCCATCCAGAGCAGGAAACCATCTTGATCGCGAACGCCAGCGCAACCGGTCAGGCCAATGCGCTGGGCATGATCAAGCTCATGCACCGCGAGCTTGGCGCGCGCAATCTGCATTTGCTGGTTTCGATGACCCGCTCGCAAGCCGAAGGCGAGGCGACGTACCACAACCTGGCGAATGTCGCCGACAGGCATCTGGGCGCCGGGCTGGAGTTTTTCGGTGTCATTTGCGCCGACGAACGCATTGCCCAGGCGGGCCAGGTCGGGCGTGCCGCGGTCGAGATGTATCCGCATGCGCCCAGTTCGCTGCAATGGCGCCGGCAGGCACGGGAAATCATGCTCTGGCCGCTGCCGCGGGAAGCGGCGCAGGGGATGGAACGATTTGTTCAGCGTCTGATTCTGGGCAGTCGCGTGCAGGTGGGCAGCGCAGCGCTGTCGGCGCTATGAGAGACAAATGGCCCGCGAACAGCGCGGAGACAGGCAAGCAGGAGGTTCAGGCAATGTACACGGCAACCGGCGCAGAGGACAGGAAAAAGTGGATCCAGCAGTACGCTCCCCTGGTGAAACGCATTGCCCATCACATCATGGCGAAACTGCCGGCCAGCGTCGAAGTGGATGACATCATCCAGGCCGGCATGATGGGCTTGATGGACGCCATCGGCCGCTACGAAGAGACACAGGGCGCGCAGTTCGAAACCTACGCGGCGCAGCGCATCCGCGGCGCGATGCTGGACGAGCTGCGCAGTTGCGACTGGTTGCCGCGCGGCATTCGCAAAAACATGCGCACGATCGAGAAAGCGATGCACGCGCTCGAGCAGCGCCTGGGCCGCCAGGCCAGCGAGCAGGAAATCGCCAATCATATGGCGCTGTCGCTGCCCGACTACCAGCAGATGCTGCAGGAGGCGCGCGGCCATCAGCTGGTCTACTACGAAGATTACAGCGAAGGCGACGACGAACACTTTCTCGACCGCCATGCCGGCCACGCTCACCCGAGCCCGCTGGAACATCTGGTCGACGAGAGCATGCGCGAGCGCCTGATCGAGGCGATCGAAGATCTGCCCGAGCGCGAAAAGATGATGATGGGCCTGTACTACGAACAGGACCTGAACCTGCGTGAAATCGGCGCGGTGATGGGCGTCAGCGAATCGCGCGTATGCCAGATCCACGCCCAGGCCATTGCGCGGTTGCGTTCGATGCTGCGGGAAGAATAGGCTTCCCCCGATCTGGCCGGCAAACCGGATCAGGCGACGAAGAAACGGATTTGCGTCCATCATGGGTAACAAATTGGTCCCGGGAGATGGGTTAAACTTTCCCGCTTCCGCGTTGCGCAGGACAAATCCGCATGTATCTGCCTTCCCACTTCGAGGAAACCCGCGCCGAAGTCCTGCGCCAACTGATTCGCAGCCATCCGCTTGGCGCGCTGGTCACCTTTGGGGCCGAGGGTCTGAACGCAAACCATATTCCTTTTGAGATCGATCCCGAACCGGCGCCGTTTGGAACTTTGCGTGCTCATGTGGCGCGCGCCAACCCGGTGTGGCGCGAGACTTCGAGGGAAGTCGAACCGCTGGTCATTTTCCAGGGACCGCAGATCTACATCACGCCGTCCTGGTATCAGACCAAGAAGGAAACCGGCAAGGTGGTGCCGACTTTCAACTACATTGTGGTGCATGCCTACGGCGCCATGCGCGTCATCGAAGACGGCGACTGGTTGCGCAAGTTTGTCGGTCGATTGACCGCGCGGTTCGAGGCGGCGCGCGCGCAGCCGTGGGCTGTTGGCGATGCGCCGGATGAATTCATTGCCATGCAGTTGCGGGCGATCGTAGGGATCGAAATTACGCTGAGCCGCTTGATCGGGAAATGGAAGACCAGCCAGAACCGGCCGGCGGCGGATCGCAAAGGCGTCGTGGCCGGATTGCGCGAATCGGACGATGCGCTGGCGCAGGCGATGGCTGCCGCGGTCGAGCGGAAGGGAAAAACGTAGGGCACGGCCACCCGTCAGCGCAAAAAAACGCCGGCGTCTGCCGGCATTGTCGTCTGCAGCAAAAGCGGGATCAGCCTTGGGCGAGGCTGCGCGATGCACCGGAACCGCAGTCGGCGATTCCCCCGGTTGTGTAAAAGGAGGTGCGGGGGCCGCTGAGCGCGTCGATCGCGCGATCGACCTGGGCAAGGCGTTGATGGACCAGATAGCCGTTGCCGGCGTTCAGTTCCCCGGCGCGCCTGGCAACGTCGATCAGGCTGTTCCAGACTTGCCGCGCGTCGGGATCCGCGCCGAGCAATTGCTGCACGCCGGCCGCTGTGCCCGCTACGCCGGCGACGCCGAGCAGATTGTCGCGCTGTTCGGCGCAACGGGAAAGAATTTCCATGAGGTTGGTTTTTGCCGCGGCCAGCCCAGGCAGCGCATCGGCCTTGCCTGTTTCGAGTGCGCCGCGCTCCTGCTCGAGCAGAGTCACGAACGATCGCATCGTGACCAGCTCTTCTGCGGCTGCGCCGGCGAAACTGCCTGCATTCGAGCCCGCGGGCGCCAGGGTAGGCATCGTGTCGACTATCGCCTGTAGGCGAGGATCAGTTCCCGGACGGCTTGCAGCAAACGGTCTGCCACAACGTCCGGATTGACCTTGAAATGGCCTTCCGAGATGGCCTGCTTGATTTCCGATACGCGGGCCGCATCGACGACTTCGCCGCCGGATACCCGCGCGTCCAATGCCTGCAACTGGGAGGATAGGCCGCTCAGTTCGACACTGACGCCGGGCGCGGGCTTGGCGGAATCGGTCTTGGCGCTACTCTTGCCGGCGACGCCTTCGCCGACGATGCCGCCTGCGGTCTTGAGTGAATTATCGATCTTCATGGCAAGTCGTCCCGGGTCCGAAGCGGTATCAGTGGGTTATCGGTGCTTTCTGTGCCGACTTTAACCGCGGACGCATTTCAATCCACATGTCGCTTGCAAATATTGTCACTATATCGACACCCGCGCAACTGACCTTGAGCCTTACTGACCTTGAGCCTTACTTGACCACTTCGACCACCGGTCCGGGACGCACGATGCCGCTGACGACCGCGCCGCTGATGGTCCTGACCTGAATGCGCTCGCCCTGCGGCGCCCTGCCCAGGGAATGGCCTGCAGAACTGATCCTGAATCCCGGCCCGGACACCACCAAGGCGACAAGTTGGCCCTGAACCACCGCCAGCGGCTCGCGTATCGCGTCGCGTCGCAACGGCTGGCCGGCCTGTATGCCGTTGGCGAGCTGGCGGCCTACGGCCTGCGAGGCATCCGTCAGTATCCCTGCGGGTAGTTGCGTGAGTTCTCCCTGTTGGACGGAAAAATCGCCGGCGCCGATTTCCTGGCCCAGCGCCAGTGGCCGGGCGGCTATCAAATAAGCGGCGGAGACTTTGACGCTGGCCGGCACGTAGATCGTCCAGGCGGCCGGCGCGGCACAACGCACGCCCACGGTAGTCTGCCCCCACGCGCGGCTCCCCGTCGGGAAAAAGGTCTGCAATTGCGTGCATGCCGCCAACGACACTCGAGTGTCGATCTTGCCGACTTCGATGCTGACCTGGCCCGGCAGGCCTTTGGTTTCCCGTTGCAGAAAACTTTCCGCCGCCTTGCTTATTACCGCGCGATCCTGACGCAGCTCCGCCGCATGCAGCGCGACTTCAACCATCATCGTTAGCGCAACTATCAGCGCCGTCGGCAGTCCGGTTCGCTTCAATTCCCTCTCCTTCGCGTGTCGCGCGTGAGGTGCCGGCAATTACTGCCGTTGACCGCAATGATCCGCCGAAAGCGCAGCACACCGTGTCCCGAATTGAGGGGCCTTTGCCTGTCTTTTCGCAAATTCGCCGTTGCGATGGGCGGCCTAGTATGGGGTCCGTGGAAAAGGCGCATAAAGGCCCGCAGGAGCCGGACAGATGAACAAGCTCGACGAACTGCTGAACTTCAATCACCAGGCGCTGAACCTGCGCGCGCTGCGCCAGCAGGTGCTGGCATCGAACATTGCGAATGCCGACACGCCCGGATACCGGGCGCGCGATTTCGATTTCAAGTCCGCGCTGGCCACCGCCACTGCGCAGCCAACGCTGTCCCTGGCGCAGCCGGCGTTGTCCCTGGCGCAGCCGGCGACGACTCAGCCCGCCGCCGGCGCGGCGCCTGCTCCGGCAGCGCAACCGGAATTGTTGTATCGAAGCGTGATCCAGCCGGCCATCGACGCAAACACAGTGGACATGGACGTCGAGCGCGCCCAGTTCGCCGAGAACACTGTGCACTACGAAGCCAGCATCACCATGTTGACGCATCAGATCCGCATGATGCTTGCGGCCATCCAGGGGTAAACCATCATGACCTCACTGCTGAAGATATTCGAAGTCGCCGCTTCGGCGATGACGGCACAGTCACAGCGACTCAACGTCGTAGCCAGCAACCTGGCCAACGCGGACAGTGCCACGGGCCCCGACGGCAAGGCCTACAAGGCAAAGCAGGTCGTGTTCTCGACGCAGAGCCTGGGCAGCCCGGAAATCGCCGGGGTACGCGTCACCGGGGTGATCGAAGATCCCTCGCCGATGAAGCGACTGTTCGAACCGAGTCACCCCATGGCCGACCCGAGCGGCTATGTGACCATGCCCAACGTCAATGTCGTCGAAGAAATGGTGAACATGATCTCGGCTTCCCGCGCGTACCAGAACAACGTGGAAGCCATGAACACCGCCAAGACATTGCTCGCAAAAACGCTGACCATCGGCCAGTAATCGCCGGAGAGAATCATGACTACGATCGCAGAGCTGCAAAGCACGCTGGGCGCGCCGAGCGCAAAGGCCGCGACGAGTTCCGGCAGCGCAGCGCAGGACCGCTTTCTCAAGCTGCTGGTGACGCAGATGCAGAACCAGGATCCGCTCAATCCGATGGACAACGCCCAGGTCACGACGCAACTGGCGCAACTGAACACGGTGTCCGGAATCGAGCAACTCAACAAGACGCTCACGCAAATGGCCGCGTCCGCTGCCGCGCAGCAGTCGCTGCAGGCGGCGATGCTGGTCGGCCGGGATGTGCTGGTGGCTGGCGATCAATTGAGTTTCAGCGGGCAGCCCATGCGCTTCGGCGTAGACCTGCCTCAAGCCATCGACGCCATGACAATCAATATCTCCGACAGCCAAGGCAATGTCGTGGAGAGTTTCCAGACCGGCGCGCAGCCGCAGGGCGCGACGACGCTCGAGTGGGATGGCCTCGATGCGTCCGGGCAGGCGTTGCCCGCGGGCAAGTATGTCGTCTCCGCCAAAGCCAGTTCAGGCAGCGCGGCAGTGAGCGCGGCAACGCTGATCAGCGCAAAAGTGCAGTCGGTAGGCAGCGCCGCGGACGGCAGCATCCAGTTGCAACTGGCCGGTGCGGGCAACGTCGGCATCGCCGACATCCGACGATTCTTGTAATCCAGCCAAGGAGACAGTCATGGCATTTCAGCAGGGTCTGAGCGGTCTGAACGCGGCGTCCGCGGGATTGGACGTCATCGGCAATAACATCGCCAACGCGAACACGGTCGGCTTCAAGTCCGCACAGGCGCAGTTCGCCGATGTGTACGCCAATTCGCTGCTCGGCGGGGGCAATGCGGTCGGCCTCGGCACCCAGGTTGTCACGGTTGCGCAGCAATTTTCGCAGGGCAATGTCACCTCGTCGAGCAATCCACTGGATGTGGCCATCAACGGCAGCGGTTTTTTCAGAATGAGCGACAACGGCACCCTCTCCTACTCCCGCAACGGCCAGTTCCAGCTTGACAAGGCGGGCTATGTCGTCAACGCCACCGGCATATCCCTGACCGGTTTTCCGGTGGATGCCAATGGCCAGATCGTGCCGTCTTCGCCGATTCCACTGCAAATCCAGACCGGAGACATTGCGCCGCGGGTTAGTTCCACCATGAATGCCACGCTGAACCTGGACGCGCGTCTGGTCCCACCGCTCTCGGCGCCCTTCGATCCGGCGGATCCGACCAGTTACAACAATTCGACCTCCCTGACCCTGTTCGACACTTTGGGCAATCCGCATCTGCTGTCGATGTATTTCGTCAAGACCGCAATATCCAATGAATGGGATACCTACGTCACGGCGGATGGGACACCGGCGGCGAACGTGGATCTCGGCGCCGGCGCCGGCGTGGCTGTGCAGCTCGATTTCACCACCAGCGGCGTCCTGACAACCGCGATGCCGATTCCGGTGACCATCGATCTGGATGCCGTCGCGGTCTCCCTCGGGACGGTCAATGGCGCAGCCACTCCGCTGACGGTTGCGATGGATTTCGGCGCTACCACGCAATTCGGCTCCAACTTCGGCGTCAACTCGCTGGCGCAGAACGGCTTTACCTCCGGGCGGCTGTCCGGACTCGCGGTCAGCCAGGACGGCATCATCAAAGGCCGATACAGCAACGGCCAGTCGCGCAACATCGGCCAGATCGTGCTGGCGAACTTCAACAATGCTCAGGGGCTCAAGCCGCTGGGTAGCAACCAGTGGGCGGAATCATCGGACTCGGGGCCGGCGGCGGTCGGGGCGCCGAACACCGGTTCGCTCGGGGTGTTGCAGGCTTCTTCGGTCGAGGATTCCAACGTCGACCTGACCGCGGAACTCGTCAATATGATCACCATGCAGCGCGCATACCAGGCCAACGCGCAGACGATCAAGACGCAGGACGCGGTGTTGCAGACGCTCGTCAATCTGCGCTAACGCGCAGATTGAGCGATTGGGTGATTGAGTGATTAAGCGATTCACGTCGACCCCCAGTCACTTATTGAGCGTTCCAGAATACATGACAGAACTTCAATTCAAAGTCGCTTCCCTCATCCCCACCCTTCTAAACGGGTACTCCGGGCTGCGCCAGGGTATCCCGGAGGGAGAAGGGCTTTTGCCTCCCTCTCCCTCCGGGATACCCTGGCGCAGCCCGGAGTACCCGTTTAGAGGGAACGAGGGTGAGGGAAGAATGTGTCACGAATTACGAAAAGATCAGTAATTACCTAATTACTTAATCGCCGCCTTTAAAATGGACCGACTCATCTACACAGCCATGACCGGCGCCAAGCACCTGCTCGACCAGCAGGCGGTGGTGGCGCACAACCTGGCCAATGCCAATACCACCGGCTTTCGCGCGGAACTGAGCGCGTTCCGGGCCGTACCGGTGGTTGGGGAGGGTTTGAGCACCCGCGCCTTTGTGGTCGACTCGACAGTCGGTGCGGATCTGACGCCGGGCGCTGTGCAGCAGACCGGTCGCCCGCTCGATATCGCGATTCAGGGCGCCGGATTCATTGCGGTGCAGACTGCGGATGGGGGCGAGGCCTATACCCGGGCCGGTGATCTCCAGGTCAGCGTAAATGGACAGTTGGAGACCCGCAGTGGCAATGCCGTGCTCGGCGATGGCGGGCCGATAGCGATCCCGCCCGACTCGACTCTGACGATCGCAGCGGACGGCACGATTTCCACGGTGCCGGCTTTCGGCGTACCCAATGCGGTGGCCGTTGTCGGTCGCATCAAGCTGGTCAATCCGTCCGCAAGCGAAATCCTGCGTGGCGGCGACGGGTTGTTCCGCATGAAGAGCGGCAACCCGGGCGAACCCGATGCCAGCGTCGTGCTGGCGTCCGGCTCGCTGGAGGGAAGCAACGTCAACGTGGTCGATGCCATGGTCAGCCTGATCGAGAACGCCCGCCAGTTCGACATGCAAATGAAGATGCTGCAAAACGCGGAGGCCAATGCCGCGCAGGCCATGACGGTTCTGGCGGCGCGATGAGGAACCAGGGGTTAGCGGCCAGGGGTTAGGGGGGCTACACCCTTCACCCTTCACGCCTTCACCCTTCACGTATTCAAGCTTGAAGGAGCAACATCATGATTCGTTCGTTGTGGATTTCCAAGACCGGACTGGAAGCGCAGCAGATGCAGATGGACGTCATCGCGAACAACCTGGCGAATGTCAGCACTAACGGCTTCAAGCGGCAACGCGCGGTGTTCGAGGATCTGCTCTACCAGACCTTGCGCCAACCCGGCGCGCAGTCCTCGCAGCAGACCGAGGTGCCATCGGGCTTGCAAATCGGTACCGGAGTGCAGCCCGTTGCGACCGAGCGCATATTCACGCAGGGCAATCTTCAACTGACCTCCAGTGCCCTCGATGTGGCGATCCAGGGTGGTGGCTTCTTCCAGGTCTTGCTGCCCGATGGCACGACGGCCTATACGCGCGATGGCTCATTCCAGTTGAACAGCCAGGGTCAACTGGTCACCTCCAGCGGCTACCAGGTGCAACCGGCGATCACCATGCCGGCGAACGTGACATCGGTGACGATTGCCAAGGACGGCATCATCTCCGTTACACAGGCCGGTTCGAGCACGCCCACGCAAATTGGGCAGGTGCAGATTGCAACCTTCATCAATACCGGGGGCTTGCAGTCGCGCGGCGAAAATCTTTATCTGGAGACCGCGTCGTCCGGCGCGCCGCAGCCGAACGCGCCGGGCGCGAATGGCGCCGGCCTTCTGAACCAGTCTTACGTCGAGACGTCGAACGTCAACGTCGTCGAGGAACTCGTGAACATGATTCAGACCCAGCGTGCCTACGAAATCAACTCGAAATCGATCCAGACCTCCGACCAGATGCTGGCGAGACTGACGCAGCTCTAAGAGCCGTGACAGTCATGCCCCCATCCGGGGATTCCACAAGGGATACCGGTCTTCAACCATAACCGGGCTTTGCCCATAACGACGTGACGGCGTGACGATGGTGATGAGGTAATGACTCAAGACGGTTCAAATCGAAAATTGGCAAAGTGAATATGTGGACAAGATTGGTGACAACCGATGCAGGAGGCATGCCGAGCGTCACGACCGTCACGTCGTCACGCCGTCACCATCTCCATCAGGCAAAAAGGCTAAGGATCCTGACGCAACTACCGCTGTTGCTGATGTGCACACTGCTTCCCGCCTGCGCCATCAACCAGCCGCCCATCGTGCACCAGCCGATGACAACCCGGCCTCTTCCGGATGCCGCGGGGAATGCGCAACCGGCCGGTTCAATCTTTCAACAGGCCAATTTTCGTCCCCTGTTCGAA
>Ga0315281_10002163_pt1 | contig 29161 bp, 26 predicted proteins | sample YL17G07_0_MG_FD_204540 | JGI IMG/M metagenome (GOLD analysis project Ga0315281, IMG submission 204540) | Sediment microbial communities from Yellowstone Lake, YNP, Wyoming, USA - YL17G07_0 | ecosystem: Environmental > Aquatic > Freshwater > Lake > Sediment | place: USA: Wyoming | collected...
CTGGGGTAAGGGAGATGCCGACGGCGTCTTCAAGACCATTTCAAGGCCGGCTACAGCCAAGGGCAAGAAGTAGTCCGGCCCAATTTCATTGATGGCCCGCGAACCAGTACGGTTCGCGGGCCATTTCTTTTGTTGACAATCGTCTTTAAAGTAGTATTCTTCACTTAAGCCCCACGGGGCGGTTTTTTATAGAGAAATTAACTAGCGACCAACAATCAACAACGCCCCATATCGAACAACTACTCTTTCCGTTCTTTTATTGCAAGTGGTAAGTTGTAAATTGTCTGTTAAAAAATATGGCCCTTATAGAATACTTAAAAGAAACTCGCGCGGAGCTCAAGCATGTGAGCTGGCCTTCTCGCACTCAGATTATTTCCTATACCGTAATCGTTATTCTCCTTTCAATATTGACCGCGGCCTACCTCGGTTTTTTTGATTTTCTGTTGAGTCTTGGTCTTGATAGATTTATAACGAAATAATATGGCCAAACAGATTCAAGACGGCGAACGCCACTGGTACGCCATTCACACTTATGCCGGCTACGAGAATGCCGTTGTCCGCAACCTAAAACAACGCATCGAGTCTCTCGGTATGGGAGATAAAATTTTCAACGTGGTTGTGCCGGTTGAGAAAAAAATAAAAGTTAAGGCCGGGAAGCGGGTTGAGGAAGAGGAGAAAATATATCCCGGCTACGTGCTTGTTGATATGATTGTCACCGACGACTCATGGTTCATGGTCAGAAATACGCCCCGGGTAACCGGCTTCGTCGGTTCCGGTGTTCAGCCGGTACCGCTCTCCCAAGAAGAAATTGACGTGCTCTTCAAACAGATGAACGCGGACACCATTAAGCATACGACGAACCTCGAGGTAAATGACGCGGTTTCTATCACCGACGGCCCCTTCAAGGAGCTTGAGGGTAAGGTATCAGAGGTTGACGAAGAGCGTGGCAAGATAAAAGTGCTCGTATCTATGTTCGGCCGTGAGACCCCGGTAGAATTGGATTTTTTACAAGTCAGAAAAATCTAATTAATTAACAATAAACAATATTCAATAAATAATGAGGAGTGGTAGGAAGCATTGCTTTCCCTCATCGTCTATTGTAAATTGACCATCGTATATAATTCCAAATTATGGCTAAGAAAGTAACTAAAAAATTAAAGCTTCAAATCCCGGCCGGTAAGGCAACCCCTGCGCCACCGGTTGGAACCGCTTTGGGTCCTGCGGGCGTTAATATCGGGGATTTTGTTCAGAAGTTCAATGCCGCAACCGCGGCCATGGCCGGGAGCATTATTCCGGTTGAAATATCGGTTTACGAAGACCGTTCCTACGATTTCATTCTGAAGACTCCACCGGCCTCCGACATGCTTCTTAAGGCGGTTAAGCAGGAGAAGGGTTCAGGAAAGCCGAATACCAAGAAAATTGGTTCGGTTACCAAGGCGCAACTAAAAGAAATCGCCGAAAAGAAAATGTCCGACCTAAATGCTTCTGATATAGAACAGGCTATTAAGATTATTGCCGGTTCCGCCCGCTCGATGGGTATCGACGTTAAATAGATTCAATTTTCAAATTAAAAAAGATAACCCGCGCCGACAATTGTCGGCGCGGGTTTGTTTTAAAATCGATGGCTGGAAAAATTCGGTTCCCCCACTTGGAGAATGTTATCACCACAGAGAACCATGTGGCGCAGTCTCCAAGTGTCATTGCCAGACATATCGTCATCAGTCTGGCGACGGGCCTCTATCAGGGGATGGGTGAGACCGCATCCTTTGTCCGGGCAAGGCACACGTTTCACTTCGGCAAAAGGTATGACCGCAAAATTTGGCGGCACAGCCCCCAAGCCATGAATTGGAACGTAGACACCTTTAGTTTTCCTTCTTTCCTTTTCCCACTCCATCAAATCGGCATAGCTGGTGATGATTGGGATGTTGGGTGGCAAAAGCTCACGAGCCACAGACGCTTTTCCATCCCGAGTGAGGAACCAGCACGCCTCGCTGTCTTTACCGGGGTCTTCTATACCCCAGCTTGTGAGAATGGACTCCACCAAGGAAAGAAGACCTTTTCGTTTTTTTTCTTCGGCCTCCAGTTTTAAAAGAGCTCCTTTTACCCGCTCAATCTTGAGTTTTTGGCTTTCGAGACGCTCTTTACGGTAAGCCTCGTTAAAAAGTATCAGAGGATTATCCAACACGACGGATTTTGCCATTGTCGCCTCCAAAGTTAAATCCACGAGGATACTAGTACGTGTGATTTTTTAATAAAAGACCCCCCGAAGCACGCGCTTCGGGGGGGTGTCTTACGCGGTACGCACGATGTCGTGCGTACCGCGCTTGGTGTTGAATCGGTCGGGGGAGTTATCCATGTGGATTGTGAACCACGGCCCCAACCTTTCGAGAATGGCCTGACCCATTTGTTGTGCCCGTATCCTAAGTGTGGGGTGGACGGTGATGCCAGTCCGGAGCTCAATCGTGTAGACAAGCCCTGGAAGTCGTCCCGTCACTCTGTTTGGCATTTCATAACCCATGGACACGTAATACTGAGCTTCTCTCGGTTGGAGTGGCAATGAGTCGATAGCCAACTCCTGTCTCCCGAGAAGTTCCACAGCTTCCGTTCGGAGGCTTTCGGTAAGTTGACCAAGATACCACTTCCCGAAGCCATGTTTCGTCGTCACAAGCGGCATGCGCTGGACGACGGAACGGTTGCGATGGATGTCGCGGAAGGAGCCGAAATCGAGCAAGAACTCGAACTGCATCTCTCCGCATTCACCAATCCAGCGAGGCAGCTCCGTTTTTATCGGTCTGTACATCACGAGTGACGTATGCTCTTTGAGCATCATTCTGTCGACAGTGTCGCGCGTCACCCTGAAGTCTGGGCTGTCGAGCTCGGTTTTTTGTTTGTAGAGATACGCGCCTTGGAGCCTGCGATTATAGGTTTCTGTCTCCAGATAGCGAATGACCCCGCCGTCCTTTAGGAACGAGCTGGGGAAAGCCTCGCCGAGCGCGTCTTCGAGGGTCTCCGCCAATTTTTGGACTTCCGGAAGCGGGTGGTGCCGGAGTAGATCAAGTCGGTCCCGGACGTGCCGGAGCGAGACGTGCCAGGCGACATTCGTTGTTGCTCCCGTCGGAAGGAACGAGCGCATGATGTCGAAGGCGCGCGCCTTAACCGCTTTTTCGTAGACATCTTCTTTTTCGCCATCAGGCTTCGGGCAGTTGCTGGCGATGACCGCCGGCATTTCCCCGAGCCCCTTAAGGTAGAAGCTCCGCCAGTCTTCAAGGAGCAGATTACTCCTTTCACTCATAAGCGGGTCGATGAAACGCTGTTTGGCGAAGTCGATGTAACGGGTCGAAGACTCCTGCCCGTTGTAAAGAGGGTGGTCCTGGATGGCTTTGGCGGCGAGCATCGAGACACCTTCGATGAAGATGGTAATGGTGCCGCAATCGCCAATCGACTTATGCCCGTAGCCGACATAGTAGGTGCCCATGAATTTTTTTGAGCCCTTCTCAGCGATGAGGTCGAGGTGCTTTCGCACGCTCTCGATAGAGCGTGAGTAGAGCGCTTGGAGCATCGCGTCTGATTCGGGGCCGATTAAAGCGCCGGTGTTCAAGATGAGTACTTCACCGCCTCCGGGAAGTGGACGCGAGACGTGTTCGAGTGTCTTGAGCGCGGCGACCATTTCGCCGGATTCCTGAAACTTGGTCATGGGACATCCTTTCTCTGTTTATATAAGGGACGCTGAACGAAATTTCCCTTTTTTACGCCACTTTGTCAATCGTCGTTCAAGAATGGCTTTTTGAAGCCGGGGATGATATTAAGAATAAAGCGGTTCTTAATATTTTCCATCGAAATGGAGGTTCCCAATGGCCAGTGCATCAACCGGCGTTTTGCCGAGTCAGACTTTGAGGCGGCTGTTTCAGTCCGGACACATTTCTGGCATCGAAGATAAATACATCAACCCGGCCTCAATCGACCTGCCGCTTTCCGATGAGGCCTACCGTCTCGAAAGCCTCTTCTTGCCACTCCATGGTGAGAAGGTGCGCGATGCGATTGCTCTGGTCGGCGGAGTGTCGCACTCTCTCAAGAGTCCTCTTGAGGTCGGCGTGCCGTATCTCGTCAAGATTGCCGGAACTTATGAACTTCCGACCAATGTCTACGGGTACGTAAACCCGAAATCATCGACCGGCCGGACAAATCTGTTCTGTCGTGTCGTTGCGGACAGGGTGGATATGTACGACGCGCTCAGACCGGAAGGGTTTAGGGGAGAGGTCTGGGTGCTCATCCGAGCCGACAGCTTTCCCGTACTTCTTTCTCCCGGGCAGGCCGTCTCCCAACTCAGGCTTTTCGATGGCAAAACTTTCCTCGATGAGCTTGAGCTTAATCTGGCCATCAAGGAGCACGGGCTTTTGTTTCACCCGGAGCATGGGAAAATTGGCGAGAAGGATGTCCGCCGACACGCGGATTCACTTCTGCTGACGCTCCGCGTCGTTCCGGGCGAAACCGGTTACGAGTGTCGAGGAGTCAACAAGATTCTTGATTTCTCGAAACTCAAAAACTACGAACCATCTGATTTCTTTTCCCCCATTGAAGTTCGAGGAAATCGAACCACTCTACGGAAAGGAAGTTTCTATATTCTAACAACGGATGAACGGATAATGGTTCCGCCACATCTTTCGGCCGAGCTCCGGGCCATTGACCCGCGCTTCGGGGAATTCCGTTCCCATGCCGCCGGTTATATCGACCCAGGTTGGGGCTACGGAAAGGATGGTTCAGCTTGTGGCCGGCCCATTACTCTTGAGGTGACTCCTCACGAGACGATGATGGTTAGGCATGGACAAACCATTGCCCGTATTCGTTATGAGAGTATGAAGGGAGTGCCCGAGGTTCCGTACGATGAGGCCTCCTCAAACTATACGGTTCAGGAAGGGCCGAAACTCTCAAAGCACTTCAAATAGCCAAGTTCAAATTTCTTGCCCACGCGACATTTCGTCGCGTGGGCTTTCTTTTTTGGTGTTGGAGTGATAATACGATAACAGTCTGAACTTTTTAGATGGGAGATGAAAATATGCGGAAAGACAAAAGAGGCAAGCTCATCGTCATCGATGGACTTGATGGTTGCGGAAAGGGCACACAACTTGAGCTTCTGAGAAAAAAGTACGCTGACTCACTCATGGTCCACTTCACTCGTGAGCCAGGTGGTACTCCTTATGGTGAAAAAATCAGGGAGCTCGTTCTTAGTCCGGACGCGAAAGAGACCGAAGCCTTGACCCAGATACTCCTTCAATTTGCCGCTCGGATGGAGCATATGAAGATGGTTGGAAAACATCTGGCTTTTGGAACCAGCGTCATTTCTGACCGGTTGGATTCTTCGACCTTTGCTTTCCAAATAAACGGCGAGCAAGCACAAGGTCTTATCCCTCTATTCCACACACTCCGCTCACGCATAGTGGGGCCATTGAGGCCTCACTACATTATCCTCAACCTGGCTCCCGAAGAAGCACATCGGCGGATGAGCCGGGACGCGAATCGGCAGGTGACGCATTATGACCTGCGACCATTAGACTATCACCAGCGGGTATTCGACGGTTTTCAGAAATTCGCTGAATATGGAGAGTGCTCGTTCATCAATGCAGATCGGAGTGTCGACGAAATTCAGAAGGATATTCTTATCCTGGTCGAGGATCTCTTGGTTGCTTAGAATCTTGGCCCCCGAACGCGCGCGTTCGGGGGCCTTATTTATTTGTTACAATAGCGATTAATGATTGGCGAGAAAATACGGCACTCTATAATAGTCGCTCTTGAAGCTCTTCAAATGCCTCGAGTTGATTTTTCGCTTGAACATCCGACGGAGCTTTCTCATGGCGAATATGCCACAAATATTGCTCTGGTTGTTGCAAAAGATATTGGCAAAAATCCGAAAGAAGTCGCCGAAATTATTGCCCAAGAGCTAAAAAAACAAAAAATATCTGAGGTTGCTTCTGTTGAGGTCGCCGGTCCGGGTTTTATTAATTTCTCTCTTTCCAGAGATTTTTTTTCAAAGCAGGTGGCGAATATTATTGAGAAAGGAAATGACTTCGGAAAAACATCACTCAATAAAGGAAGTAAGACAATCGTCGAATACACCGACCCGAATCCGTTCAAGGAATTTCATATCGGCCATCTGATGACAAATGTTATCGGCGAGTCTCTCGCTTCTCTATATGAGTGGACGGGGGCAGAGGTAAAGCGAGCTTGCTACCAAGGAGATGTTGGTATTCATGTGGCCTGCTCAGTCTGGGCGCTACTTCAAGACAGGGGGTCACTTCCATCTGAATCAGATACACTCCAGACGAAAGCCGCATTCCTTGGACGCGCGTATGCGAAGGGGGCAGCCGCATATAAAGATGATGAGAAGGCTAAAGAGGAAATACGGGAGATAAATAAAAAAATATTCGAACGAAGTGATGAAGAAGTAAACACTCTTTATGACATGGGGCGCGCATGGAGCCTGGACTACTTCGAAACTATTTACGAAAAACTTGGCACAAAGTTTGATTATTATTTCTTTGAAAGCGAGGCGGCCCCTAGGGGACTTGAGATAGTGAAGGAAAATCTTCCGTCTGTATTTAGAAAAAGCGAAGGAGCGGTCGTCTTTCCGGGCGAAGAACACGGCTTCCATACCAGAGTATTCATAAACAAAGAAGGGTTGCCGACCTACGAGGCTAAAGAGCTTGCTCTGGTCTCGATGAAATATGAAAAGTATCCTTACGATGTTTCTGTCGTCATAACGGCAAACGAGATAAATGAATATTTCAGAGTGCTAATGTGCGCGCTGTCACTCATCAACCCTGAACTTGCCGAGAAAACTATTCACCTTGGTCACGGCATGCTCCGATTGCCTTCAGGAAAAATGTCATCGCGCACCGGAAAAGTTATCACCGCCGAGGGGCTTCTCGCAGAAATTGCCGATGTGGTGCGGACGAAAATGAACAACGAAAATTTGGAGGGTGCGGAGAAAGGAGAGGAGAAAGAGAGAGTGATTAATGATATTGCCGTTGGCGCGTTCAAATTTGTCGTGCTTCGCCAAGCAATCGGACGGGATATCATATTTGATTTCGATAAGTCATTGTCATTTGAAGGGGATTCCGGACCGTATCTTCAATACACCGTGGTGCGCGCTCGCTCCGTGCTGGTAAAGGCGGCGAAAGCGGATAAACAAATTTCAACAGACAATGTTCCGGATGAGATTTCTGCTCTGGAGAGGTTCCTACCGCGTTTTCCGGAAGTCATAAACCGCGCGGCATCAGAAAAAGCCCCCCAACTTCTCGTAACCTACCTTCTTGATGTGGCCAGCTCATTTAACGCCTACTATGCTAACAATCGCATCATTGACGATACTCCGGAGTCGCCCTACCGGCTGGCTCTGGCTAGGGCAGCCGAGAAGGTGCTTTCAAACGGGCTTTCCGCGCTCGGAATAAGAGTGCCAAGTGCGATGTAGAATAGGCGGGCGCGTTTGGTATGTAGTATAATCACGGCTGGAAAGTTGCCGCAGATAGAAAAGTTTCCGAAAGGGGGAACGGTCATGGAAATTACTTCGTTTGAAGAGAAAAAAACTCGCCCGAGCGACACATCTAAGGAGATTATCGAGGTCGAAGCTGAATTCGAAATCGGGAAGTCTTCTGACGGTAAGGTATCCGGTGAACGCATTGATAGGGCTGCTAGAAAGACTCAAGATTGGATTGCAAGCGCGTTTAGCGCTCTTGGCAATCCAGGACTTGCAGAAGTCGATATTAGCCCGGTAGACCCGTGCGTTCACCATTCCGTCTTTTCCGTTGTCAGTTCGGCGGAGGCAATCAAACTGGATGACATACGAAGTGTATTTGGTTGTAGCAACCGAGGCCAAATCAAAATAAGGGTCAAACGCTATATTCCAGGTATGTAACAACCCATAAACCAGACTCAAGCGGCGCAAAGCGCCGCTTTTTTTCTTCCTCTCATCCTGCTACTATTCAAAATACCGTGGAAAATAAAGCCGATTCTATTAATCAAACAGAGGTCAAAAAAAGCCCCACCGCCTTGCGCGAGGAAGAGATACTTGCTTTTTGGGAGAGGGGCCGTATTTTTGAAAAGTCGGCGGAAAAAGGGCAAGAAGAATTTATTTTTTACGATGGGCCACCCTTTGCGACAGGGCTCCCGCATCATGGTCATATCCTCGCGGGCACAATTAAAGATGCCATTCCTCGCTATCAGACTATGCGCGGTAGGAAGGTCATCCGTCGTTGGGGTTGGGATTGCCACGGGCTTCCAATCGAAAACATAATCGAAAAAGAGCTCGGTCTTAAAACAAAAAAGGATATCGAGGCCCTTGGCGTGGAGAATTTCAACCAGGCGGCCAGAAAGGAGGTGATTCGTTATGTCGACGATTGGAAAAAAATAATTCCGCGGATGGGCCGGTGGGTGAATATGGAGAACGCTTACCGCACCATGGACGCATCTTACACCGAGAGCGTGTGGTGGTCGTTCAAGACGCTTTACGACAAAGGATTAATCTATCAAGGTTTCAAGGGTATGCAGTTGTGCCCGCGCTGTGAGACGACACTTTCGAACTTCGAGGTGGCCTTAGGTTACAAAGACATCACCGATATATCGGTTACGGTTAAGCTTGAGCTTGTCGACGAATCGGGCACGTATCTCCTCGCTTGGACGACAACCCCGTGGACACTCCCCGGCAATATGGCCGCGGCCGTAAACTCGGAGATTGACTATGTGAAAGTAGAAAGCGGCGGAGTTCGTTATATTTTATCGAAACATATTTTTGACTTAAAACGGCCAACCGGACTTCAAGACTCCAAAATTGTTAAAGAATTTAAGGGCGGTGATATTATCGGTCTGGCTTATAAACCACTTTTTAATTATTACACCGACAAAGATTTCCCAAACAAAGAAAATGCTTGGAAGGTGTATGGAGCGCCATATGTCACTACGGAAAACGGCACCGGCATCGTTCACATCGCTCCGGCCTTTGGGGCCGAGGACCTCGAACTTGCTCAAGAAAAACATATTCCGATTATTCACCACGTTGGTATAGACGGGGCATTCAACAAAGAAGTAATTGATTTCGCCGGTCTTCAGGTAAAACCAAAAGACGACCACCAATCAGGCGACGTTTTGATAATAAAGAAGCTCGCTTTGGACGGAACGTTATTTTCAAAAGAAAAAGTAATCCACTCATACCCCCACTGCTGGCGTTGTGACACACCGCTTCTTAATTACGCCGCCACATCGTGGTTCGTCAATATTTCCAAGATAAAGAGTCGTCTAATAGAAGAGAATAAAGCCATTAATTGGGTGCCGGAGCATATTGGCTCCGGGCGTTTCGGCAATATTTTAGAGAGTGCCCCCGATTGGGCGATTTCGCGAGCCCGCTTTTGGGGTGCACCACTTCCGGTGTGGCAGTGCAACGGATGCGAATCGCGGGTTATCATCGGGTCGCTCGGTGACCTTGAGGGGAGGGCCAGAAAGAGCGACAACCGCTATTTTCTAATGCGGCATGGGGAATCGGAGGGTAATATAAAAAAGATTGTTGATAGCGGTGAGCATTCCGCAAACCACCTTACGGTTTTTGGTATAGAAGAAGTAAGAAAATCTATTAAGTCGCTTACGTTTACCCCAGACTTAGTAGTTTCTTCTCTCGTACCTCGCGCTAAAGAAACAGCCGAACTCATAATGGATGAGTTGAACCTTCCCGCCTCCGCGGTCATATCTGACCGGCGTCTGTCTGAAATTTCCTTTGGTACTCTCGAAGGCCACTCGGTTTCGGATTATGACCGCCACTTTACTGATATTTCATCTTATTTCTCAAAAAAAATCGACAATGCTGAGACCTGGGTCGAAGTACGTAAGAGGGTATGGGAATGTCTGGATGAGTTTGATAAAAAATATAAGAACAAAAAAATTCTTTTCGTTACCCACGACACCCCGGCTCTTCTTTTGGACACGGTGGCTCGCGGAGAAAATGAAGCCTACGCCGCCAAGCAGAAAAATAATGACCCCAGCCATTTATTTCTTAAGAATGCCGAGGTTCGTGAAGTGCCGTTTCGAACATTGCCCAGGAATGAACACGGCGAAATTGATTTACACCGGCCTTATATAGATGACGTGGCACTCTCTTGCGATTGCGGAGCCGGCCTTACACGCGTGCCTGAAGTGTTCGACTGCTGGTACGAATCCGGTTCTATGCCGTATGCTCAGTCGCACTATCCTTTCGATACCACCCGCTTCAATCCCGGTCAGGGTAAGGGTTTCCCGGCGAGCTTTATTGCCGAAGGGCTCGATCAGACTCGCGGTTGGTTCTATTCAATGCTTGTTCTCTCGACGGCGTTGTTTGGCAAGAGCGCTTATAACAACGTTATCGTAAATGGTTTAATTTTGGCTGAAGACGGTCAGAAGATGTCAAAAAGACTCAAGAATTATCCCGACCCGGTGGATATGGTTAATCGGTTCGGTGCCGACGCTCTCCGTTTCTATCTTCTATCATCACCAGTGGTACGCAGTGAAGATTTAAATTTTTCGGAACGGGGGGTCGATGAAGTTACAAAAAAAATAACCTCTCGTCTCGATAACGTTCTCGCTTTCTATGAGATGTATCAAGAGACAACGTCCGTAAGAACGAATAAAAGTCCCGCGGTGCTTGATAGATGGATTCTCGCTCGTCTTGAAGAGCTGAAACAGGAAGTGACTGATTCAATGGAACGCTATGAACTTGATCGTGCCACCCGCCCATTTCTTCTTTTTGTCGATGATTTGTCGACATGGTACCTGCGTCGTTCGCGCGAACGCTTTAAAGGAGATAATGCGATTGATAAAGCTCAGGCGCTTAGAACTACCAGATACGTGCTTATTGAAACTGCAAAACTAATCGCGCCATTTATGCCGTTTCTCGCCGAGTCTATGTTCCAGAAACTACGCGTCCAGGAAGATGCCGAGAGCGTGCATCTTACCGACTGGCCTCAGCTTAAAAAAAGCGGGGGTCTCTTTTCCTGGTTTAACAAAAGTGAATATACGCTTCTTTCCCAAATGAAGGAGGTGCGGCAGGTGGTGACTCTTGGTCTTGAAGCCAGGGCAAAAAATGCTCTCAAGGTTCGACAACCGCTTCCGTTGCTGACACTGAAGTCGGAGGCCTTAAAAGGCCAAGAGTTATTAATCTCTTTAATAAAAGATGAGGTTAATGTTAAAAAAATTCATTTCAACAAAGACCAAGAAGGAGAGGCTGTGCTTGATACAAATATTTCCAACGAGCTTCGTCTCGAGGGAGCCGTGCGTGAACTTATTCGAGAAATCCAAGACAGGCGTAAAGAGATGAAGCTCGAACCGAAGGACAGGATTTCTGTTTCCATAGAAACTTCTATGGTTGGTATCGACAGTATGGCCAAGGAAATAGGCAAAGCGGTGAATGCGGACAGTGTTTCTATAATTGGCAATAAACCGGAGCAGTCTATCAGCGTGACAAAATTGTAAAAATGGTCCCGTTAGAAGCCCCGCCGGCCGGCCGGCGGGGTCGCCAAATTATTCTAAATCAAAAACATGTTGTCCAAAGATTATCAAAGTATAAATGGTAGAGAGCGCCTTTTCGCGATCTGCTTCTAACGGGATGGTTTACGAGACATACGAAACGGAAGCCTTCGTGCTCTCCGCTCGCCCGACCAAGGAAGGAGATAAATTTTTTGCTCTATATACTATGGACTTTGGTCTTATCCGGGCCTCTGCCAGAAATATCCGTGGGGAAACTTCAAAGCTTCGTTACAACCTTCAGACACTTTCTCGTACCCACATATCTCTCGTTCGTGGCCGTGAAGAATGGCGAATAGTTGGAGCAAAAGAGGCTGAGCACTTTTTTTTGTGGTGCGCGAGGGATAGCGAGCGGCTCCTGCTCCTGCGGCGAATTTTCGATATCGTTACGCGGCTTGTCCGCGGGGAGGGGGCGAATGAGAAGCTCTTTTTTGCTCTCAAGGAGTTTGTCCGTCTTCTTGAGAGCGCCGATGGCACATCTAAAAAAATGCGTTCTATTGAACTTCTATCACTTGCGCGCATTCTTCAAACGCTCGGGTATTTCGCGGGTGACGCAAAGTACGAACCTCTTCTTGTACATTCGCATACAACCCCGGAGCTTCTTGCGGCTGTCATACCGCTTGAGCGGGATCTAATTAAAGATATAAATGAGGCTCTCCATGAAAGCCAACTTTAGGAGCGTCCGCGGGTGCTATAATTTAATTCTAGACAATAGTCTAAACTATGGCCGAAGATAAATTTACAAGAATCGATGATTTACAGCGAAAAATGTATTCGCGTGGAACCGAAGGAGTGCGCGGCGTTCGCGAGCACGATCTTCGTCAGACAACTTCTGACGCGAAAACGTCTTGGGAAGATGCTCCACTTCCCAAAAATGTCACCACGCAAGCTCGTCCCAAAGTACTTAGATGGTTTTTAGCCGGCTCGACTGTTTTCTTTTGCCTGGCATTTGTATATGTTGCCTACCTTTATTTCGGCGGTTCAAACACAGTTTCTTCCCAAAACATTATCGTCACCGTGACCGGTCCGGTCTCGACAAAGGGCGGCGACCCGCTCTCGCTTCAGGTGTCGGTAAAGAACAATAACGCCACCGCCCTTGAAGTTGCCGACCTCTTGGTTGAATTTCCGGATGGCACGCGCGATAGCACCGATCTTTCAAAGGCTCTTCCGCGTATGCGAATAGGCCTCGGCGATATCAAACCGGGGGCTTCCGTCAACGGACTCGTTTCCGCGACACTTTTCGGCGAAGAGCACTCTTCGCAGACAATTAAAATGACGGTTGAGTATCGGGTACTGGGCTCAAACGCGATTTTTTATAAGGAATCATTGTACCCGATAGTCATCAGCTCGACCCCGCTCTCGGTAATGGTTGATGCCCCTGATGAAGCGACGAGTGGGCAGACAATGAATTTATCGGTTACGGTCACATCGAATGCCACGGAAGTTATTAAAGGAGTGGTATTGGCCGCCGAATACCCGTCCGGCTTTACATTCTCCACCTCTAATCCAATACCAACATCAGGCGGGAACACGTGGGTGCTCGGCGACATACCGCCCGGAGGCAAGCGCGCTATCGCCGTTAAGGGAGTGCTTGTTGGAGAAGATTCGGATGTCCGCGTATTTCGTTTCAACGTCGGCATTGCCCGAAATTCAGCCGATTCTTCAATCGACACGCCTTTCGGTTCCGTTACCGAGCAGGTTTCGATAGCGCGACCATTCGTTGGCCTATCGCTTTCCGTGAACGGTTCAACAGAGGATGCGGTAGCCATAAAAAGTGGCAAACCGGTGCGGATAACGGCGACGTACACGAACAATCTTTCTGTTCCGGTTTCAGACGCCAAGATCGGTTTCGTGCTATCGGGGGACGCGCTCGATAAAGCTTCGGTATCGGTTGACAAAGGATTCTATCGCTCGATTGATAATGTTGTTTTGTGGGACAAATCGACATTCCCCGCCCTTGCCAGCATTGCTCCAGGCGATAGTGGCACCGTGAGCTTGACGCTCTCGTCCCGCTCACTTTCCCAGGGTATTGGAACGTTCGTCAATCCGACCATTGTTGTTGAAGGAAGCGTCAAGGGAACGCGGGTTGAAGGAGATAGGGTACCCGATGAAATAATTGGTTCAGTGAAAAAAACCCTTCGTGTCGACAGTGACACGTCTCTCAATTCCAGAATACTCTATTATTCAGGCCCACTTCAGAATTCAGGCCCGATTCCCCCTAGGGTCGAGCGAAAGACCACCTATACTGTGGTGTGGACTATTACAAATGGTTCAAATGACATGGACAACACCGCAGTGTCCGCGATTCTTCCGTCGTATGTGGAGTTCGTGCCCGTATCCGGCGCTGAAAAGGTTTCGTGGAATCAAAATGACGGTACGGTGACATGGAATGCCGGGACCGTGAAAGCCGGAATCGGTTTTGGAGCTTCTCCACGCGAGGCGGTATTTCAAATTTCTTTCTTGCCGTCCGTAAGCCAAATTGGCGGAAGCCCGACTCTGGTAGGAGATATAACCCTTTCGGGGGTTGACCGTTTTACCGGGTCAAAACTTTCTATCGTTCGCCCCGCGCTTGATACTAAGCTCTTCTCTGATCCTGGGGCTAAGCAGGGTGATGAGACTGTGGTAAAGTAGCCATCTCTATAAACTATGGAAGAAATACTTTTAGATAAGGTAGTAGCTCTCGCGAAACGTCGCGGCTTTGTGTTTCAGGGTTCTGAAATTTACGGCGGTCTTGCCGGCACTTGGGACTACGGGCCACTTGGCGTTGCTCTCAAAAACAACATCAAGAATCTTTGGTGGAAGATGTTTGTTGAAGAGCGGGAAGACATGTACGGGCTTGATGCGGCTATTATCATGAACGGCAAGGTGTGGCAGGCCTCAGGCCATACGGAAACATTCGCCGACCCAATGGTTGAATGTGAGGAGTGCAAGAAAAGATTTCGGGCTGACACTCTTGCCGACATGAAGAAGTGTCCAGAGTGTGAAGGAAAACTTGCTTCTCCAAAACAATTCAACTTACTTTTTCCGGTTTCAATGGGTGCGGTTAAGGAAGATAATTCCACCGCCTATCTCAGAGGCGAAACGGCGCAGGGTATTTTTGTTAACTTTAAAAACATAATCGACACATTCCACCCACGTCTTCCGTTTGGTATCGCCCAAATTGGCAAAGCCTTTCGAAACGAAATTGCTCCGCGGGATTTCATTTTTCGTGTTCGGGAGCTTGAACAGATGGAAATTGAATATTTCATTTATCCGAATGATTGGGAAAAATATTTCGAATACTGGCGGAAGGAGATGCTGGAGTTCATGAATCGCATAGGCCTTCCTAAGACCAAAATTCACGAAAATGAGATTGCCGAAGAAGACCGGGCACACTATTCAAAACGCACGATTGATTTTGAATTTGATTACCCTTTCGGCACTAAAGAGCTCTACGGACTGGCCTATCGTACGGATTATGATTTGAAAAAACATTCTGCCGAAAGTGGTGTGGATCTTTCGTATTTTGACGAGGAAACCAAGGAGCGATTGATACCGCACGTTATTGAACCTTCTTTTGGCGTTGAGCGAACGATGCTCGCTGTACTTCTGTCCGCTTACAGCGAGGATGAAATCGGCGGAGAGGGAGAAAAAAGAGTTTTTTTGAAGCTTACTCCCTCCATTGCTCCCATAAAAGTGGCTGTCTTTCCTCTACTTAAAAACAAGCCGGATCTCGTGGCCAAAGCCAGAGCCGTATACACAACATTGGCCGAAGAAATTCCGGGGATTACGTTTGATGACAATGGAAATATCGGTAAACGCTATAGAAGGCAAGACGAGATCGGAACACCTTTTTGTGTCACGATTGATTTTCAAACACTCGATGATGACACTGTCACACTCCGTGATCGTGACTCCGGAAAACAGGAGCGGGTGGATATTTCCGGTTTGGAAGCCCTAATTAAAGGACGGCTTCAGTAGTCAATGGATGGCCCACGTTTCCCTTTAGTTTTACAGCCCACTCTGTTATTATCGCCATACGTACCCTATTAGGGGCTACACCGCCAAAAGATTCAACATATGATTTCTAATACATCGAATTTTATAAGTATTAATCTGGGTAGGACGCTTTACGCGTCTTGTCTCTAATGAGATGAAAGCTGATGGTGCTCGTATAGAAATAACAACCGGCACGATGCTTCGGGGAATCCTCCTCATCATCATGGTGGCTTTTCTCTTTTACCTTAGAGACTTGGTTCTTGTAATTCTTACTGCTGTTGTCATCGCTTCGGCCATAGAGCCGGGCATCACCCGTTTCAGTAAGTGGCGCGTGCCTCGCCTTCCGGCTGTCATAATTATCTATCTTATTGTCGCCATTATTTTCGTTGGACTTTTCTACTTCCTTGTTCCACCACTCCTTGATGATGCCGTCAATTTTGTTAATACTCTCCCAGAGAAGATTGCTCTCATTGAGACCGATGGGGTGAATGAAGTTGTTCCAGCGAGTTTCACTCAGTTTAGTGACCTGCTTCCGCTCCAAAGTATTTTTGAAAGCGCCCGTTCGATTGCAACCGGGGCAGGTGGGGGATTGTTCAAAACCACAAGCGCCCTGTTCGGAGGTATTGTCTCGTTCCTTCTTATAGTGGTTCTCTCTTTCTATTTTGCCGTTCAGGAAACCGGAGTAGATGATTTTCTCCGTGTTGTGACACCGCTTCGACATCAAAAATATATTCTCTCCCTCTGGAAACGTTCTCAAATTAAGATAGGTTTGTGGATGCAGGGGCAGTTGCTCCTTGCGTTAATTGTCGGCGTCCTGACGTATCTTGGCCTTGTTATTTTAGGTGTCCCGTACGCGCTTTTCCTGGCCGCCCTCATTTGCGTCTTCGAACTCATACCGGTTTTCGGTCCCATTCTCGGAGCAATTCCTGCGGTTATTATCGCCTTTACGACCGGGGGGTTTTCTCTCGGCATTCTCACAACTGGTCTCTATCTCATCATTCAGCAGTTTGAGAATCATTTGATTTACCCTCTCGTCGTACGAAAGGTTGTTGGTGTGCCACCTCTTCTGGTTATCCTCGGCTTAATCGTCGGCGCCAATCTCGCCGGGTTCCTCGGAGTCATTCTCTCTGTTCCTGTCGCGGCCGCGGTGAAGGAGCTTATCGATGACATAATAAAAGCCAGAGAAGCCGGGCGTGAGCACGCACTCGAATAATTCATGGCGGAGAAGCGCTTCTACATAACGACGCCGATTTTTTATCCAAACGCGAAGCTTCATATGGGGCACGCGTATACGACGGTCATAAGCGATATTCTGGCTCGCCACCACAGGCTTTTGGGCGAGAAGACCCATTTTTTAACCGGTTCAGACGAGAACACCCAAAAAATGGTTGATGCCGCTGGAAAAGAGGGGAAGGAGCCGCTCGTCTTTCTTGATGGAATTGTTGAGAACTTCAAAACTCTTTATCAAAACTTGGATATTTCTTATGATCAGTTTATACGCACGACGGACCAGAAAATTCACTGGCCGGGTGCGGTTCTCCTTTGGGAAAATATAAAGGCTTCCGGTGATTTGTATGAAAAAGAATATGAAGGTCTATATTGCACTGGCCACGAAGCCTTCCTGACGCCAAAAGATTTTGTTGATGGCAAATGTCCGGACCATGGAACCGCGCCTGAAATGGTACGTGAAAAAAATTATTTCTTTAAGCTCTCCAAGTACACGGATATTCTCAAAGAAAAAATTGAGTCCGACGAATTACGTATCATTCCTCAGACCAGAAAAAAAGAAATACTCTCTTTTATTTCGGAGGGACTGGAGGATATAAGTTTTTCCCGTCTACGACGGAAGGATTGGCCCTCGGGGCTAGGTATTGGTGTCCCTGGGGATGACTCGCAGGTGATGTATGTCTGGTGCGACGCTCTTTCAAATTACGCAACCGCCGTTGGGTACGGTCGGGATGAGACGATGTTTAAAACATGGTGGCCGGCGGACGTGCACGTCATTGGCAAAGACATTCTTCGTTTCCACGCCGCTATCTGGCCGGCCATACTTCTTTCGGCCGGACTTCCGCTTCCGAAGTCGCTCTTGGTTCATGGGTTTATTACCTCGGGTGGCAAAAAAATGTCCAAGTCGCTTGGGAACGTCATAGACCCACTTAAATTAATAGAAGAATACGGAAGCGAAGCGGTGAGGTATTTCCTGTCGAAACTCTCAACTTTCGAGGATGGCGATTTGACGCCGGAAGCTATCAAGGAAACATACAACGCCGACCTTGCAAACGGCCTTGGAAATTTGGTCAGCCGGATAATGAAGATGACAACGGATCACAAAGTAGACCTTTCTCCCGAACAAAAAGCCGTATCTTATCAGGATGTAGCGGTGGGTAATTTGTTAAAAAATTTCAACATAGCTGGAGAGTTGAGCGAAATTTGGACGGAAATCGCGTCTATTGATGAAAAAATTCAGAAAGATGAGCCATTCAAGACAATAAAAACGGAACCGGAAAGAGCCAGGAAAGACCTCTACGCTATCCTGGAACGCCTCTTTAATGTTGCTCTTCGGCTTGAACCTTATATGCCGGAGACAAGCAAGAGAATAATTGAAGCCATCAAGACAAATAAAAAGCCGGAAAATTTATTTCCACGAAAAGACTGATGTTCCGATATTTTGACGCCCATTCGCATATTCACGGGAAAGAATACGACCTCGACCGTGCCGAGGTCTTGTCCCGTATGCGCGAGGCTCAAGTGGGGACAATAACGGTTGGCACCCATCTTGAAACATCACGCGAGGCCGCGGAGCTTGCCAAGAACGAACCGGATGTTTGGGCGGCGGTCGGACTTCACCCGACCGATACCACGGAGGATTTTAATCCGGATGAATATCGTGAGTTTCTGAAAAACCCTAAGGTAGTGGCAATAGGAGAGTGCGGACTCGATTACTTTCGATTAGGCGAAAATGCCGAAAATGAAAAGGGGCGCCAAAAGAAAAATTTCTTGTCCCAACTGGAGTTTGCCAAAAATGCGAATCTTCCTTTGATGATTCATTGCCGACCTTCGGGGAAAACAATGGACGCCCACGAAGACATGCTGGCCATTCTTAATTCATACTTCATAAATCATAAATCTTCTTTACGCGGCAATATCCACTTTTTTACCGGCACAGAAGATATTGCAAAGCGATATGTTGAGCTTGGTTTTTCGGTGTCGTTCCCCGGGGTTGTAACCTTTACTGATGAATATGAAGGGGTAATTAATGGATGCCCAGAACAAAATATCCTTTCTGAAACGGACGCTCCTTACGCGACCCCAACCCCATTTCGTGGCAAAAGGAACGAACCAACGTACGTGATTGAGACAGTAAAGAAACTTGCCGAGGTTCGTGGTGTTTCTCTTGAACAGTTTTCAAAAGTACTCGTAGAGAACGTTTCTCGAGTGTTCAACATACGGCTCTCTTGAGGCCTTATTGCACGCGGGACTTTACCGTGTTAGGCTCTAGCGTATGCCAGAAATTGATGCGGAAGAAGAGAAAATAGAACAGGGCCTCTACGAGGTTGCCTTTCACCTTCTTTCGACTATCCCGGAAGGAGATGTGGCCGGAGAATTTTCAAAAGTGATGGATATCATCGGAAAGCATGGCGCGAGCATCAAAGCTACAGAAAATCCGGCTCTTCGCGGACTATCGTACAATTTTGAAAAACAAAAAGATGGAAAGAACATTCCTCACGACTCCGCCTATTTTGGCTCGGTAGTATTTGAAACTACTGCGGAAGCCATTCCTGAAATCCGAAGCGCGGTTGAAGTCCTCCCGAGTATTTTGCGTGTCATTGTCATTGAGACCACTCCCGAAGCGCTCCTACCGCGCGAGCGAAAAGTGTCCGGTCGTATTGAACCGGAGAAGTTCCGCGCAGAAAAGCAAACTGGTACCCCCCAGCCTATATCTGAGGAAGAGCTCGACAAGAGCATTGAAAAGCTGGTGACCGAATAAGTAATGTTCAGTTCACGATTAACAATTGGTAATAGGTCAAGCGTTTGTTTATTGGCTTCTTCGGGTGTATCGTTAATTGATTATTGTATTTAATAAATAAGTCGTATGTACTTAAATAGAGCCATCATCATAGGCAATCTCACGCGCGACCCTGAGCTTCGCGCCCTTCCATCGGGGATGCAGGTGACGACCTTTTCAGTTGCGACGAATCGGGTTTACAAGGACAAGGACGGCAACAAGAAAGAACAGACCGAATTTCATAATATTGTTGTGTTTGGTCGTCAGGCAGAAACAGCCGCGCAGTATCTTAAAAAAGGCCAGAGTGTTTTGATTGAAGGAAGGATGCAGACAAGAAGTTGGGATGACAAAACGAGCGGCGAAAAGAAGTATCGTACTGAAATAGTTGCCGATCGCGTGCAGTTTGGTCCGAAGGCGGGTGGTGGCGGTGGCGGGGTCGCAACAGGCGCGGGCTTTGCAAATACCGAAAAATCTGGTAAACAAGAGGGCGCCGCTCCGGCCATCGAGTACCCGGAGGAAGAGATAAACCCAGAAGACATCCCATTCTAAATATATGAAAAAACAGTGCTATTTTTCTCAAAATAATATCAAACACATCGACTACAAGGATGTCGAGCTTCTTAAGAAGTTTTTGACGCCCCACGGTCGTATCATTTCCGGCAAGAAATCCGGCGTGGCCGCCAAGAATCAAAGGAAGCTTGCCACAGCCGTGAAGCGTGCCCGCTTCATGGGACTCTTGCCTTATGTCTCTCGCTAGAGAGACTCGTACGCCTGGCCTGGCCGGTAGGCAGGTCTCCCGATAAGGGTCGCTCGGATTCAATTTGTTAGGAACACGCCTTAAAATCTCCCAGCGGGGCGATTTTCTCTTTCTCCTCTTTTCACCAGAGCGAAAATAAGTTTTCTGAAAGCCTTCTTGTCTCCTCACTAAAGCGAGTAAAGCATTTTAAAAAGCCTTATAAAAGATTTCTTTATTTTCCACTCTAGCGAGAATACACTTTCTGAAAGCCTTGCACAGCGCGACGGCGCGAGCAGAGCAAATTCTCAGCAGAGAATTATGTGTGCTTTCAGAAAGTGTATCGAGTGCTAACCTTTGTCTGCCCGCTCCGTGTATTCCCCAGTCTCAGTATTAACCCTTACAATGTCTCCCTCATTGATAAAGAGAGGGACATTTATCATGACTCCGGTTTCAAGTTTGGCTTGCTTCATCGCGCCCTGAGCGGTGTCGCCCTTAACTGCCGGCGGGGCCTCCACTACCTTGAGCTCCGCCTTGACCGGCATCTTGAAGCCGACAATTAGGTCTTCAAAGGTGAGAAGGTCAACGGTCGCATTTCCCTTCATATATTTACCTTGATTGCCGACCACGTCCTCCTTAAAACTTATGCGCTTTGCCGGGTCGTTTCGTTCACAGAACCAATATTCACCCTTATTATTGAAAAGATATTTGATGGGGCGCGAATCTATTTCCGCCTCCTCAACTTTTTCAGATTGGTGGAAGGAGTGTTCGACAACCCGACCACCGATGAGATGGCGCATTTTTACTTGGTTCACCGGTTTTCGCTGTTGTTTGCGGAAGACGTGTGAATCCAGGATTTCGTACGGTTCGCCTTCAAAGACGATGTACTTCTTTTTTGTTATTTCGTTATATTCAAGTAAGGCCATAAGGAGAGAGTTTAGCATTTCATCTTGAAAAAGGGAACCTTGTTTCTCTGTGACAGGGGAGACGGGTAAAGAGTTGTAAGAAGAAGTGAGTCAGGTATAGTAAGGTCAGCCATGCTTTTAGAAGAAGAAAATTCAATTTCCAATAGCCCAGATAGTCCCAAAGAACGTTCCGATGAGGATGTTTTTTTGGCGTCCCGCGCCCAGCCGTATCTTTTCAGTATCATTCTTGACCGATATCAGGACGCATTTTTCAGAAAGGCCAAGCAGATTGTAAAAACCGATGAAGATGCCCAGGACGTAGTTCAGATAGCCTTTACCAAGATGTATTTACACTCCGCTCGCTTTACTCCGCAGGGGGAGGGGTCGTTTAAGTCCTGGGGGTATCGGGTTCTAATGAACTCTGCTTTTACCCAATATCAAAAATTGAAGCGCTCACGTGGGATTGCTCTCACTGACGAGCTTGAGGAGATACTGCCGGACATGAAGGAGCTTTCCGCGGCCGAAAACAAGGAGCTTGTCGACTACGTCGGCTCAGTATTAATTCGTATGCCGGACAATTTGGCGAGCGTTTTGGGCAAATTTTTCCTCGAAGGGAAGAGCCAGGAGGAAATAGCCAAGGAGGAAGGAGTATCGATTGGAGCCGTTAAAACAAGGGTCTACCGAGCCAAGGAAGCCTTCCGAAATGTGCTCTCATCTCTACGGTAACTTTTTTCTTTAACCTTGAGTTTATTAGAATATAAGAGTAAAAACTATGATACAAACACAGGAACAGCTTAAAATGAGTATTATGGGGCGGGTTTATATGGCCTACGGCATGCGTCGGGTCTTTCGTTCTTCAACCATCCGAGCGCTTCTTTCTGTTGGCTCCTTGGTTTCAATTTTCTCCTTCGTGTCGGTGCTTAATGTTGTTAGGAATCTAGTCCATGTTGGAGGCCCGAGCGCTGTATATGATTTCTCCGTATCGGCAGTTTCTCATACAGAATTTGGGGTGCAGATGGCACTCCTTGCCTTTACTGTGGCCGTTGCCTGGTACGTAGCCGATACCGTTCGTCAGTTTATTTCTCCGGTACATTCTCGCAATCTAGCCTAAAACAAAAAAGCCTCCCCTAGGGGAGGCTTTTTTGTTTAGTCTTCGCTTGAAGATGTACTGCCGACTTCAGAAAGTTTCACTTTAATGCTTTTTAATATCTCGTCGGCCATTTTCTTATTGGCCTTGTCTTTGAGAAAGGTGCGGGCCGAGTCGTAGCCGCGGCCAAATTTTATTTCGCCACCTGCCTTGCCGTCGGGCAGGTAGCTGTAGCCCCCGCCTCCTGATTTTTGAATCAATCCGAATTTCTCCCCGAGAGCAAGAATTTCTCCTTCGCGGGAAATCCCTTCGCCATACATGATATCAAATTCGGTCGTCCGGAATGGCGCGGCTACTTTGTTCTTGACCACCTTGACCCTCGTGCGCGAACCCATGACCTCATCACCCTTTTTAATTGAGGCAATGCGGCGGATATCGAGACGTACCGAGGTATAGAATTTCAAAGCTTTACCGCCGGGCGTTGTCTCGGGGTTTCCAAACATCACTCCAATCTGCATACGGATTTGATTGATGAAAATAACAAGTGTCTTCGAACGGGCGACAATCGCCGTCAGTTTCCGAAGGGCTTGGGACATGAGCCGTGCCTGCTTGCCCATATGCTGTGCGCCCATGTCGCCTTCAATTTCATCTTTTGGAGTGAGAGCGGCGACGGAATCAATGACGACAATATCTATTTTTCCAGAACGCACAAGACTCTCGACAATTTCAAGCGCCTGCTCGCCGGTGTCCGGTTGGGAGATGAGAAGGTCATTAATTTTTACTCCTAGTTTTCCGGCATAATCCGGGTCCATGGCATGTTCCGCGTCAATGTAGGCGCAGATACCGCCAAGTTTTTGGGCTTCAGCTACTGCATGGAGGGCGAGAGTGGTTTTACCTGACGATTCCGGACCGAAAATTTCGATGATGCGTCCGCGAGGAAACCCGCCGATACCAAGTGCGGCATCAAGGCCGATTGAGCCGGTTGGAATCGCCTCGACTCCGACCTTCGGTTTATCCCCGAGTTTCATGATGGCCTCGTCCCCAAACTTCGTCTGGATGGCGCGAATAGTGTCTTCAATTGCAGTTGAACCGACTGCGGCTTTCATAACTTTTTCTTTCTTTATTGGCTTAGGCATATCAATTTACAAGTTTACCCGACTAAATTTTTTGATAGATACTTATTAAAAATAAACAATTTTTACACTGCTCTATATTATGTGCCAGTGGCTGTATTCATATCTGTAAAAATTTTATCGGGCGCGTAAATAATGTGGCGGACAATCTCCCGCGACCGCCCAAAGCGGTCGCGGGCTGAAACGGTAATTACATTATACCCGGAAAAAAGCAACAATTCATCGTAGATATTTCCGCTATCATTGGTGTAAATTTGTCTGCCGTTTAAGGTCAAAAAGGCGATATTTTTGGCGGTCCCATGTATTTGAAGAAGGGGAGAAGTGAAGGTTTCCCCTTCAATCGGCTTATCTATTTTAAGCAAGGGTCCTTCAATTAGGAGAGTCGATTTACTTATAGCGTAGCCAATAATTATAAGAGCAAGAATTCCTCCGGCAATGAGTCCTAAACGATTTTTTTTCGGCATGGCCTATATTTCACCACTCGTCTCTCCTCCCGCGGGAGTGGCGCCGAAGACCTCGCGTGGTTTTGCGCCGTCACCTGGCCCAACCACGCCGCGCTCCTCTAGAATGTCTATAAGCCGGGCGGCGCGGGCATACCCGACGCCGAGTTTACGTTGTAGATACGAGGTCGAGGCCTTCCCGGCGTTTATGACGGCCGCCCGGGCTTCCTCGTAGAGTTCATCGTCATCGTTTTCTTCAATGGAACCGAAAGCCGTTGCCACATTTCCTGCTCCGGCGTCAAAATTAATTTCATGCGGGACCTCATCTCCCCACGAGTCCACAAGATACTTGACCACTTTCTTTACTTCCATTTCGGATATGTACGCCGATTGTATGCGTGACGGTTGGGCCATATCGCCCGAAAGATAGAGCATGTCGCCCGCGCCAAGGAGCTTCTCCGCTCCGGCGGCGTCAAGAATTGTGCGGGAATCTATTTGAGACGCCACCTGGAGGGCGATACGGGCGGGGATGTTTGCCTTAATAAGTCCGGTAATGACGTTGACACTGGGGCGCTGAGTGGAAAGTATCAGGTGGATGCCGACAGCGCGGCTCATTTGGGCCAGGCGAACGATGGCCGCCTCTAGTTCTCTCGGGTAGGCCTGCATGATGTCGGCGAGCTCATCTATGATGATGACGATGTAGGGCATCATCTCGGGCATTTTTTTCTCAGCCTCTTCACGATTACTGCTTTTTTCTAGCTTTTCGACGGCCGGGCGAAGGATGCTCTTGTGGTAGGAATCAACATCGCGGACCGATTCAGCCTGGAGGATGTCATAACGCCGGTCCATTTCTTTTGCGGCCCACTTGAGGGCCAAAATTGCTTTCTTGGCTTCGGTGATGACTGGGGTGAGGAGGTGGGGGATTTTATTATAGAGAGTGAGCTCGACTCGTTTCGGGTCAATCATGATAAGACGCATATTCTCCGGCGAATTGCGATATAGGAGCGACGTAATGATGGTGTGGATAGTGACCGACTTGCCGCTTCCGGTGGCGCCGGCGACCAGGAGGTGGGGCATCTTGGCCAGGTTTCCAAAATGAGATTTGCCTGAGATACCACGGCCGAGGCCGACAAAGAGTGGCTTGTCGGATGTTTGGAATTCCTCAGCTCCTAATAGGGTTGCAAGGCCGACTATCGACTTTACGGAGTTAGGAATCTCCACTCCGACGAGCGATTTTCCCGGTATCGGCGCCTCTATGCGGATAGGGTGGGCGGCCAAGGCAAGTGATAGGTCGCTCTGGAGCGCCACGATGCGTGATAGCTTCACGCCCTCGGCAGGTTTCAATGCATATCGGGTAACCGATGGTCCGATTGATATCTCGTCCATCTCGACATTGATGCCGAAATTCTGAAGAGTTCGCTTGATAATGTTTGCGTTTGCTTTGATATCGCCCACACCCGGTTTACCCTTGTCTCTTTCAAGGAGTGAAAGTGGTGGGGGAGTGTATGGTTTTCCGAGAGGTTTCCAGTGAGATGTGGGAAGGATACCTCCAATTTCTCCTGTGAATGATTCCGTCATTTTTTGTCCGTGTTCGGGCTCTTTAGTGTCCGTCGGGCCAGTCTCGTCTGACCGAGATTCATTTCCGTCGTAAATCTCGGGTGAGGCGCCGATAATTACAGGTTCCACCTCCTTCGGTGAGCCAACCCCCTTTCGCAAGAAACGAAAAGGGGCAAGAAGAAAAGCGAAGGCTTCTTTTCTAAGCGAAATGGTCATATCAAAGAGCACAAGAACGGAGATGATGATTAGGGCTCCTAGAATTGAAAATGATGCGTAGATATCGAAAAATGAGACAAGAGGCTGGGCGATACCGCTTCCAATAATTCCGGCGGAGTCTTTGACGATTAGGTCGAAGAGCGCAAGGCCTGACAGGAAGAATAGGAGCCCGCCAATCATTTTGAGGCCGGGTAGCTCGTGGGTAATAGAGCGGACGAAAGAGATTGAAAGGAGAAGAAAAAGAGTTGGTATGAGAAAGTATCCAAAACCGATTAAATAAAATAGCACCTCATAGAGACCCTCGCCCGCGGCACCCGCTTTTTTGAACCCAGCGAGGAGGAAGACAATGGAAAGGCCAAAAAAGACTATGGCAAAGACACTGCTTCGGGTCTCCTCTCGCAGAGAGAAAAACCTTCTTTTGTTTACTTCTCTACGCCCATCCCTTTTTCCATTTTGGTCTCCGTTTTTCTTTTTGGCCATACTGATGCGCTAATAATAACACGGTGCGTCGTTATTCCGTGTTGAATTTGGGTTGATTTTGCGTTGTTTGGAGGCTGTTTTATGGCGGTTATTTCAGGCCTTGATAAAAAGACAAACACGTTTCTCACTGCCTTTAGCCCTTGAACGCGGCACATCAAGGAGTACAATGTCCTTAAGTAGCGCAACCTAAAAAGACATCTATGGGAGACGATAAAAGACATATAACAGACACAAAAAAAAACGTCTCAAAAAATGCTGATGTCGATTTTCATGCGCCCAATACTCAGGACTTTAATTTTATAAAGGACAAACCAACTGTTATTTTTTTGCTCAACAAAATTGAGAGGCTCTCCGGGGTGGTCCATCTGCTTACAAGTGGCCTGTCCGATAGGGAGCCATTGAGACAAGCGACAAGGGAAGAGGTTGTCGGGTTGTTTAAGGAGGCACTTTCTCTGGCCTTTCTTAAGGGAGTGGAGACATCTCTAGAGCGCAGGATTGCCGCCTGCATTTCTCTCATAAATATGGGTAAAATTTCTATGGTTATATCTCCTATGAACGCCTCGATTCTTAATGTTGAATTCAACAAGTTATTTGAGCTTGTTGAATTGATTAGGGATGAGGAGAGTCGGGTGGCATCTTTTGATACCGGGGCGTTATCAGGGGATTCGACCTATAGGAACTTCCCAGGGAATTCATATAAAGGACACAAGTCTCAAGCAAATGTCCTTTATAATAACAACAAAAGGACAGAAGTATTTAATGTGCCACTTCCGGAGCGGGAAATAAAAAATAGAGACGAAAAAGTGTTTGGAAATAATGATTCTACTAGAGAAAAAATGATACTAGAAATAATAAGGACAAAAGGAGATGTTAGTATAAAAGACATAACTCTCCTTATTAAAGGTGTCAGTATGAAGACTATTCAAAGGGACCTTGTCCGTATGGTGGCCAAAAGAACTCTCAATAAAACGGGGGAACGTCGTTGGAGTCGGTATTCTATAAGTAAGTAGTCAAGGTGAGCAGTTAGGAATAGGCAGAGGCGGGGCGGATAAATAGGTAGTCAATCTAAACCCAACCCGGGCATATTTTATAGGTTCGATATTGAGCTGCTACCTTCTTAATATTTGGGGTCTATTTTAAGGTCTTTTGGGGGGTGTTGAGGTATGGCCTTTTCGTTGACTTCCCAGTCTGTTTATGAGAACATGCTCCGGTTGGGTGTACTCGTCAAAAATGGCCTAGAAAAGGCCTTTATACGCGAGTTATCCACAAAGTCGTTTTGCAGTGGCTGGCTGGGGATACTATAATTGCCGCTACAAGGTGATATGGGTTTCAAAGCCCTCTTCGCTTTGTCTCTGTAACGATAGATTTTCCGAGAAAGTTACAGCAATTCCTCTCGTCTTGAACTTTGACAATAGAATAGAGCAGGGTAGCTCCTGCTCACCATACACAGAAATTCTTTGCCCTGATTATCTCGCGAATGCGAGGCGGGAAACGAATTTATTTTTTCGTTTTTCCGTTTCAGAATTTTTCTGAATGTCCAATTAAATCCTTGTAAGCTACTCCGTGCGTTTTGTGTCGATTAATACAAAAGGCTCGCGGAATAGTTATGTGCATGAGAATGGAAAAGTGTTCGACACATTTTTCTTTTTCGGATGCGCAGGGCGTTTTTGTTTTCGGCGTCGAACCGAAAATTACTACGCTTTGTTTTCTGGGGAGGTGGAGAAATCCACTGAACTATTTACTTTAGTAATCATTACTATGTCATTACAAAAATCTAAAACTAATAAATTGGTTGTAGGTTTGGTTAGTGTTGCTTTGGCCTTTGGCTTTGCCATGCCGGCCCAGGCGCTAACACAAGCTGAAGCTACGGCCATCATCACGGCTCTTGGACTCTCCGGCTCACAAGCCGCTGTTATCCAGGCTCTCGTGACTGGAAGCTCTTCTTCATCTTCAAGCTCTACAGCTTGTACGTTTACTCGTGACCTAACCGTCGGAGTAACAGGAGATGATGTTAAGTGTCTCCAGCAATATCTCAACTCGAAGGGCTTCACCGTCTCAGCGACTGGTGCAGGTTCAGCGGGAAGTGAATCAACTTACTTCGGAGCAAAGACAGCAGCAGCAGCAGGCAAGTGGCAGGCTGCAAACGGCGTCACTCCGTCGGTAGGTTACTTCGGTGCGAAGTCTCGCGCTAAGTACACTGCCGTAGCTGGTTCAACAACCACAACGACTCCGAGCACCACTCCGGCAGGCACTGGCCTCTCGATAATGGCCGCTTCACAGCCGATGGCTTCCCTTGCTCCTAACGGAGCAGCTCGCGTTCCGTTTACTCGTGTAACTCTCACCGCGTCTAACGATGGTGATGTTACCGTCAACAGCATAAATGTTGAGCGGACCGGTCTTGCTAGCGACTCTGTTTTCTCTGGGCTCGTACTTCTCGATGGCCAGGGTAATCAGATTGGTAACGCAAAGACCTTAAATTCAAATCACCAGGCAACTGTCGGTGCACCGTTTGTGATTCCTCGCGGAACCTCTCAGACGTTTACCATCGCAGGCAACATGGCCTCAAGTTTGACCTCATACGCTGGTCAGGTGGCAGCTCTCTCTGTTGTTGGTGTAAATACATCAGCTACAGTGAACGGTTCCTTCCCTATCACTGGTGCAGGTCAGACAATCAACGCATCTCTCGTAATCGGTACGGCTACCCTACTCCTCTCTTCTTATGATCCGAATTCGGCTCAAACAAAGAACATTGGAGACAGCGATCTTAAATTCGCTGGTGTTCGTGTGACTGCAGGTTCAGCCGAAGCGGTTCGTCTAAACTCTATCCGCTTCAACCAAGCTGGTTCTGCGGGTTCGACTGACCTTGCCAATGTGAAAGTTTACGTTGATGGAACTGCTTACCCGACAACGGTTTCTTCGGATGGTAAGTATTACACCGCCTCCTTCTCAGGTGGCATTATGATTGACAAGGGTCTTTCTAAGGAGGTGTACATCCAAGGTGACGTTATTGGTTCAAGCGTAACAGGCCGCACAGTACAGTTCGATATCTATAAGAACACTGATATCAACGTTTCTGGCGAAACATACGCCT
>Ga0315281_10002164_pt1 | contig 29160 bp, 26 predicted proteins | sample YL17G07_0_MG_FD_204540 | JGI IMG/M metagenome (GOLD analysis project Ga0315281, IMG submission 204540) | Sediment microbial communities from Yellowstone Lake, YNP, Wyoming, USA - YL17G07_0 | ecosystem: Environmental > Aquatic > Freshwater > Lake > Sediment | place: USA: Wyoming | collected...
CCGGAGTGAAGCGCCCGAAACCGTTGCCAAATCGTTGCCAAAATTCCGTAGACTCTTGTAGACTCACGTAGACTCCGGGTGGTTTGCCGGGCGCTGATATGCTTTCGCCGCAAGGATTCCCTGATCTGGCCGTCATCGTCGAAAAGGGCCTGATAGGATTTCGAGTCCGCCGCCTTCGGCCACTCGGCCATCTCTCCACCAAGGATTCTACTACGCCGTTGACTCCCTGCTCCCCACCACGGATCACGGATGAAACCGCTTGCACGGTTGCCGTGCAACAGGTATGATATCCCCGTGATCCGGGATTTCGCGGACGAGACGACGGCGGACGTCTACCACGGGGACAACAGCCGGCAGGCGCGAAGGATCCCGCAGGAGATCTGGCCCGTGGCCAGGCGGAAGCTGGACATGATCGAGAACGCGCACGATCTCAAGGACCTGCGGGCGCCGCCGGGAAACCGGCTGGAGGCCCTGCGCGGGAGGCTGTCGGGCTTCCACGGCATCAGGGTCAACGACCAGTACCGGGTGGTCTTCAGGTTCGAGGACGGCACCGCGTCCTCCGTGAGGATCACGGACTACCACGACTGAGGAGGATTGACATGTTGCCGAAACACCGGGCCCCAAGCCATCCGGGCGAGATTCTGCTCCACGAGTTCCTCGAGCCGACCGGCATGTCCCAGGTCGATCTGGCCAGGAAGCTCGGAATCCCCATTCAGCGCGTCAACACCATCGTCAACGGCCGCCGCGGAGTCACGGCCGAGACGGCGCTGCTCCTCGCGCGGCAGTTCGGAACCACTCCGCAGTTCTGGATGAACCTCCAGGCCTCCTCGGACCTGCACGAAGCGGCGGCACGCTTGAAACCCGTCGCGGCCTGATGGCCCCCGGGAAGCGCCGAATCGCCGCGGAAGCGCCGGGGCGCGCGTTCCGGCGGGCGGTCTTCCTGCTCCCCTGCCTCGCGCTCCTTGACGCGGGGTGTTCCGTCCACGGAGCGATCCTTCCTCCCCCCAACGTCTCGTCCGCGCGCTCCGTCGCCCCGGGCAGTCCCCGGACCGAGGTCACGACGGGCTTCCAGAGGTACGACGCCGGCCGGCGCTACATGAAGGCGTTCGACTCGTACGGGGACCCCAACCGGGACCGGACCGACCAGATCTGGAACCTGAACGGGCTGATCGGCTACCGGTGGAGCGGCGTCTCAAGGCTCGAATGGCGCATCGCGGGCGGCGTGGCATCGATCGGCGGACGGGACCTCGCGCCCATCCACCTGCACAACGAGACCACGGTCACGGTCGAGAGCGGGATCAGGTACCAGGTCGCCGGACCTCCGGCCGGGACCGCGACCCGCGGGTCTTCGGCCCTGTCCGTCGGGATCGACGGGCAGACGATGGGCATATACATCCCCGGAAGCGCGGCCGCGTCCCTCCTCTGCGGATACCGCCTCCTTTCCCCGCTGGACGTCATGCTGGGCGCCCGGTACGCCTGGATGGCCAGGACGGACGAGTTTCCGAACTTGAGGTTCGCGGACCTGGTGGGCGGGCTCGAGCTCTGCGGCCGGGACGGAGCCTACATGAGCCTCGTGTTGACCATCCGGTACCCGGCAACGCGCACGTTCTCGTCCCGATTCTCGGACTCCTGGCGGACGGGGCCGGTCATCAGCACCGTCGGCCCCAACTACCACCTGGGCTTGTCCGCCGGCTTCTAGGAACCCGCGGGAAACTACTGCGACTGGAGGGTCTGGACCCAGGCCCGGAGAGAAGGGTTGTCGGGGTTGATCGCCAGCGACTGGTTGTACGACTGGATCGCCCCGGCCTTGTCCCCCTTCGCGTACTGGCAGTTCCCGATCATGTGCCACGACTGCCAGTGCTGGGGATTTACCTGCAGGGCCGCGTAGGCCTTCTGCCAGGAGGCGTCGTAGTTGCCGGCGGCGTACAGGGCGGCGGCTTCCGCGTAGAGGGCCCCGGCCGGATCCGCCGGCGCGCCGGCGATGGCCGGCTTGCCGGACGGGGCGAGCTTGCTCAGCCGCGCCTTCGCCTCGTTCACGAGCTCGCTGAACTGGAAGTCGCTGATCGCGGTGCAGTTCGTGTACTCCCTGCCCGACTTGTCGCACATGGATCCCGACGGCGCGACGATCAGGGTTCCCGGGACCGGCCCTTCCCACGTGGTCTCGTCCCACTTCGTCGAGACCTCGAAGTAGATGACTTCCGTGGTGCCGGTCTTGACGTTCTTCTTCTTGTTCTTGCCCGGGGACCCGAGGACCCCCAGCGCGACGTTGCGTGCCACCTGTTTCCCGATGGACTTGAGGCTTTCCTCGCTCTCCCGGACGCCCGACACCTGCCGGGCCTTCAGGATTTCCGCCCCCTTGTACATCCCCACGGTCTTCACCGCGTAGCCCTGGTCCTGCAGGACGCTCTCGAGCGCGGCGACGGTCTCGGGATAGCCGGCCCGGACCTCGAACCCGTTGTTCTGCGCCTTCCGGGCCGCGATCCGCATGGCCGCGCACCCGGTCAGGGAAGGAACGATGAGGGCGACGAGGAACCACGAGACCAATCGCGAGGCGGCCTTCCCTTGCCCCGTTTGTTCCATGTACACTCTCAACACCAATGGAACCCGGGCAGGAACCGACGGACCTTCGAACCTCATCGCAGGAACCGGGAAAGGTCGGCGAGGGAGCCGCGCAGGATCGGGCCGACGGCGCGGCACGCGGCGCGCGGGCCGAGTACGGGCTTCGATCCAGCGTCGAACACGTCCGTCACGCCAAGATTGTAGCTCATGCTCCCGAACACGTACGTCCGCGGCGGCGCCACGACCGCCACCTGGTCCCAGCCCGCCACGATCGCGCTGGTGCGACGGCCGGGCCGGCGGAGGGTCCAGCCCTGCGTCCAGGGAAGCACGGCGGCGCCGCCCGGGATCGCGTCCAGGATCGTGGGCACGACGTCGAGGTGGCTGGTCAGCGCCTGGACGACGCGCGGGGACTCCCCGGGAAACCGGACGATCAGGGGTACCCGGACCTGCCAGTCCGTGAACGCCCTCGCGTGGCCCCGGTGCCCCGCCTCCCCGAACTCCTCGCCGTGGTCGCCGGTCACGAACACGATGGTGCGGTCCAGGGTTCCGGCGCGGCGCAGGGCCTCGAGCAGGCGCCCGCAGACGGCATCCTCGTGGTGCAGGGCGTTCCGGTACCGGGCGAAGTCCTCGCGCCCCGCGGACGGCCGGAACACCTCCCCGCCGGGGGGGACGTGGTAGGGCGGGTGGGAGGAGTCCAGGAACATGACCGCGAAGAACGGGCGGCGCGGGTCCCGGTCCCCGGCCAGCCACTCCTCGAGCCGCCGTCCCGCGAGCACGTCCCGGTCGGTGCTGTCCCGGGCGGGCATGCGGTCGTCGCATTCGCCGGGAACGTCCGCGAACGCGGTCTCCAGGAACTCGGGCGAGGAGAGCGGCGTGCTCGCGACCACCCGGATCCGGTAGCCGGCCCGCCGCAGGAACGGGATCAGGACCGGCCCGCGCCGGTCGGCGAGGAATGGATGCCAATAGGTCCCGGGGAGGCCGTAGAGGAGGCCGAACACGCCGAACCGGCTCGCGTTGCCGCCGCTGTAGTGACGCTCATACGTCCACGCTCCCTTCGCGAACGCGGCCAGCCGCGGCGTGACGGCGCGATCCAGCATGTCGACCCGCCAGGCCTCGACGACAATGATGAGAACGTTGGGTCCGGGCGCCGCCCGGAGGCCGGGAGGGAGCGCCGGGTACCCGGCCGTGGACACGACGGGGCGGCCGGGCTGGCCGCCGCGGCCGGGCACGAACCCGAACCGGCGGGCCGCCAGCCCCTGCGCCGTGAACGGCAGGGGGAAGGGAACGATGCGGCCGGCTCCCAGGACGACCGGGTCGCCGCGCAGGTCCGCCACGGCATGCACGAGCTTCTCGGACACGACCACGAGGAGCGCGGCCGCGGCGAGCCAGGTCCCCAGGTGCCGGAACCGGCGGAACGGATTCCAGCCCGGCCGCAGCCGGATCGCCACGACCGCCGCCGCGAGAAGCGGCGCGGCCGCCGCGGCCCAGAGACCGAACGCGGCGCGGGCGCCGCCGGGTTCGAGCCGCGTCCCCGGGGGACGCATGAGCACGACGGTCACCGCGAGCCCGTCCAGGTGACGGTGCAGGGCGCGGAACGACGCGGCGTCCACGATCAGGAAGAACTGGAGCAGGCCGCACAGCGCGGTCAGGAGCGCGAGTGCCGGGACCGGGGGAAGCGCGACGGAGGCGATGGCGCCCGCGGCGGCGAGCGCGAGCGCGAAGAGGGCGGCCTGCGCGGCCCAGACCAGGAGGGCGGGGGCCCAAGCCGCGCCCGTTATGCCCGCCGCCCGGAATGCGTCCGCCATGATCCACAGCGACGCTACGAGCGTCCACAGGACCACCCATGACCGGCCCTGGTGACCGGCCCAATGCGCCCCTGCGGTTCGGCCTCGCCGCCGGGGCGTCACCGGTCGACCTCCCCGCGCTGGCCGCCGGGCTGGAGCGGGCGCTTTCCCCCCGGCCGGAACGCCGGCAGGCGGGGACGGTGACCGCCGGCGGGGTCCGCTTCTTCTTCAAATGGGAAAGATCGTCCCGCTGGCGGATCAGCCGGGTCGGCCGGGCATCGCTCGCCCGCCGCGCCTGCCAAACCTGGGAGAGACTCGCCGCGAGCCCCGCGCCGCCCCGCATCCCGGCGCACATGGGGTGGTGGGAGCGGAGACGGCTCGGCGCGGCCGCGAGCTGGGGCGTGATCACCCAATGGGTGGAGGGAGCGCGCACGGTGTCCGGCGCGTGCGCGGCCGGCTGGGACCCCGGACCGCTCCGGGCCGAAGTCGAGAACCAGATCGGGCGCCTGCACCGCGCCGGATTCGCCGCGTGCTCGATCGACGCGAACAACGTGCTCGTGCGCGGCGCGCCGGAGAGCCCCGAGGTCTGGGTCGTGGACCTCGAGCACGCGGTGCCGCGCTGGCGCCGGGGCGCCAAGGCTGACCTGGCCGCCGCGGCCGCGCTCTTCGGCGGGCGCCTTCGGCCCGGCGCCGCGGTCCCGGCGAAGCCCGCGTTCCCGCCGCCGCGGCTCGAGCCCGTTCCCGGCGCCGGCTTCCCCGTCGAGGTCTACGTGCGGGACCTTCCGCCCGCGGCGGCCCCGGAGTAGGGCGCCATGTCCCCCTCCCTCTGGCGCATGCGCATTCGGCTCAGGTGGGCGCTCCTGCGCGCGACCGGCCGTGTGCCCCGGTTCGGACTCCCGCACCCGTTCCGGGACTTCCCGCCCGCGGCGGTCCTGGACGGCTTGGGCTGGATCGCGGACGAGAAGCTCGACGGCATCCCGGTCCAGGTCGCGGTCCGGCGCGGATCCGTCCGCATCGCCCCCCTCGAGCGCGGGATGCGCGGGGAGCTCGCGCTCCCCCGTCTCGCCGCCCTCCTCCGCCGGCGGGCGCCGGATGGAAGCCTCCTCGTGGGAGAACTCTGGCACCCGGCGGGCGCCGGGCGGCTCGGCCGCTCCCTGCGGTCCGGCCGCGTCCCGGCGGGAGCCAGGCTCGCGCCCTTCGATGCGCTGGCCTGGAGCGGACGGCTTCTCCTCGGCGAGCCGTTCCATGCGCGGCGGGCCCGGCTGGAGAAGGCGTTCGGGACCGGCGGCCCGGTCGCGCCGCCCCGCCGGTCGGGCATGGAGGGCAGCCGCGTCTTCTTCGCCCGGGTCATCCGCCGCGGCGGCGAGGGCGTCGTCCTGCGCCGCCGCGACGCCCTGATCGGGGACCCGGCGTGGCGCCTCAAGGCGGTCCCCACGTTCGAACTCGTCGTGCAGGGCGTGCACGCGGAGGCGGGCGGAAAGGTCGCGCTGAGCGTCGGCACCGGGGATAAGTTCGTCGGGATCGCGGTCGTGGAACGCGGAGACGATGGGACCTGGCTCGGATGCCGGAAGCCGGAAGGCCTGCGCGGCGCCGTCGTGGAGGTCGAGCCGCGGATCATGTCCCCGACCCACCGGCCGCTTCCCCTGTTCCGGGCCCGCCGCGTGCGCCCTCACAAGCGCTTGGCGTCCCGTCTTCCCTGGCCCTTCCACGGCGTCGCGTTCGGCGACGACGCGGACCGGCTCAGGGAGAAGCTGATCGCGACCGCGCGCGCTCGTTAGCCGGGCTACGGGACGGCCTTCGGGGCGGGGTCCGCCCCGGCGAGGGCACCGCTCTCGAGGTCGGCGAGGTACTGCGCTCGCGCCCGGCCCATGACCGTCGCGAGCCGCTTCGCCTCTTCGGATACGCACAGGATGTCGCCCTTCTCCCGCAGGTTCGCCCCCATGCACTTCGAGCACGAGAGGATCTCGGGATCATCCTCCAAACGGTCCTGCTCGCTGAAATCGGCGAAGGTGACCTTCCGGATCGATTTCAAGACGTCCGAGTTGAACCAGATGTCCTCGAGCGCCTTCTCGCGCAGGCTGCCCGCCGGAATCTGCAGATCCACGCAGGCGAACACGTCGCCGTAGGGATTGAGGTGGAAGCTCATGCGCGCCGCGCCGCAGGTGTGACCCTGGGGCTCGATGCCCTTGACCTCCGAGAGCCTGCGGATCTCCTCCGCGCTCGTCCCGTGGTACTTGTGTATCGCGTACATGAGCGCGTGGAGCTCCTCGTTGTTCATCCGGACCTCGAGGTTCTCCTTCCCTCCGTCGTTCCTCGGCTGGATGAAGCAGGTGCCGCGGAACCCCGCGTCCAGGCTCGCGACGAGGTCCAGGATTGCCCCGTACTGCCGCCAGTTGTACTTCGTCCAGCACGTCTTCATCGTCACGGAGATTCCCAGCCGGCGCAGCTCGCGCACGGACGCGATCATGCGGTCGAACGACCCCGGGCGGCGCGTGAACCGGTCGTGCGTCTCCTCATCGGCGCCGTGGATGCTGGTCTCCACCTGGAACACGTTCGTGTCCAGGAGCCGGTCGAGCTGGTCCGCCGGGAGGAAGGCGAGGCCGGAGAATATCCGGATCGCGAACCCGCGCGCCGTCGCCTCGTCGAGATACCGGAAGGCGTGCTGGTGCACGAAGAACTCGCCGCCGGTGAACGTTATCAGGAAGATGCCCAGGTCCCGCATCTGGTCCAGGGCTGATGCCATCTCCTCCGGAGAGAGCTCGGCCCGCCCGGACTTCTCGATGCGGCCCTCGACCAGGTAGCAGTGCCCGCAGGAGAGGTTACAGCGGTTCGTGACCTCGACGTTCACCATCCACGGCTTCCCCGAGTTCACGTGGGCGTTCATGGCCTCGAGGTAGCCCCGGTTCTCCTCCAGCACGTCCCGCCTCAACGGCCGGTTCACGGTCAGTTCTCCCGTTCCGGTCTCGCGATCACGAGGACTTTCCGCGCCAGCAGGTCCCTGACGAACCCCGTCACGTCGGTTTCCACCCGTTCACGCGGGGCATCATACTCCCGGCAGATCGCGTCGCACAAACCCGCGAGGCTCACGGGGTCCTCCGCCAGCGAGACGATCCGGGCGCCGGTCCCCTCGAACCGGTAGACCCGGTTCTCCCGCGTCACCATCACGACCGCCCAATCGTCCACGAACCGGCACGCGGTCAGCCGCTCGCGCCGGACGACGGTCTCCGGAGTCACGTGCGGGCCCGCCGGGAGCGGCGGTTCAGCCACAGTTCGCTCCGCCGGGAGCCAGGGGGGCCAGCCGGGCCCGCCGTCCCGGAGCGTACAGCGGACCCAGAAGGCGGCCCGTCGCGGACAGGACCGCGAAGGCGGCGCCGGCCAGCGGCCCCGGCACCGCGTGCTCGACGAAGTACCCGCGCCGGGACGCGGAGGTGTCGCGGAGCAGGACGTTCCACCACAGCCGGGCCAGGTTCCGGCGCAGGCCTCCGCGCTTCCCCAGCACCTCGCCGGCGGCGGGGAGCCCGAGCATCCAGTGCGCGTCGAGCAGGCCCCCCGCGGGAGTCCGGCCGAGCGCGCGGGCCAGGCCCGGCCAGCGCCGGGCGGCGCGCGGTCCCGCATCCGTCCCCAGCACCGCCGCGGCCGCCGCCAGCACGACCGCGAGCGTGCGCGCCAGCCCGACCCGGCGCGCGAACCGGTGCAGGTCGTCCCAGTCCGGCTGGCCGCCGCGCGTGAGCAGGAGGGAGAGGTCGGCGAGCCCCGTCGGACAGTTGAGATCGTGGTGCAGGGCGACGTGCCCGGCGGCGTGCAGGATCGCGTCCTCGCGGCGCAGGACGCGGACCTCGGTCCCCGCCAGCTTCGCCGGGATCGCTCGCGCGATCAGGGACTCCACCACCTCCGCCCCGCGCGCGGCGACCGTCGTCCGGTGCAGGAACGTCCAGGTGAGGTCGATCCGGTACGCGATCGAACCGCGCTTGAGGGAGAGGTCCAGCGCGCCCGCCCCGATTTCCAGCGGCCGCTGGGCCAGGTATCCGAGGTCCACGAGCGCGCCCGCGGCCGGCCCCGCGTCCGCGGGGGCGACGAGGAGGTCCATGTCCCCCATCCTCCGGGCCCCCGGATCCGGATACCACCCGCCGGCCAGCATGGCCAGCCCCTTCATCGGGATCGCGGTCAGTCCCCCCGCGTGCAGGGCCGACAGGAGTCGGCCGGCCTCCTCCTCGAGGAGGGCGTTCGCGAACTGGTTCTCGAGATACGCGGCGCGCAGGACCGCCGCGGCGCCGGGGGGAACGCGATCGAGCGCTCCCGCGGCCGCGAGCCGCGCGTGCGCGAGCCCGGCCACCCGCCCGTTCGTGAAAACGCCCGCCAGGAAGTCCCAGTCGAGCCCGGCCGGCACTTCGGAAGCGGCGAGCGGGCGGTGGAGGCCGGCAACGCGGGCGACCAGGTCCGCCTCGCGCCCGAACGTGTCAGCCACGGCTCTTTCCCTTGCCCGAGCGGGCGGCGGCGTCGGCTTCCCACGCCGCCTGGAGGGCGAAAATGCTCCGGTACTCGGGACTGCGCTGGAGCAGTTCCGCGTGCGTCCCCGCGCTCGCGATCCTCCCCCCGTCCACGTAGTAGATCCGGTCGGCGCGGGCCACGGCCCCGAGCCGGTGCGAAATCAGGACGATCGAGCGGTCGGAAAGCCCCGCCAGGTTGTCGTAGATCTCGCGCTCCGTGCGCGCATCAAGGTTGGAACAGGGCTCGTCGAGCACGAGCAGGGGCGCGTCCCGGAGCAGGGCGCGCGCGATCGCGATGCGCTGGCGCTGGCCCTCGGACATCATCCCGCCCGACTCCCCGGCCGGAGTGTCGTAGCCAAGAGGAAAGCCGCTGATGAACTCGTCCGCGCACGCGAGCCGCGCGGCGTTGCGGATCTCCTCCAGGCTCGCGCCGGGCCGCCCGTAGGCGATGTTCTCCCCGATCGTCATGTTGAACAGCAGGGGATCCTGGGGCGCCACGCTGAAGTACCTCCGCCACGCGGCGGGGTTCATCCCCCCGACGGGAACCCCGTCGAGCGTGACGGACCCGTGCCACGGGGGCAGGAGCCCCAGCAGGAGGCGGACGAGCGTGGTCTTGCCCGCCCCGCTGGGACCGCACAGGGCGATCCGCTCCCCCGGCCTGATCTCGAAGCCGGCGTCCGCGAGAACCGGCTGGCCCCCGGCGTACCCCGTGGAGGCGCCGGCCACGACCAGCCCGCTCCGGAACGCGGGGACCGGAGGCGCCTCCGCCGGGACCACGGCCGCCGGGGCGCTCGCCGCCGCGGCCCACAACGGGCGCAGGCGCTCCTCCGCCGCGGCGGCGGACGAGACGATCTTGAAGCCGGTGGCCACCTTCAGGATCTCGCCGTGGAAGAGGAAGAGGATCGCCGTGAACTTGACGAGATCCGGCACCCCCAGCCCGCCGGGCCCCGTCAGCAGGTAGAACCCGAACCACGCGACCACGCAGACCGCGAACGCGTTGAGCGCCTTCATCGCGAAGGTCAGCCCCGAGGACCAGACGCTGTTCCGGATCTGCGCGGTGCGCTGGATCTCGAGGTACTCCGAGAACCGCGCGCGCTCGTGCGGCTCCCGGTTGAACACCTTGACGAGCAGGAGGCCGCCGAGCGTCTCGATGAGGTGGCGGGCCAGGACGATCTGGTGGTTCTGGAGCGTGCGCGCCGAAACCAGGAGGCGGCGGCCGATCACGAGCCCGAGCGCGACGCTCAAGGGAATGGTGACGACCGCCGCCAGGGTCAGCTTCCAGCTCGTCCAGAGCATGACGGCGCCGTACCCCGCGAGCGTGACCGGCACGATCGCGAGCCCCGTGAAGAAGATGTTCAGCCCGTGCGCGTACGTCATGGTCTCCTGGGTGATCAGCGTGTGCTGCTCGCCGAGCGGGATCCGGAACTGGTCGGCCTGCTCAAGCGCGAGATACCGGTCGTACGCGCGGCGCTGCAGCCCGCACCCCACCCGCGTCACCACCGACTCGGCGATCACCGCCTGGACCGCGCGCCCCACGCCCAGTATCGCGGTCACGACGAACGCGAGCGGAGGGATCCAGAGCAGGGCGTTGTAGTCGCCCGCCTGCAGGGACGAGACCAGCCGCTTGAGCGCGAACGGGACGCTCGCGCTCGCGCCCGTGACCGCGAGGTCCAGGGCGAGCGCGAGGGCCACGGACCCGGCGTGCGGCCTGGCCGTGCGGGCGAGCCCGCGAAGCACGTCCCAGGTCACGCGCTCCCGCTCCGCCGCGGGACGCGCCCGCGTCATCTTCGCCGTGAGCATGTCCACGGTCACGCCCCGGGCTTGCGGACCAGGAGCCCGAGCGAGTCGAGCTTGGCCAGGACTTCCTTGACGTCGCGCGCCGCCGTCTCCCGCGGGCAGTCGAAGACCCGGGTCAGCTCGTCCACGACGGCCTCCTCCGCCCTGGGCTCCGACAGGAAGGCCCAGACCGCCCCCGCCGACTCGTTCAGCACGTGCAGGGTCCGCTTCTCGGGGATCATGACCAGGGTCTTGTCCCCCGCGACGCGGTTCACGGTGCCGGGCTTCCGGGCCAGGAGCTCAGGCCCAGGCACGGTCCACCTCGTCCCAGAACCCCGCGTCGGGGAGGAACTCGAGCCGGCGCACGGGCACGCCCGAAACGAGCTCGAGCCCGAGGTCCATGGTCCGCGCGAGCGTGTCCGCATCGTGGCCGAAGCACATGACGGTCTGGAGCAGGGCCGGCACGGCCTCCCCGGCGCCCACGGGCTTGACGGCGTGCGCGGGGCCCTGGTGGAGCAGGAGGATGCCCCGGAGGGGGGCGGCGCGGTTGACGGACAATCCCAGCTCGCCCCAAAAGGGCGTGCCGCCCAGGGTCCAGCCGCCGGAATCCCGGACCAGGAGGGCGATCTCGTCGGTCAGGACGTCCCGCCCGGACGCGCCGGACAGCTTGCCCACCGTGGACTTCCCCTGCCCCGACACCCCGCTGAACAGGAAGCCCCCGCGGCGGGACACGACCGCGGCCCCGTGCATGAGCGCGCCGCCGGCCTCTAGCGCCGCGAACGACGCGGCCATCCGGAGGGCCGTGTCCGCGCATCCGAATCCCGCGAGCGAGGTCAGGAGCATCTCGCCCCGGCGGCGGGCGGGCTCGAGCCGCGCCACGAAGTCCCACCGGAACACCCAGTGGATCCCGCGCGCGGAGTCGCTCCAGACCCGGATGTCCGGGAACCGGGTCATGTCGATGTCGGGAGCGCGGCGCAGGCTGACCGTCCAGTCGCACGGGCCGTCCCACCGGAAGGGCGCGTACCGCTCCACGAGCGGCGCGGCGAATCCCTCCTCCGGCGTCTCGCACCCGAGCGTGAGCGGCCCCACGCGGATTCCCACCCGCGCGGACCCCGCGGGAGCCGGCGGCGCCGCGCGGAACGCCTCCTCCGCCCACCCAGCGTCCGCGAGGGTCGCGGACGCGGCGCGGCCGACGGCCGCCATGGTCTTCTCCGGACTCATTCCGCGGTCCCTTCCGGCCGGGCCGGGGATCCGGTCTCCGCGCGCTCGGCCTCGCGGGACAGTACCTGCCCCAGCCGTACGAGCCACTTGAGCGGGAAGTGAATGACCGGCTGGGGAAACACCACGTGGCCGCGGGGGCTGAGGCGCACGATCCAGCCGGGAACGAAATCGAGGACCCGGCCCGAAGCCCTGGACAGGATGGCGACGACGGGATTGATCCATCGCCACGCCCGGTGGTTCATCCGCACGACCCATTTCCCGGAATGGACGGCCGTCACGAAGCCGACGCACGCGCCGGACACGAGCGGCTTGGCGTCACGCGGCGAGGAATCGCCCTTGAGGAACACCTGCGGGCCGTCCGCCGCGCGGTCGATCCGCACGGCGCGATGCGCCATGAACTTGATGACCGGTCCCGCGTCGATGCGGTAGAGGACTACGTCACCCACCCTAATAGACTCCACCGGGCATCCGCGGACGTCTATCCGGGAGCCCGGTGGAATCAACCAACGCATGCTCGATCCTACGGTTGTGAAGGAGGCGTCCGCTCCACTGCGCAACGCCTCCTCGATCATCTCGGTCGTCGCCCGCCACCAGGCAGGCTCCGACGTGACGGTCAGCGCGGAGGGCGAAGACCTATCGTGCCGGGCTTCAGGAGTCAGCGTATCCGCAGCTCGAGGAGTGCTGCTTGATAGAGATCCAGGGGTTGTAGAACGCGGAATGGTCGCAGGAAAGCGCGGCTTGCTCGAGCACTTCCTCAGACTCGATCTTCGGGGCGACGTACGGCTTCTTCTCTTCCAGCTTCTCCGTCTTATCCACGATGTTATTGTCCTCCTGATGTTTGTTGATCCACCGAACCGAAACCGTCACTTATTGCCGTAGAACAGCAGTGTTTTACCAGATCGAAGGACCGGAATTCAAGGGGCCGCGGCGACCTTCCCCGTGCGGCCATCCCAGAAATAGGCCCTCCAGAACAGGGGGGCGCCGTCCGGCCCCCGGTGGCAGACCTTGATGATGTAAACCCAGGGTTCACGGGGGTTCTGGGAGGTGACCGCGGTCAGCATCCCCCCGCCCCCCGGTCCCCGGGCCGCGGCCAAGGCGGCGGCCCCGGCCTCCGGCCCCCGGCCGTCGAACCGGCTGACGTCCGGCGGCGCGGCGGGCACGGCGCGCCAGAGCGGGGACGTCGTCGGGGAGACCGCGTACCCGGCAAGCGCCGCCGCGTTGGCCGCCAGCAGGTAGGCCGCCAGCCAGGCCGCCGGCCGCCGCCGCGCCCACCGGAGGGGGCGCGGCAGCCCGCCCAGGAGGCCGAGCACGGGGTGAAAGGCAAACGGCATCAGGATCCAGATCCGGTGGGCGGCGGGAGCCGCGACCGAGAACGGGAAGAGCGCGACGGCGACGAGAGGGGCCAGGAGCGCCGCCGCGTCGAACCTCTCCCCGGGGCTGAGCCGGCCGGGGCGCGCCAGCCGCCGCCACCGCGCGCCCTGAACCCAAGTGGCGGCGGCCATCACGATCAGGGCCGCGGACACGGCCAGCGCGAAGGCGTGGGCGGCGCCCAGGAACGGCTGGCCGGCGGCGGTCCGCGGCCCGAGCAGTCCGAGCGCCCCCGGGTGGTAGAACCTAGACGTCTCCCCCGTCGCGAAGCTCAGGTACCGCCACCACACCCCCGGCAGATCGAGGAGCCGGGCCGGATGGAACGCGACGGATGCGGTCAGGTATCCCCACGGCGGCGCTCCCGCGTGAGCGCGCGCGGCGAAGTACGGACCCAGCGGCGCCAGCCCGGCCAGGAACCCCGCCGCCATCCAGCCGGGCCGCGGCCTCGGCAGGACGCGCAGGACGAGCAGGACCACGGCCAGGACCGCGAGCGCGGCGGCCGAGACGTGGATCTGGAGCGCGAGCGCCAGCGCCGCGCCCGCGACCGCCCATCCCGCAGGCTTCCCCGGCCGGCGCATCGTGAGCCACAGTCCCCAGGCGAACGCGGCCGCGAACGGCGGAAGCAGGCTGGGATGCCAGACGCCCGTGTACACGATGGTCCACGGGGCGAAGAGGACCCACGCCCAGATCACGAGCGGCGGCAGTCCAGGGAAGACGCGGCAGTAGAGCGCCGCGATCGCGCACGCGGCCGCGAAGTTGAGCAACGCGACGAACAGGGCGGATCCGATCGGACGGCCGCCGGAGAGGTGCAGGGGCGCCCCCGCCAGCACGGCCCCGAGCGGGCCCGGCACCGGCTCGCCGCTCACGGAGTCCGCCCCCGTCAGCGGCAGATTGCCCGTCGTGTAGAAGCGCTGGGCGCGCCAGAAGAACTCCCACTCGTCGCCTCCCCAGTCCGTCCAGAACGCGAACCCGAGCCGCACGGCCAGGGACAGCAGGGCCAGGCCGATGATGAGCCGGCTCGCCCGCGTCACGGCGAGCCCGCCCCGTTTGCCCACCGCAGGAGCGCGCCCAGCGCCGGGACGAGGGGAAGGAAGACGAGCGCGCGCAGTCCGTAGTTCCTGCGGGCGCGGTCGAGGGACGCCGCGCTGGTGCGGACGGCCTCGGGAAGGGCGGAGACCCGGGGGTATAGGGCCGGCACCCGCCGGAGGTAGGCGCCGTAGGCCTCCGGGAACCGGACCGAGAGCTGGCGCTCTTCCCGGCGCATGACGGGCACGAAGATTCCGCCGACCATGGCGATCCACAGGAGCGACCCGGCGACGGGCGTGCCCAGCGACAGGAAGAACGAAAGCGAGATCAGGCTCGTGCCCGCGTACAGGGGATGGCGCATGAGGCAGTACGGGCCCGCCGGCCGGTCGAACCGGTTCTTCTCGAGGTTCATGGCGGCCCACAGCCGGAGTCCGACCCCGGCGAGAAGAAGCGCCCACAGCCCGGCCGCCGCGGCGCCCGCCGCCCCGCCCGTCATGGGCACGGTCCGGGCCCCGCCGGCGTGCGCCAGCCACCATCCCGCTCCCCAGAGCAGGAAGCTCAGCTCGTCCCGGCGGCGCCCGACGGCGCGGCTGTAACCCATGTTCACGAACACCCATGATGCCCCGGACGGAGCCGGGGAGGCAACCGGTCCGCGCGGCGCGGCCCAAAGGCGGCGGATTCCGCTTCCGCCGGAGCTAGAAGCGCAGGCCCAGCGACCCGAAGTGCTCGTAGCCGATCTCGCCCATCGGCGCGACGGCGTAGTCGAACTGGATCCCGAGTCCGGCGTCGGTACGCCAGAGAATCCCCAGCCCGGCCCGCGGCTGCGCCGGTTGGGACGTGCCTTCGAGGTAGCGCAGGCCCATCCGGAGGTAGGTCGTGGCTCCCTTGCCGTGCGGGCGGCCGAACCAGTAGACCAGGCCGAGCTTCCCGGACAGGAGGCGCTCGCTCAGCCGGAGGCCCTCCCCCCCGGCCGCGAAGCCCTCGGGCCCTCCCAGGAAGCCCGCCCCGAACTGCTGGAGGAAGCCCGCCCCCAGCGTCAGCTCGCTCGCGAACAGGCGGTTCGCCCCCCAGCCCAGCGGTCCCGCGAGCGCCCACCCCGTCAGGGCGCGTCCCCCCCCCAGGTTGAGCATGGCCTGGGCGCCCGCGTCCGCCCCGACTCCGGCATTGACCACGTCCGGGAGGGTCTGGTTCAGGCCGAAGGTGCGCCCGATCACGGCGATCCTCCAGGGGTCCCAGGCCACGACGACCAGGATCGCGTCGATGCGCGCCCCCCATTCCGAGGAGCTGACCGTTCCCGCCGTTCCCCCGTAGCTTCCGTCCGTTTGCTCGAACGTCCGGGTCACGCTCTTGGGCGCGAAGTAGAACCCGTCGAAGCACAGGCGAAGCCTCGGGCTCGCGCCGCCCTGGGTCGAAAGCCCGAACCAGCGCAGGCCCGACGTCAGCACGACCGTCGTGGCTTCCACGCCGGACCCCTGCCGCCACAGGTCCTCGAGCGCGATGCCGCCGCTGCCCGCCTGGCGGGCCGACGTGAGCGAGAACATGCTCTCCCCGAACCCGACGCCCGGGGCGGCGGCGCGCGCCGCGGGAACCGCCGCGGCCAGGAGCGCCGCGGCCATCAGACGCCGGGCGTTCATTCGACGATCAGCAATCCCCGCTGTTTCGCGTTCCCGTGCTCGAAGACCCACACGTAGGTCCCCGGGGACACCCGCCGGGAGTCCCGGGCCCGTCCGTCCCATTCCACGACGGCCCGCACGGTGTCCCTGGCCTCCCAGACCAGGAGGCCCCGGCTCGTGTAGATGCGGATGGCGGAACCCCGCGGCACGACGCCGAACTTGACCGTTCCCCTGACCGCCGTATCCGGGCTGAAGGGATTGGGATAGACCCGGAAGGCCGCGTCGCTCCGGACGGTGACCGCGGCGGAACCGGACCCTCGCACCGGGTACCCCAGGATCGTCACCGCCGCCGCGACCGCGGTGTTGACCACGGTCACCGGGTCCGGCTGGAGTTCCGCGCCCGACTCCAGCGTCAGGACCACGGACTCGCCGATGCCGAGCCGGACCAGGGACCAGGCGACGATCCGCCCGGTCACGACGGCGGACGGACTGGCCGACACGATGTTCAGCGGCTCCGGCAAGGTGTCCACGATCAGGACCTGGAAGGCCGTGTCCGTCCCCGTGTTCCTGACGCTGATCGTGAACCCGACCGGCCCCGGCACCACCGCCTCGGCGGGACCCTGCTTCGTGACGGTGAGGAACGGCGCGTTGACCCACAGGGTCGCGGAGTTGCTCGAGCCCGATTCCTTAAGCCCCCCGGAGCCGGTCCAGGATACGCTGGCGGCGAGCGGACCGACGGCCGGCCCGGCGCCGGAGGCGAGGAGCGTGAACTGAAGCAGTGACCCCGTTCCGGGAGGAATGGAAGCGACCGTCCAGTCGACGAATCCCCCGGCGCACGCTCCGCCGCCGGTCGCCCCGGCGCACTCGGAGCCCGCCGGGACCGGCACGCGGACCGACACGTTCCAGGCGGTGTCCGTGCACGCGTTCGACAGGGCGACCGAGAACGTGACGACGGAGCCCTGCGCGCAGACCGGGGCCACGGGAGCCAGCGCCGCGCCGACGAGAGCCCGCGTCAAGGCGACGAAGACGGTCGCCGACCCGGCGGGGGGCCGGACCACGCCCGCCGAGTTGGCGTAGGTCGCGCCGGCCCAGTTCGATACGGAGGCGCCGCCGCACGCCGCGGCGGGCGGCAGGACGCTCACCTGCACGACCACGGAGCCGCCCGGCGCGATCCTGGGGATGCTCCAGGTCCGCCCGCCGGGGCCGGCCGATCCCGCCGGCGTCGCCGACCACCACGCCACGCCTCCCGGCCACGCGTCGGTCAACCCCACGTTGATCGCCGTATCCGTGCCCGCGTTGGCGCACACGATCGTGTATGCCACCGGCGCCCCGGAACCGGCCGTACCCTGGTCGGGAGTGAGCGTGACCGTGAGGGCCGCCTGCACCGCCTGGACGCACACGGGGTTGCTCGTCACCACGGGCTGCCAGACCGTCGCCGAGTTCGCGAACGCCGCCTGCGCCACGTTCGGACACCCCGGCGTCCCGGTCACGGATGCCGAGAGGCTGAGCCCTGCCACCGCGCCGGGCGCCAGATCGCCCACGTTCCAGGTAACGACGTTCCCGGCGAGCCCGCACGGCGCCCCGCCGCACCCCGCGTATGAGACCCCCGCCGGCACGGTATCCCACACCGTCACATGACGGCTCGTGTCCCCGCCCGTGCTCGTGAGCGTGAGCCGCCACGTCGCCAGTCCTCCGACCGGCACCGCGGAGGCGTCCGCGCGCTTCCCCAGGGCCAGGAAGGCCTGGATCGCGGTCACGGTCACGCTGTTGCCGCACTGCGTGCCGGGGGCGGCGCCGAACGCGTTCGTCCACGACGCGCAGGCCACGTTGGGGCCCACGGCGGTCCCCGCCACGGTCACGGAGAGGTTCACCGTGAACGTCACGGCGGCGCTGGCGCCCGGCCCGATGCCGGGCAGGGACCAGACGACCATGCTCCCGGCCGGCGTGCCGCCGTCGCTGGCCGACCCGAACAGGGCGCCCGCCGGAATCGTGTCCCAGAGCGAGACCGACGCCGCCGTCGAGGTCCCCGTGTTCCTCACCGTGATCGCGTACGTCAGCGGCTGGCCGGAAAGCACGGTGGCCGGGGCGGACTTCGCGACGGTCAGAGCGGGGGCGACGATCGAGATGGACGTCGTCTCGCTGGTCATGACGGACGAGTCCCCCCCCACCGTCGCGCTCACGGCGTTCCGGACGATCGTGCCCGCGGCGAGCGCCGGGTCCAGCCGGACCCGGAACCGGATCCAGCCGGAGAATCCCGGCGTGGCGCGCTCGACGACCCACCGCAGGACCAGCGGCCCGGCCGTCCCGTCGGGAGGCTCCCCGGACGTCCACGGTCCCGCCGCCGCGAGGCCCCAGGCCGACGAGACGAGCGCGGGGGTGCCGAACGAGTCGGGGGCGGCGAAGAACTCGAGGGAGGGCGACCGGTACTCCCCGCCCGCGGCCACCGTGTCCGTGATCGTGAGATCCGTGAGCGTGGCGATGCCGGCGTTGGTCCAGGACACCGTGTAGTCCACGGACTCGCCGGCGCAGGCCTGCGCGGCCGGGTTCGACGTCTTGTGGACCGCCAGCGCGGGAGGCACCAGGGTTACGGTGACCGGATTGCTCAGCAGGGGGATCCGGCCCGGCGCGATCGCGGGGTCCCGGACCTCGGCGACGTTCGGCCCCAGCGACGTTCCCGAGCCGGGCGTCATGACCGTGACGTCGAACGCCGCCGTGGCGCCGGGGCCGAGCGGACCGACCGTCCAGACCACCATGGCCCCCGCGAGCGTACCCCCGCCCGTGGCGGAGACGAAGGACGCCCCCGGCGGCAGGCTGTCCCAGACCTCGACCGCGGTCGCGGTCGCCGCGCCGGTACAGGTGCAGACGAGCGTGTACGTGAGCGGGGAGCCGCGCGGCTTGACCCACCCGCTCGGCGTCTTCGTGATCGCCAGCGAGATCCCGCTCACCGTGACGGTGACCGGCAGGCTCCGGTAGACCTGCTGATCCAGGAACTGGGTGGCGGAAACGCCGTTGGTCACGGCCGCCCCGTCGGACAGGGTGGCCGAGACCACCGCCCGGAAGCTCAGGAAGCCCGACCGGCCGGGCGCGGCCCGGTCCACGACCCAGCGCAGGAACAGCGGGACGGGCGACCCGTCGGCGGGCTCCCCGTCCGTCCACGGACCCGCCGAACTCGTGGCCCAGCCCGCCGACACCAGCGACGGCGTGCCCGCCGAATCGCTCTGGGCCCAGAAGTCGAGACTCGGAGACGCGTACGCGCATCCGTTCGGAAGCGTGTCCGTGATGGTGAGGGCCGTGACCGTGGCGGTACCGGCGTTGCTCCAGGACACCGTGTAGGTCAGGACGCCCCCCGCCGCCACCTCGCCGTAGGGCGAGGCCCTCTTGGCCAGAACGGGGACACCGCCCATGATCGAGCTCATCTCGGTCGTCGCGTACTGGATGAACGACCGGGTCTCCCCCGGCGCAAGCGTGACGGGCGTCGTCTTCCCCCAGTAGTAGACGACGGCGCTGTCGGCCGCGCCGCCCGTGTTGGGGAAGTCCCACGCCGACCCGTCGGCGACGGCCCAGGAGCAGTACCTGAGCTCGTCGGGGGGCGTCGGCGGCTCCGGCAACGCGGCGCCCCAGGCCGTACCGAACACGCTGAACGTGGGGAACATGTTGTTGTCCACCATCTCGTACCTCAGGCACCCCGGCGGCCCGAACGTCACGAACACGTTCGTGAATACGCCGTCGGGATCCCGGGTCCGGAACCACGAAGCGTCGGCGCCGGCGATCATCCAGTCCCACATGAACCGCACCCCGATGTCCCGGGGCACTCCGGACGTGTTCGTCACCGAGACCTTCTGCTGGACGTTCGTGTCCGCCAGCGAGCTCCCGTTGATGACGACGTCCTGGACGACCGTCAGGGCCGGGAGCGTGTACGTGGTCCGGAAGCCCCTGGTGCCGAGGCTCACGGTGGTCATCGGGTAGGTGAACAGGCCATCCACGGTGTATCCGAAGAGACCCGGATCCCCGGGATAGGCGTTCGAGTGCATGACGAGGTCGGTCGCATCCCGGATGGTGAGGTCGCTCGTTCCGACGGGGTACAGCACGCTCATGGCCGGATGGGGATGAAGCGCGCCGGTTCTGATCGTGAACTCGCCGTAGTAGTCGTTGACCTCGATGGTCAGAATGCCGTTCGTCGCGGTCACGATCGCCGCCGGCGACCGCACGGCCGGCAGCAGGAACGCGGACACCCACAGGACGCGCCGCAGGCTCCGCATCACGCCGGCTCTCCCCGCGTTCGAAGCGCCAGCCTGCCGGGTCGAACGGGAGGCCATGATGATTCCAGCTTAGTCCCGGTCCCGCACCCGGTCAATCGAAGGACGAGCCGGCTGGTATTCCGCCCGGCCGGGCGACTACAATACAATCCGGGGGCGAGCGCGGGAGTGTAATGGACGTCCGGTGCAGGTACTTGGAGGAGGCGACCGACACCGGGACCTACCCGGCCTGGACCTGGACGGGCATCACGGCCGACAGCTACGCCTACACCACCGACCTGTGCAACTACCAGCCGGCCTGCGGGCAGTTCTCGACCATGTACATCCTCTACGACGTGGCCCCCTGCCCCGCGCCGAACAGAACGGTGAACCTCGGGTTCCCGACCAACGAGCTCTCGAACACGACCTATCCGGGAAGCATCTGGGACGACATGGGCTGCGCGGTGCCGGTGGGAACGACCTTCGTCCCGGAGGCCACGGCCGCGGGGTTGAACTGCGGAAGCACCGACGGCGTGACGCTTGCCGTCGCCTACTCGACTCTCACGGTCCCGGTCATGCCGGGCCCCGCCTCGTTCACGACCGCGAACCCGGTCTCCAACACCCGGTGGCTGCGGTGGACGGTCCCCGTCGCGGGGGTGCAGACCACGGGCTGCGCCTGCTTCCGCGTCGCCATCAACTAGCGCGCGGGAACCCTGAGCGAGCGAAGCGAGTCGAAGGGTTAGCGCAGGGACTTGGCGACGCGGGACGTGAGCGGGACGACGGCGTCCTGGAGCGCCGGACTGCACAACTCCATCAACGAATCGTAAAGGGACCGCCAGACGGCGGGATCCGGCTGGTCGAGCGGCGTGGTCCGGAGCACGGTGACGGCCCGCGCAAGCTCCGGTCCCCAGGATTCCGGCAGGGACGGGCATGTCTCGAGGACGCCCAGCAGTTCCCGCGCGCGCAGGAGCGCGTTCCGCGCCTCGAGGGTGGCGCCCTGTCCCGCGAGATTCCCGGCCCGCATCAGCTCCGAGGCGATGTGCCCGACCTGCACGGCGGGCGGCCAGCCCCGGACCTGCGCGGCGCTCGTCCTGCGATGAAGCCTCATGCGGGTCCGATCAGCCGTTCCACGATCGCGCGGACGGCGTTGCGCGTGGCCTCCGCCTCGATCTGGTGCCCGCGATTGCCCTGCGCCGGCCTGATGTTGATGAGCGCCGTGTACTCGAGCCGCTGTCCTTCCGGCCGCGCCGGATAGTAGTTCGCACCCCAGAGATCCGATTGCTGCCCCCCCGCGTCCAGCAGTAGCTCCTCCGCATCCGCATGGAACTCGCCGCCCGCCGCAACGCGCCCCGTGCCCAGATCGGCCACGAGCTTGAACATGTCGCCGAACGGCTCGCTCGCGAGCGCGGCTCGTTCGGCTTCGGTGAGCAGGGCCGGGATGATTCGCGCTTCACTGCCCCTCGACGCGGCACCCTCGACGGCGGTCATGGCAGGTCCGATTCTACCGCACCGGGTGCCCCGGAGGGCTAGCGCAGGGACTTGGCGACGCGGTTGGTCAGCGAGACGACGGCGTCCTGGAGCGCCTCGACCGTCTTCCCCGACGCGCGGTCGGCGTACAGGACCCGGCCGGTCTCGATGTCGACCACCCGGATCGCGAGGAAGTAGCTGTCCATCAGCTTGCCGAAGCTCCCGACCACCATGCGCTGGACGTTGAGGAGTTTTCCCAGCTTGACCGCGCACTCCTCCGAGGTACAGCCCGTCTGCTGGAAGCCCTGCTCGGCCAGGATCTTGTCCATGTTCGCCTTCTCGACGACGTTGGCCTTGCCGGACCGGACCAGCTCCACGCGGACCATCTCGGCGATGACGGCGGCGTCGCCGGACGACACGTTCTGCGGCGAGAGGTCGGCGACGGCGACGTTGGGGAGTTTGTTCCCCTTGGACGGCTTCGGCGGAGGAGCCGCCGGCACCGGTGCGGCCTCTTGGGCGGGTGCATTCGCGACCTCCGCCGGGACTTCGGGCGTCGTTTCAGCAGCCGCAACCGCGGGAAGGGGTTCCGCGGGGCCGGCGAACGCGTACGAGACGCTGACCCGGTGCGTGAGTCCGAGGGCGTGGCTGTTGAGCGCGTAATCGAGTCCGGCGTTGCGGTACGCGAACGACAGCCCCGCCGTGGGCGAGACGCCCTGCGGGGACCCGATCCCGGCCGCGCCCGCCCGGACGGCCAGCATCTTCGCCGCCTGCCACTCGACCCCGACGCCGGACCCCTTGTCGACCCCGGCCTGCGCGTACTCGCCGGCGAGGGTGACCCCGAGGCCCGCGAGCCGCCAAGCGGCCCCGACGCGGAGCTGGCCGGGCAGTTGCTCGGCCTCGCTCGCGGCCGCGCCGGCGGCCCGCAGGTCCGGCCCCATGCTCCGGAGCGCCAGCCCGACGGTGGCCGGGCCGACATCGACGAGGATTCCCGCGTCCGCGGCCGTGGCGTTCGCGGAGTTGCCCGCCACGATGTCGTTCACGATCCTGACCGCGACCCCGGCGCGCCACCACCGGCCCGCCACCGCGACGGCGGGGCCGACGGCGACATGGTTCCGCTCGACCGACTCCCCCTTCGCGTCGCCCCAGGCGTCCGTCTGGCCGAACGACATCGAGTACGAGGACACGTGGAGGCCGACCGTGAACCGCGGGGTCAACTGCCAGGCGGCCCCGGCGCCGAAGGCCGATTCGAGCCCGCCGAACAGCGACCCGCCGCCCAGCGCGACCTCGCCCCGGGAGGCGCGCCCGGCGAGGAGGGCCGGGTTGCTCCACGCTCCCAGGCAGTCGCCGCCGCCGAGGCTGGCGTTGCCCATCCCCATCTGCCGGACGCTGAGCGGCATGTTGAGGTAGAGTCCGCCCATCTCCGCGCGCGCGGGAACGGCGGCCAGGACGGCGAGCGCGGCCAGCAACTGGCGGACGATCACTGCATCTTCCTCCGCACCGCGAACGGCTTGATGTCGTTGACGCCCCCGCTGGAGCAACGGGCGATGTAGACGCCCGTGGACAGGACGCGGGAGAGGTGGACGGCCGCGGAAGGAGCATGGCTCGTGAGTTGGTCCCCGGTCAGCTCGATGGTTCCCACCCCGCCGGCGTCCAGCCGGCCGCGGAGGGAGCCCATGAGCACCCCCGTCTCGGTGTAGATATCGATCTTGAGCTCGGCGCCCGCGTTGCCCCGGGCGGCGAAGACGACCCGGCTCGCGGGATCGGACGGGTCGAGGATGTTAGGGGCCACGAGCAGTTTCCCCTGCGCCACCTTGTCCGCCGCGTAGGTCCTGGGGGTGAACGACAGGCTGGCGCTGACCGTGACGGTCTGCAACGTCACCGAGTCGGTCCCCGTGGCGGCCGTGGTGAACGCCACGATCCCCGGCCCGGTCGGGGTGAAAGTCCACGAGAACGCGATCATGGTTCCCGGCGGGATCGTCTGCGGCACCGACGGGACGGGCCCGAAGACCGGGCACGCGCCCGAGGCGAATGTGAGCGTGGCCATGACCCCGTTGGCGGTCGCACTCCCGTCGTTGGTGACGTCGAACCGGAGGGTCACCGGGGCGCGGACCACCGGGTCGGCAGGGCTGAACACCACACGACCCGAGAGGTGCGCGGCCGGGGTGCTCCCCGAGGTCGCGGTCAGCGTCGAGGACGCGGTGGTGAACACCGGCGAAGCGGTCCCGTTGTCGATTCCCGTCGCCGTCGCCGTGAACAACACGGTCCCGGCCCCGGAGACGCTGTAGGTCCAGACGAAAGCCTGGGTCGCCCCGGCCCCGAGACCGACCGGCGGCGCCGGCGACGGACCGGTCTCGAACACCACGGCCCCGCCTCCCCATCGCTCCGTCTCCACGCCCTGAATCGTCGCGCCGCCCGACCCCACGTTCGTGACCGTGAGCCGGACCGTCACCATCGTCCCCACCCCGGCCGATGCCGGCGTCACCGACAACGCCGAGGTGAGCTGGGCGGTGCCCCCGGCGGGCGCGCCGAAGACAAGACCCGATGACACGGTGGAGTAGTTGTTGGAAACGCCATCCCCCCCCGCGAAGACGAAGATCGAGTCGCCCACCGCAACGCCGGGCGCAGTGACTCGAGCCGACGGCAACGACGCCATCGTCGTCCAGGTGTTCGTAGCGGTGTCGTACGCCTCGACCGTGACGATCGGCGAGGTGAAGGTGGGCCCGCCGCCGCAGACGTAGATCGTGCCCCCCACCACCGCGGCGGCCACCTGGTACCGGGCCGTGGGCATGCTGGCCCTGGTCGCCCAGGTGTCCGTTTGGGGATAGTAGACTTCGACCTTCCCCCCCGCCGTGACGCCCTCCAAGCCGCCAATCGTGTAGATCGTCCCGCCGATCACGGCGATGCCCATGCCGTACCGCGCCGACGGCATGCTCGCCATCGTCACCCAGGTGTTCGTCGCAGGGTCGTAGGCCTCGACCGAGGCCGTGCCGCCGCCGCCGTTGCTCCCGCCGAACACGTAGATGGTGCCGCTCACCACGGCGGCCCCGGGAGACTGACGCAGGACCGACATACTTGCCTTCCCCACCCACGAGTCCGTGGCGGGATCATAGGCTTCCACCGTCCCGATGGCCCCCGGACCAATCTGCCAGCCGCCAATGGCGTAGACCGTGCCCCCCAATACGGCGACGCCCATGAATGATCGCACGGCCGACATGGCCGCCTTCGTCGTCCAGGTGTCCGTCCCCGGATCGTAGGCCTCGACCGTATCGAGGACGGAGCTGGCGGGAAGCGTCACGCCCCCGACCACATAAGCCTTGCCGCCCGCAACCGCGGCCCCCGGCCCGTGCCGCGCGGTCGGCATCGCCACCGCGTTCGTCCACGAGATGTCGTTGCCGCCGTTCGTGATCACGACGGTCCGCGCCGTCGACCAGCCGGACTGGGAGCCGTGCTCGTCCTGGGTGATGACCTGCACGCTGAAGGTCCCGGCACCCCCCCAGGAATGGGTCCGCGTGTCCACCGTCCCGCTCGCGACCAGGCTCGACCACTCGTCCGGCGTCCCGTTCCCGTCCCAGTCCCACCCGTACTTGACCTGGTCCCCGTCGGGATCGCCCGCCCAGGCTGTGTAGGCGTACGAGTAGTTCTTCTTCCCGTTGCCCGGCCCGTGAGGCAGGGACGGCGCGTTGGGCGCCGCCGAAGGGGCCAAGACGCACCCTGCGTAGAGGGCGGACTGGGGCACGGAGGCGGTCGAGCCGCCGACCACGTAGATCGTCGAGCCCACCGCGGTCGCCCTGCAGACGACCCTCCCCGTAGGCGTCTTCTCCATCGGCGTCCACGAGTTCGTCGCCGGATCGTACGCCTGGACCGTGTCGACCTCGTTGTAGGTCGTGCTGGTCCCGTCCACCAGGTAGATGGTCCCGCCTACCGTGGCCCAGGCCAGGTCGGTCCGCGGCTCCCCGATACCCGCCTTCGGCGTCCACGTGTTCGTCGCCGGGTCGTAGGCCTCGACCGTGGAAAGGTAGCCGGACATGTTGTGTCCGCCGATCGCGTAGAGCGTTCCGCTGACTGACGCCGCAGCCATCCCGCCCTTGACCTCGGACATGCTTGCCTTCGTCGTCCACGTGTTCGTCGTCGGGTCGTAGGCCTCGATCGTGGCCAGGTAGGTCGCACCGCCCTGCCAGCCGCCCACGGCATAGATCGTTCCCCCCACCGTCGCCCCGTCGAAGAACGTCCGGGCCTGGCCCATGCTCGCCTTCGTGGTCCACGTGTTGGTTGCCGTGTCGTAGGCCTCGACCGTGGCCAGGTTGCCGCCGTTGGACCCGCCGATCGCGTAGATGGTACCGCCTATCGCCGCCGCGAAGAGGTTGTTCCGGCCCGTGGGCATGGGGGCCTTCGTCGTCCACGAGTTCGTCGCCGTGTCGTACGCCTCCACCACGGTGAGGTAGCTGGTACCCCCGCCGATCGCGTAGATGGTCCCGCCCACCTTCGCAACGCCTAGGTAGCCCCTCGCCGTGGGCATGGGCGCCACGGTGGACCAGGACGGATTCGCGGCGGCGGCCCACCCCGGCGCGACGAGGAGGCACAGGTTCAGGAGGATTGCGGCGGTTCTGGCGGCGGTCCGACGGGCCATGGTCAGGCATTATACGCGTGGTGGCGTGAAGGTAATGCCCTCCGGGCTCCGCTTCCCGTGCGGCGACCTCCTGTGCGGGCATGTACGGGCCGAACGCCGCGGCCGCTCCGGGCGCTACCGCTTCTTCCCGGCCGGAACCCCCTTCTCCATCATCTCCCCGAGCTCCCGCAGGTGCCGGTGTCAGCGCGCGCGCGCCTTGAACACGACCTCCGTCTCGGGGGAATCCGCCGGCCGGCGCGACGGGTCCCCGGGATCCACCGAACGGATCACGAAGTAGTAGATCCCGGGGGCCAGCCGCGGCAGGTGGAAACGGGGCTCGGTGAGGGGATCCCCCGGGACCGGGGCCACGCGGTCCTCCGCCGCCGGCCGCATCAGGACCGTCCAGGCGGGCCCGCCTCCCTGCCACTTGAGCCAGTTCGCGCCGTCCACGTACTCCAGCGCGACGCCGCCGGGGGCCGCCAGCGGGGGCGCCACCGGCGCGGGGGCGGCGGCGACCGGCTTGGGGGGCGGCGCCGGGATCGTGAGCTTCACCTCCCCGCCCGGCTCGCGCCGCCAGCCGGTGCTTCCCGCAACGGCGGGACGGATCGCCACGAGGTAGGCGCCGGGAGCAAGGTCGGGCAGGAGGAGTTTCGGCTCGCCCAGCGGGCGATCCGCGGCCCAGACGACCGTCCGGTCGGACGCGGAACGGATCGTCACGTCGTAGGGACCGCGGCCGCCCGACCAGGAAAGCGCGCGCTTGGACCCCTCGCGGGCCACCTTGAACCCGTGCGGCCGCCCCGCGGACGGCGGCGAGAAGCGCGCCACGAGCTGGAGCCGGTGGGTCAACCCGAGCTCCCCGGCGGCGCCGCCGGCGTAATCGAGGCGCATGGCGACCGGCGGTCCGAGCCAGCCCCGCGGCACGACCAGGCCCAGTCCCCAGGTCGGCCCGGCGACGGCGGCCCCGGCGCCCCGCCATCCCCCCCGCAGGGCGACCACCTCGAAGAGGTTGAGCTCCCCTCCCGCGTGAACCGTGGTCCCCGCGTCGGGAGAGAACCCGGCGTCGGCGGCCCAGAGCGCCCTCGCCCGCGACGAGATCGCGGTCTCCCAGGCGACGCCCCCGCGCCCCTCGAAGGGCAAGGGTCCGCCGCCGCCCCCCACGGCGCCAAGGTGGTCGGCGACGAGCCCGACGCTGACGCCGCGCAGCGGCAGCCTCAGCAGGGCTCCCGCCGAGACTCCCCCTCCCGTGCGGCCCGTGCCCGCCAACCGCTGGCTCAGCACCTGCCCGCTGACTCCCACGGCGATCTCGCCGAAATGCGGCAGCGCCGCGACCCGGCGGCCCCAGCCGACCGTCGCGAAGGCGTCCATGGCCGAGGCGCGGCCGGACACCCCGCCGTAGAGCCCGTCGGCCGTCGCCGTGGTCCGGGGAACGCTGCCGTAGTCCATGAGGCTCCCGGCTCCCGCGACCGTTCCCGCCCGGCCCGCCGGCGCCGCGCCCCCGAGCACCTGGAAACCGGTCCCGGCGAACCAGGCCGTGTACATCGCCCCGACCTCGACCGAGGTCAGCCCGGCCAGCCCCGCGGGGTTCCAGAACAGGGCGTTGAGGTCGTCGGCGACCGCGGCGTACGCGCCGCCGAGCGCTTCGGGCCGGGCGCCCGCCGCGACGCGGAGAACCGGGGCCGCGGTCGTTCCGGGACCGCCGCCGCGCGCCGCGCCGGCGGCCAGGATGGCGGCCAGCGCCGCCCTAGCGAACCACATATACCTTGCCCGTCCTGCGGCGCCCGTCGGGCGACCGGGCCACGAAGAAGTAGACGCCGGGCCGGACCGCGGAGCCGTCCGCGTTGCGCCCGTCCCACTCCGCGAGGCCGATCGCGCCCCCGTCGAGCCCCCGGACCAGCTCGCCCGCGACGGTGTAGAGGTTCACCGCGGACCCCGGGGGCATCGACCGGAACCGGAGGACGCCGTCGGGCGCCGCGGCGGGATCGAACGGGTTCGGGTACACGACGAGGTCGTCGAGGCTCGTCCCTCCCTCGCGGATCTCGACCGGGTTCGAGGTCCCGGGCGCCGCGCGCGCGCCGTTGGCCGAGACGGCGCCGGCGACGAACCGGGCCGTGCCCCCGCGCGTCGCGCGGAAGGTCCACGAGAACGCCGTCGTCGTGCCGGGGGCGAGCAGGGACACGGACGCGGGAGAGGGTCCGCCCGCCGGGACGGCGCGGCCGTCGCCGGAGACGGATGGCGGGTCCGCCGCGACGCCCAGCGCGTCGAGGACGCCCGTGTTGCTCACCGTCAGCGCCACCGTGACGAGGCCGCCGAGCGGAACCGACACGGGCGCGGCGGACACGGAGACCACGGCCAGCGCAAGGAGCCGGACCAGGAGGCGGGGCGAGACCGCGACGGGCGAGACGACCCCCAGGAAGGAGTTGGCGTCCGCCCCGAAGACGGTCGCCGTGACCTCCGCCGGCCCCTGGACGACCCCGGTCAGCGCGTAGTTCCAGGTGACCGCGGAACCGCCGGGAAGCGAGACCGGGGTCGCGGGCGGCGACGCCGTGACGGCCACGGCCCCCGTGGTCGGGGCCAGCGGGGGCGGCATTACCCCCGTCGCCGTGGCGCCCCCCGTGTTCGTGACGGTCAGCCAGGCGGTCACGGTCGTCCCCAGCCCGACGGAGGTGGTCGACAGGGACAGCGCCGCGGACAGCGCGGCCGGGACCTGGACGACGCCGGCGGCGGACGCCGTCGCGAAGAGCGCCGCGCCCGACCAGAAGTCGGACCCCGTCGCCGTCAGGCCGAACAGGAGCGCGCCCGGCGCCGCCGCGAGGTAGGTCCACGCGAAGGTCGCGGCGCCCCCCGGGGCGAGGGCCACCGGCGGGGCCGGGACGGGTCCCGCGACCCAGGTCGCGGGCGGGGAGGACGCGTCCACGAGCGCGGGCGCGATCCCGGCGGCGTCCCCGCCTCCCCCGTTCGTGACGGTCAGCCGCACGGTCACCCACTGCCCCGCGGAAACTGTCGGGGGGGACACCGACC
>Ga0315281_10002165_pt1 | contig 29160 bp, 26 predicted proteins | sample YL17G07_0_MG_FD_204540 | JGI IMG/M metagenome (GOLD analysis project Ga0315281, IMG submission 204540) | Sediment microbial communities from Yellowstone Lake, YNP, Wyoming, USA - YL17G07_0 | ecosystem: Environmental > Aquatic > Freshwater > Lake > Sediment | place: USA: Wyoming | collected...
AGCGAGGGCTTGGGAATAGGGAGGGAGGGAGGGAGTAGTACCTGAGAAGCGCACGCCGGCCGGGTCGCGCGCCAAAGGTACTCCTCCCTCCTCCCCGCTCTCCCAAAGGAAACGACCCGGGAGCTTGCGCCCCCGGGCCGAGCTGGCCGGGCAAAGCCGCCGTCAGACTCTGCGCACGACCATGTCCTGCCACGTCACATCTTCACCGCGCCGCGCCGGAACGTAGACCGTCGGCTTGAGGACGGGCTGCGGCACGTCCCGAGGGACCCACCGCCACATGATGCCGAGTTCCCGCAGCGCGCTCCACATGCGATTCCGATCTTCCGTTCCCGCCACACATCCGAAGGTGACCATCGCTCCGTCCTTCGCACACCTGATTGGATGTGCGCGGCAGGCGAATGGTTGCAATCGGCGCGGCGGCGCATTCAGGAACGCTTGAGGCGCCCGGTGCGGGAGACGGTCAGGGTCTCCGCCGCCGCTCCGCTGGTGAAGACGATCCGCGCGTTGCTGAGGCCGAACCCGACGCCGAGGGGGCTGAAGGTCGCGGTGGTCTGCGAGGTCTCGACCCGCGCGCGGCCCAGGGGCCGTTGGTCCACCGTGTCCCACTGTGCGCCGTCGGCGTGCACCGATAGGACCACCGCGCCGCGGGCGGTGTCCAGCTCGATGCGGGCGTGGCGGCCGCGGGCGATCGCCAGCGAGCGGGTGGTCTCGAACATCGCGCCGTAGCGGGTCGCACCCTCGTCCACGGCGACGCGGTCGAGCGCGCGGCCCACCGGCCGCAGCGCGATAGATGCCGCCAGGCCGATCAGGACCAGCACGATCAGCAGCTCGGGAAGCGTGAGGCCGCGCATGCGCAGAACGTCGCATCCCGGCCCGTTGTGTGCGTCACCCGAAGCGCGCGGAAGGTGTTGAAAAAGCGCCGCGCCCGACGTCTGCGGTCGCGACGGCTTCTGGCGATTTGCGACACTGTCGCTTCACCGATACGTTATCCCGTCCCATGGCCGACCCACTGCTCGCCCTGCGCGACTACGCGAAGATCGCTCCCTGGAACATCCGGGACCTGTCGACGATTGCGGGCGGCATCCTCAGCTCGTCGGGCATCACGCCGATCAACGCGGCCGCGCAGAGTCATCCGTCCGACCGCACGATCCGGTTCTACGTGACGCGCAAGCTGATGGCCTCGCCCGACGGGCGCGGCACGGCGGCGACGTACAGCTATCGGCACCTCCTCCAGCTCCTCGCGATCAAGCTGCGCCAGATGGAAGGGGCGACTCTCGTCACGATCGAGCGGGAGCTGGCGGAGTCGCCCGGCGACGTGCTCGAGAAGCGCGTGGCCGCTTCCCTTGGCACGGTGCCCTCGCCCGACGAGCTGATGGCGAACGCGCCGGGCGCTCCGCGCGGCCGGGTGGCCCGGCTTCTCGCCCACCACCGCGAGACCGCCGCCCTGCCCGCCGGATCACCGCCTGCCGCGCCGCGGGGCGCGGCGACCTCGGTGCCGCTGGATTCGGGGGCGTGGTTCCGTGTGGGCGTCGGCGAAGGCCTCGAGGTCGCGATGCGCGCCGATCACCCCGCAGCCCGCAACCCCGACGTGCGCGCTCGCGTGGCCGCGGCCGTCGCGCGTGCCCTGGCCGAGTCCGCGGAGGAAGCGGCCCGCTAGCACGTGAAGATCCGGTGGCGCGTTCCGCTGGCCCTCAGCGCCGCCGTGCTCCTGGCGCAGGCCGCGCACGTGGCCCCGCTCATGGACGTCGCCGGCGGCGGTGCGCCGGCAGGCGCCCGGCTCGTCTGGCCTCTCACCCACGTTCTCCTCGCCCCGTTCACGCTGACCGCCGACTGGCTCAATGGCGGCGATCGCGCGGACCTCAAGGGCTTCGTGGCGTTCGCGCTGGTGGGCTATGTGCTGGTGCGGCTTATGGCGCGGGATCGCGCCGACGCGCCGACGGGACGGATCCGCGGTGAGAGCGCCGCGGCGGCCGTTTTCCTGCTCGCCGTCGCCGGGTTCTTCTGGTGGGGCGTGCGCTGGAACCGCCCGATCCCCCGCCTCGTCGTGGCCGACACCGAGTCGATCGTCTTCGACGTCCACTCCCACACGTCGGCCTCGCACGACGGCCGACCGGGGTTCGGCGCCGCGCAGAATGCCCGCTGGCATGCGCGCGCCGGCTTCGACGCCGCGTTCGTCACGGATCACAACCTGGTCGGGGCCGCGCGACAGTGGCAGCTCGACCGCGGGGGCCACCCGCCGCGTCTGCTGGGCGGCGAGGAACTGTCGCTGTCGGGGCTGCACATCCTCGTGCTGGGAAACGACTCGCTGATCCGTACCACGGACGCGAACGCCTCGTTCGACGCGAGCATCGCGCTGCTGGACGCGATCAGCCACCCGGCACCGATCCCCGGCGACACCGTGCCCCCGTCACCTCCGTATCTGATCGCCAGTCTTCCGGAGTTCTGGCAGCACCACTGGGGCCCGGACATGGGGCGCCTGACGCTCGCCGGCGTATCGGGGTTCGAGGTCTGGACCACGTCGCCGAAGGCGATGGACATCCCGCCGGCCCAGCGCCGCACGCTCATCGCCCGTGCGGGCGCCGAGCGCCGCGGCCTGTTCGGTGCGACCGACATGCACGGGCTCGGCAACACGGCGAGCGTCTGGAACGTCACCCGCCTGAGCGGTTGGCGCCGACTGGACGACGCGGCCCTCACGCGGGCCCTCATCAGGCGATTCCGCTCCGCGCCCGACAGCGTGCGCGTTGTCGCCCTGCGCCGCTGGCAGGCCGAGTCCCGGCTTGGCGCGGCATTCGCGGCGCCGGCCGGACTCTTCATGGCCCTCCGCGGCGCCTCCCGGTGGCACGCGCTCGCGCTGCTGGCGTGGATCTGGCTGCCGCCGCTGCTTCTCGGTCAGCGCAGAAGCTGAGAGGGCCGGAATCACCCGGCCCCGACGCTCCCACTCTCCCACCCTCCCACTCTCCGGCGCACTACGAGCATGCGTCCGCACTCACCCGGATCTGCGCCGGATCGAAGGTCGCTCGCACGTCCACGTAGCCGGTGCCGTCATTCAGCATCACGAGCATCATGCGCTCGATCTCACCCGCGCGCCGCGCCGTCACGCACGAGGTGGGCGTGAGCCACGGGAAGCGCAAGCCGAGGCGCCAGCGCCGCGCCGCGGCGATCCGGATCACCGCGGCACGATCGAACGGCCGGTAGGTCAGGGCCAGTGTGTCGCCCGGCCCGATCAGCCAGCCGGAGATTTCCCACGTCTGGTCATCCGCAAGTCCCTCGAGCCGCGGCATGATATCCACGCGATCCAGGTGTTCGTCGATGCCGAACAGCCCGCGCCCGATGGCGTCCACGAACGAGCCCGCGGCCGTCAGCGAGAGGCCACCGGGATCCGCCGCGCCTGCCATCCGCCCGTAGTCGCGCGTCAGGGCGCGGCCTGCCTCGCCCGTCACCGTGCGCCAGGCCTCGTTCGGCGTCACGATCGAGCGTGTCCCTTCGAGCTCCGCGGCGAACGTGCGCAGCGAGTCGCCGCTGGCCGGGCGCTGGCCTGCCGAGACGCGGACCAGCTCGTCGTCGATCTCCGCCAGGCGGCGCAGCGCCTCCGGAAGCAGGGGGTCGGCGATGTCGCGCGAGAGTCGCGTCGAGGCCGCAACGAGGGCCGGCATCTCGGCGGCGAGCCACGACGCGTTGCGGCTCGCCCGATAGCACGCGTACCCCAGCAGGATGATCCCCGCGTCGGCGCCGCGCACCGCGCTGTCGGCCGCACCCAGGTAGCGCCCGTTGGGCCCGAGCCGCAGTGCCACCTCGGCGTGCGGTCCGGATGCGGGCGTGGTGCCCGCGCGCAGCACGCGGTAGCTCCCGCACACGGCCGCGCCGTCTCCGAAGTGGAGGGCGACCGGGGCGGCACGCCAAGCGTCCACGATCCGCACCGCCGGTCGCACGGCCAGCGCGGGCATCGTGCGGGCGCCGGCCACCAGGTCCCAGTCGAGCTGCCACGCCGTCGCGGCCAGCACGTGACGCAGCGCGAGCCCCACGTCGGCCGAGGGCGTGCGCAGCTGGAGCCGCGCAGCGCCGGGCGCCGTGACGGTTTCCGCGCCCGCCGCGCGTGCCGCCTGCGCCGCTTCGGCCTCGTTGTCTCCTACTCCGAACACCAGTTCCGCGTGCGCATTCCCTTCCTCGTCGTGCGCGGGATCGATCGCGAACACGAGCGCGCCGACCTGACGGCGCTCGATGCCCGTCTCTCCGCCGAAGTCCCGCACCAGCACGACCGAGGCGAGGTCGCCCTGGATCCGCCCGCTCGCCCCGCGCCCGAATCCCACGGCCACGGTCGTGCGGCCGGTCGTGGAATCCTGGAGATAGGCCATCCCCAGGCGGTCATCCACGCGGATGCGGTCCCGCACGCCGAAGCCGACGGAAGCCCATCCCATCTCGTAGATGTCGGCGGGGGTGATCGTGACGAGCAGCACGCGCCCCAGCGGCCAGCGCGACGCCGTGATGGTGATCCGCCCACCCGGGACGCCGCGCGCGCCCTGCACTTCCACAGCAATGGGGGGGCGGCCGCGCTCGTCGGCGCGCAGCAGCACCACGCGGCCGTCGGGCTCGAAGCGGACGGTGTCGTCGAAGCTGCGGGGCGGGCCTACGCGTGCGAAGGGTTGGACACCTTCGACGCGGAGCGTGCCGAATGCGACCGGTGGAACGGCGAGGCCGCGCACGCTGAGCTGGCCGGTCTCGCTGTCCACGGCGGCCACATATCGGACGTGGGGGCCGAGCACCGCGGTCGGGCGGAACGAGGCGTTGGCGACGACGGCGATGGACTGAGCGGACAAGTGGACCGGCGGGCCGGCGGACAGCACCGTGAACAGGGCGGCCATCTGCCACGTGAACGCACGTGCACATCGGCTCGCCCGCACATTTCCGAGGATTCTCACGAGCGAAAACTGGCGCATTCTCGTCCAGATGCTAGTGATCCCGGTCACTCTTGCCCGGCGCTCAAAGGGATGGCCTTCCAGCAGGCGAAGGCCGCCGGCGCCTAGCCCACCCGCAGGCCGCCGCTCTGGCCGTGCCGCGTGTACGCAGCATATTGAACGCGTGAACCTCCCCCACCGGATCGGGTCGGCCCTGCTCGCCGCCTGCGCCCTGCTCCCGCTGCCGTTGCGTGCCCAGTGCCCCGACGGCACGCCGCCGCCGTGCGGGCGCACCGCGCGCGCGGCGCCGGCGACGACCAGCGTCGCGGTGCTCTACTTCGAGAACCTGTCGCGGGACACCACTGACGCCTATCTCGTCGACGGGCTCACCGAGGAACTCACCAGCCGGCTCGGTGCCGTGACCCGCCTGCGCGTCACCGGCCGCAGCGTGGTGCGCCATGCCCAGCGAACCGCCGGTGGCGACGTCGTCGCGGTCGGACGCGTGCTCAACGTGCGCTACGTCGTCGAGGGAAGCCTGCGGCGCTCGGGCCCGCGCGTGCGGGTGTCAGCCCGCCTGCTGCGCGCCTCCGACGGCGTGCGGGTCTGGGGCGACGACTACGACCGGACCATGGACGATCTGCTCGCGCTGCAGGAGGACATCGCCCGCGAAGTGGCCGGCAACGTCGCGGGACAGCTCCTCCCCGGCGAACAGCGGGCCCTGGCGCGCCGGCCGACGACCAGCGCCGAAGCGTACGACCACTACCTGCACGCGAAGTATCTCGTCACGCGGCGCACCGAAGCGGCCATCACCCAGGCCGCCGCCGAGCTCGACCAGGCCCTGCGACTCGATCCCGGCTTCGCGGCAGCCGAAGCGCGGCGCGCCCAGACGTTCGAGCTCGCGTTCGCGTACGGCATCCCGCTCGCGACCCCGGAGAGCCTCGCCGCCCGCGCCCAGCGCTCCGCCGATCGCGCCGTGCAGCTTGACCCGGGCGCCTCCGACACCTGGATGGCCGTCGGCCTCGTGCGGTTCTGGTTCCCGCCCGTGGACCTGGATGCGTCGCGGGCCGCACTGGAGCGCGCCGCCGCGATCGACCCGCGCAACGCGGACGCCTTTCACAACCTCGGCGTCGTCCTCATGACGGTGCCGGACCTTCCGGCGGCGAGCGCCGCGCTCACCCGGGCCCTCGCGCTGGAGCCCGGCCGAGGCGTCTCCCTGCTCGACCTCGCCCAGGTCGAATACAGCGCGCGCCGGTTCGATGCCGCGCGGCGCTACGTGGACAGCGCGCTCGCGCTGGAGCCGCAGCAGGCTCGCATCTACATGTTGCGCGCCCTGCTCCGCCTCAGGAGCGGTGAGACCGCGGGAGCGCGGTCCGACGCCGAGGCCGGCGTCAGGCTGAGCACCGCCGCGCTCCACTCGTTTGCGTTGGCGGCGCTGATCATCGTCAAACTCGCGCAGGGCGACTCCGTCGCGGCGCGCGGGCACATGGCGGCCATGGACCTGAGCGCGATGCCGATGGCGCTCGTCCTCGCGGCCTTCGGTCAGACGGAGCCGGCCCTGGACGTACTCGAACGGGGACCGCTGCTCGCCATCGACCGCTCGTGGCTCTGGTGGCCCGAGTTCGACTCGCTGCGCGCCTCGCCCCGATTCGCGCGCGCCGTCGAGGCCTGGGCGCCGCGCGGCGCGCGGCGGCCGTGACGCTCTGGCTCTGGCTCCTGGCCGCGGCGGCGGTCGCCGCCGCCGCCGCCGCCATCGCCGTCGTGCTGTGGTTCAAGCGCGCCACGACCTCCGTGCTGCGCCGCCGGATGCGCGCCTGGGGGCGCCGCACGGTGCGCAACTTCCAGTCCCGCATCGCCCGCTACAAGCTGGTCTCCCGCCGCTCCGTGCACGACGAGCTGATCCTCGACCCGGTCGTCGTCGAAGCGATGCGCACGTACATGAAGGAGAAGAAGCTCTCGGAGCTCGAGGTCCGGGTGCGGGTCGAGCAGTACATCGACGAGATCCTGCCGTTCTTCAACGTCCTCTCCTACTACAAGTTCGGCTACAACCTCTCGAAGCTGCTGCTCAACCTGCTGTTCAAGGTCTCCATCGACTACCAGGACGAGGACGCTTTGGATCGCATCCCGCGCAAGGACGTCGTGGTGTACCTGATGAACCACCGCTCCAACGCCGACTACGTGGTCGTCGCCTACGTGCTGGCGCACGGCGTTGCCGTGAGCTACGCGGTGGGCGAATGGGCGCGAATCTGGCCGCTGGAGACGGTGTTCAAGAGCTTCGGCTCGTACTTCATCCGGCGCCGCTACCGGGAGCCCCTGTACCACGCGGTGCTCGAGCGCTACATCCAGCTCATCACCCGCAACCGCGTGACGCAGGGGATCTTCCTCGAGGGCGGGCTGTCGCGCGACGGGCGCTTCCGGCCGGCGAAGATCGGCCTCCTGGACTACATCGTGGGCACCGTGCGGGAGGAGGGGTTCGACCGCGACATCTGGTTCGTCCCCGTCGCGATCAACTACGACCGCACGCTCGAGGACCGCTCCCTCATCCGGGAGTGCCTGCACGAGGACCTGAAGCAGGCGCGCACCCGACAGCTGCTGAACGTCGCGCAGTACATGGCCTTCAACGCCGGCCGCTTCGTCACCGGGCGGCTCAAGCGCTACGGCCGCGCGGCCGTCAACTTCGGGACGCCGGTCTCGCTCCGGGGCTGGCTCGCGGCGCAGGACGGCGACATCCTCCGCCTGCCCCGCGCCGAGCGGCTGCCGCACGTCCAGCGCTTCGCCGACCTGGTGCTCGAGCGCATCAAGGACGTGATCCCCGTGACGCCCGTCGCCCTCGCCTCCGCGGCGCTCTTGTCGTTCGACCGCGCGTCCATCCCGCTGGCCGAGCTGCTGGAGCGGATGGCTGGCTACCGGGACCATCTGCTCGAGACCAATGCGAAGGTCATCCGCGCCGACCGGGCGATCGCGGAGACCTGGGAGCGCGCGATGCTCATGTTCGCGATGCGCCGCACCGTGCACATCGAGGGCGACCGGGTGCTCGTCATCTCGCGGGAGCGGCCCCTGCTCGAGTACTACGCCAACTCGATCCGGCACCTCCTGCCGGCGAGCGCGCTGCCCGAGGGTCAGCTGCTTTCGCCCGCGTTCGACGCCGACGAGATCGAGGCGAAGTACCGGCTCAAGCCCTGGGAAGGCGGGCGGACGCCCGTGCGGCCCGACGGGCCGTGACGACCGCACCCTCCGGACCGTCGTTCCGTCCGTCCTGCCAAGCGTCTATCTTCCCTCCGTGACCGCGCCGCCCATCTCCATCCCCGCCCTCGGCGTCGGCGAGCGCGTGCAGGACACCTTCCTCGTCTGGGACGTCGAGACCCGGACCCTGAGCGACGGCAGCCCGTACGCGATCCTCCAGCTGGCCAACAGCACCGGCCGGGCGCCGACGGCGCCGTTCTGGTCCGCCGACCTTCCCAAGATCGAGGGCGTGACGAAGGGCACGGTCGTGGATGTCACGGCGGAGGTCCAGGAGTACCGCGGCGCGCGCCAGCTCAAGGTCGTCGCCTTGCGGCCCGTGCCGACGCGGTCGGCCGACCTGCAACGGCTCCTGCCGTCGGTCGGCGACGTGGCCCCGTGGTGGCGCTTGCTGGAGCGCTGGCGCGGCGAGATGAAGGACGGTCCGTGGCAGCGCGCGGGGGCGGCGTTCTTCGACGATCCCGACTTCCGCACGGACTTCGAGCGCTGCCCCGCGTCGCTCACCAACCACCACGCCCAGCTCGGCGGACTCCTCAAACACACCGTCGAGGTCGCCTTCATCGCCCAGGCGATCGGCCGCACCTGCGGCGCGGACTGGGACGCGCTGTTCGCGGGTGTCCTGCTGCACGACATCGGCAAGCTCGAGGCGTACCGGTGGGACGGCGTCTTCCAGGCCACTGACGCGGGCGCGCTGCTCGGCCACCTGACCCTCGGCGCCCTCATGCTGGAACGGCGCCTCGCAACGCTGACGCCGCCGCTCACCCCCCTCGAGCGCGCGCGGCTGCAGCATCTCGTGCTCTCCCATCACGGACGACTCGAGTTCGGCAGCCCCGTGCGTCCGATGACGCTCGAAGCCGAGGTGCTCCACCTCGCCGACACCGCCTCGGCCAGCACCGCCAACGTGGCCGACGCGCTGCGCGATCCCGCGAACTTCCCCGAAGGCGGCACCGTGTCGCGATCGCTGTGGACGCTGGACCACCGGAAGCTCTACCGGAGAGCGGAGGGATCGTGACCGTGCCGTTCAGCCCGCGCACCACGAGCGAGTACGCCGACCGCAGCGAGGCCATGGCGGAGTTCCTGCGCGCCGCCGGCAACGCCCCGCGCCTCCTGCCTCCCGACGACGGCGCCGGGTGCCCGCTCTTCCACGCCCTCGGCGCGCTGCAGTGGACCAGCGAGACCGGGCTGGTCCAGCCGAGCGACCGCATCCATGCCGTCTGGTTCCTCGAGGAGACGGCGGCGACCGTCCTCGAGCGCGAGATCGACGGGAAGCCGACGTTCCGCTACCTCGGCCCGCGCGTCGAGACGGCCCAGGTCACGCCCGCCGCCGGCAGCCGTTCGATCGACGAGCCGTTCGTGAAGGGCTACGACTTTGACGAGCGCTGGAGCGCCCTGGCGCACTTCTTCGTGACGACGCAGGGCAAGGGCACGCTGGTGAGCCTCCTCAGCGCCCGCGGCCCCGAAGTCGAGCACATCCGCCGCTGGCTCACGGAGCTGTTCCAGGGACCGCTCCCCACCGGCGCCGACCACCTGCACGGCCTCTGGACGAGCACCATCGGCGCGGGGTTCCTGTTCCCGCCGGCCGCGTATGCCGACGGACGGCAGCGCGGCTGGACGTACATCGAGCTCGGGATGACAAGGGATCAACCGTGAGGCGGAAACACAACGGCCCGCCTGGGTTTCCCCAGACGGGCCGTCGCCGGAGCAGTTACCCGGAGTCGAAGGATTGCTCCTTCGTTTTTCAGGAGTGAGCCACCGGTTGTCTTGACAGGTTCCCGGTAGGGCCGACTCCAGCTCCGGCTTCCATCCCCTCGCAGTCTGGCCGGACCGCGGGTTCACTGCGCCGAGCGCTTCGGGTCATGCCGGATCGCGGACCGGCCTCCCGCACTGCACCCCGCTGCGCCACGGCGGGGTGGACGAGGCGCGCGATTGGCCCCGCCTGCCCGAGTCGAAGGGATTCCCTGGGATCGTCGAACGCCTGAGCCCTTTATTTCTCCGGCGTTCTCCCCCAAGCTTTCGCTCGAGCCCGCCTTCGGGCGTTGATCAGGACTGAGCCTGATCCCTTCCCCGCTGGCGACAGGTGCAATGTACGGCCTCGCGAAACGCGTACAAGTGCCGGATTTGCTTCGGGTTACGTCACAGAGTGTGCGCAACTCTGTGGACGCTAATGACGCTGGTGCGAGCAGGTTGCGTCACCTTTCCCCACGATGTCGACATGTGGACTGGATAACTTTGTGGATGTGTTGCTTCTTCGACCTTGTCACTGTCGCTACGGTTCGCTGACCCTGCCCAACCACTCGACGGGAACCCGCGTCATGTCACGCATGCTCTTCGGACTCTCGCTCGCGGCTTGTGTCGCCGCGCCCCTCGCGGCGCAGGACCGTACCGCCGCCGCGCGCACCATGGACGCCCCCGCTGCGCGCGTCGCGCGCGCGATCCGCCCCGATGCGATCTGGGGACCGCTGCGCTTCCTCGCGAGCGATGCGCTCGAGGGCCGCGGCACGGGCGCGCGCGGCGGCGACCTCGCCGCGCAATTCGTCGCCTCGCAGTTCATGGCCATGGGACTCGAGCCTGCCGGCGACGGCGGCACGTATTTCCACCAGGTGCCGATCGTCACGCTCGTGCCCGAAAGCCAGCTCGAGGTCGCCTCCGGCGCGCCGGAGCGCGCGCTCCGCTTCCGCAACGACTTCGTGCTGTGGTCCGAGCGCACGCCTCTTCAACCGCCCGCCGGCACCGCGGCGGCGACGACGCAGACCTCCGAAGCCACGGGCGAGCTCATCTTCGTCGGGTTCGGGATCACGGCGCCCGAGTGGCAGTGGGACGACTACAAGGGCATGGACGTGCGGGGGAAGATCCTGCTGATGCTCGTGAACGACCCCGGCCTGCGGGACCCGGACATCTTCCGCGGCCGGACCCTCACCTACTACGGCCGCTGGACCTACAAGCTCGAGGAAGCGGCGCGCCACGACGCGGCCGGCGTTCTCATGATCCACAACGACACGATGGCGACCTACGGCTGGAGCACGGTGCGCAACTCGTGGACCGGCGACCAGGTGCGCCTCATCACGCCCCCGGGGCCGCTGGCCTTCGGCGGCTGGCTCACCCAGAACGTCGCGGCGCAGCTGCTCGCCTCGAAGGGGTTCGACCTCAAGCAGTTGATGAACGCCGCGGCGCGGCGGGATTTCCAACCGGTGGCCACGGGGATCAGCCTGCGCGGCACGGTGCAGTCCGCGGTGCGCTTCAGCAGCGCCTTCAACGTGGCCGGGCGGCTCACGGGGAACGACCCCGCGCTCCGGGACGACGCCGTCCTGATCACCGGGCATTACGACCATCTCGGGATCGGCCAGCCGGTGAACGGCGACTCGATCATGAACGGCGCGCTCGACAACGCGTCCGGCGTCGCGGCGATCCTCGCCATCGCCGACGCCTTCGTCCGCACCGGCGTGCGCGCGCACCGCTCCCTCGTGTTCGTCGCGTTCACCGGAGAGGAGAAGGGCCTGCTCGGCTCGGGCGCGTTCGCGCAGCGACCGCCGATGCCCCCGGGACGGATCGCCGCGATCCTCAACCTCGACGTGGCCAACCTCTACGCCCCGACGCGCGACATCTCGGCGCTCGGCGGCGACCAGTCGAGTCTCGGAGCCGTCTTCGAGCGCGCGGCGCGGGCTGAGGGGCTTCGCGTCACCCGGGACGAGGACGCGTTGATCCGCGGTTCGTTCTTCCGGTCGGACCACTTCCCGCTCGCGCTCGTCGGTGTGCCGGGCCTGTCCTTCGAGACCGGTGGCGATGCCGTGGGGCATCCCGCGGGGTGGATGGAGGAGCAGAAGGCGATCTACAACCGCGAACGCTACCACCAGCCCAGCGACGAGCTGCTGCCGTGGTACACGGTGGATGGTGCGATGCAGCAGGCGCGGGTCCTGGCGCGCGCGGCGATGCTCGTCGGCGACGCGCCCGCGCAGCCGACCTGGAGCGCAGGCTCGGAGTTCCGGGCGGCGGGCGAGGCACGGCACGCGAACCGCTGACGCGGCACCGTGACCGGAACGGCCGGGGCTCCTGCACCGCACGTCGGCGCAGGAGCCCCTGACCTTTCACACCAACCCGGCGGGCCTCGGCCACATCACCGCTGCGTCGCGGGCTGCCCCCGCAGCACCGACAGCACTCGGCTGAGCCGCGCCTCGTAGGCACGCAGCCCGGCGATGAGGCTCTGACTGATGTCGTATCGCCCGCGCCGCAGTGCGGCCGCGGCCGCTGCGTCGTCGCCCCGGCGCAGGCGCTGGAGGGTCGCGGCACACCGTGATGCGGTCTGCGCGAGGGTCGGGAGATAGGCCCGATACTGGTCGATCGCCGGCTGTGCGCCGCCGCCGACGCAGCGGCGGCACATCACGCGCGAACTCCGCTGGGCGGTGGTCGCAAGCTCCCGGCACTTGGCCTGGAAGACCCCCGCATACTCCAGCAGCGTACCGCCGGGGTCGTTCGACGCGGTCACCTGGAACCGGTCCAGCTCCGCCCTCACGTCCGCCACGGCCCGGCCGACGTCGCTGATCGCGCCGGCGGTCGTGTCGAACGCGGTCTTGCGCGGGGGATCGCCGGCCTGCGCCGTGCTGGCGTTCGGCGCGGGCGCGGGGCTCGCGGGGCTGCGCGAAACGGGCGGCGGAGCCGGACGGCGCGCCGGACGCTCGGGCTGCTGGAGCGCGGCAGCCACCAGGAGCAGTGCAAAGATCGTCGTCATGGGCGCCTAATCTAACCAGCTACCGCGGCGCCGCGCCCACGTAGGGTGGTGTGCGCGGCATCGCCGGCGGCACCGAGATGCGCGCGGCCGCGGGGCGGGTGCTGTTGTACGCCACGACGAAGGCCCGGTTGTGGTCGTCCGCTTCTCGGACCTGGTCATACCAGTCGCGGTAGAACCGCCGGGCCGTCGCTTCGTACTGCGCGCGCCACGGCGTCCAGCGCCCGGGGGCGGCGATCATGCTGGTGATGTTGTCGCACTCGGCGGTGGCCTGGATCGTCGAGAGCGACGTGTCGAGCACGGCCGCGGTCCGCTCGACGTTCGCGGTCGCCGGCAGGCTCCCCAGCAGGTCGTGGAAGGCGGCCCCGTACGACTGGAGGTCGAAGTGCAGGTCCCGGCAGCGTCCCCAGCGGTCGCGTTCGCGCTGCGACAGCGACGTCGGCGATTCCGCCCCCGCCACCGGCTGCCCGGACGTGTTGCGGAAGACCTCGATGAGCGTGACGATCGTGGAGTCGAGCATCTGGGTGAATCGCCGCAGATAGGCGTCGCGATCGGCGTCGCTCGTGCCCGTATACGACGGGATCGCGAGCCCGGCCGTGAAGGCGGCACCGGGCGCGGCAGTCGGGCGGACCGCCGCCTGCGGCGTCACGCTGCCGGGACGGCCGGCGTTGGCATTCCCCGCGGGCGGCGCAGGGGTCGGGGCGGGGGTCGTGGCTGGCGCCGGGGCCGGGGCAGCGGCGGGCGGCTGCTGGCCTGGCAGCAGGAGCCGGAGCGGACAGCCGTCGGGTCCGACACGGTGGCCGGCGGGGGTGTTCGGGCAGCGATCCTGCGCGTCCGGCACACCGTCGCCGTCAGCATCCGGGCCGACCGCCGCGCGACGCGCCTTCTGCGGGTGCTGCGCCTCGAGTGGAGCGGCAACGCTGCCGACGAGCAGGGCGACGCCGAACAGGATCAGTGGACTGCGCATGGTACACCTCGGCTGGGTCATCGTGTATGATGACCGCACCGGCGCGCGAATGCCAGCGGTTGCGACGATCACGGCCCGCACTGCCGATGCCGCGCTTGCGGGGCCCCGTGGCCGCTCCTACCATTAGCCGGCAACTCAACCTCTTCCCGGTTCAGCACTTGGCGCGAGTCCCCGCTTCGTCCTCGAACGTCAGACGGTTCCGCACAGCGGCGGTCCTCGGCGCCGTGCTCGCCTGCCTCGGATGCCGGGTGGGCGGCCGCACGATCGTCATCGGGCTCGCGGGGCCCTTCAGCGAGGCGCGGGGCCGTTCGATGAAGCTCGCCGCGCAGCTGGCCGTGCAGGAGATCAACCGCGCGGGGGGCGTGAGCGGCCGCCCGCTCGAGTTGCGCGTCGCCGACGACTCCGCCAGCAGCGCCCGCGCCATCGCCGTGGCGCTGCGGCTGCGGGACGATGCCGACGTCGTCGCCGTCATCGGGCACCTCACATCGGGCACGACCATCGCGGCCGCCGGCATCTACAACGGCGGCAGGCACCCGGTCGCCGCCATCTCGCCGTCGGCCTCGAATCCCGACCTGACCGGCATCGGCCGCTACTCGTTCCGCCTCTGCGCGACCGACCTCGTGCACGGCACGGTGCTCGCGCAGCACGCCATCCGACAGCTGGGCGCGCGCGCCGCGGCCGTGATCTACCTCAACGACGAGTACGGCCGCGGGATCCTCGCGACCTTCGCGAGCGAGTTCCGGCGTCTCGGCGGCACGATCGTGACCCAGGACCCGGTCCTGGCGGGCTCCGAAGACCTCGGGCCGTACCTCGACCGCATCCAGCGCCAGGCGCGCGCGCAGGTGCTGATGGTCGCAGGCGACCGCGCGACGGGGGTCACAGTGCTGCGGCAGGCGCGCGCGCGCGGCATCGAGCTGCCCCTCATCGGCGGTGACGGCCTCTCGGGCATCCAGTCCGAAGGCGCGATCGCCGAAGGCGTGCAGCTCACCGTGAACTACCTGCCCGACGGGCCCGGCGAGCGGAATGCCGCCTTCCTGCGCGCCTACGCGGCCTTCAGCGGCAATGAGCGACCCGACAACCGCGGCGCCGGCGCCTACGACGCCGTCCATCTGATCGCCGAGGCGGTGCGCGCGGCCGGCACCGACCGGGCGAAGATCCGCGACGCGCTCGCCCAGCTGGGCCATGGCCGTCCCCCGTGGGACGGCGTCACCGGACGGATTTCGTTCGACGACAAGGGCGACGTGCCGGGCAAGACGGTGTTCGTCGGCGTGGTGCGCGGCGGGCAGCTCCTCCTGGCGGGCAGGCCGTGAAGCTGCGCGAGCGCATGACGTGGCGCTCGGGCCCGCGGACGATCCGCTCGCGGCTCATCATCGGCCTCGCCTTGCTGCTGGGCGGCGTCGTGACGGGCGTGCTCCTCGGCGTCGCCGCGCTGCGGCTGATGACGGCCGATTTCAGCGCCCGGCTTTCCGAGGTGCACGAAGCGGCGTCCCTCGATTCCAGGCTGCAGGGCGGTATCATGAGCGAGATCGCGGCCGGCGAAGCCTATCTCGCCGCGCCCGGCCCGCAGCTTGCCGCCCGCTTCGCCCAGGCCGGTTTGCAGACGCACCAGCTGCGGCGTCAGTATCGGAGCCTGTCGGCGCTGACGGCCCCCGAACTCGTGCTGGTCGACAGCATCGGCCGGCTTCAGGCCCGCCTCGAGGTGGATTTCGCACTCGCGCACGCCCTGCAGGACCTCGGTCGCGTCGAAGAGGCACGCGCGCAGGCCGCCCGTTCGCGCATTTCGGCCACCGCCGTCACTGACGCGATCCGCGCCCTGACCGAGCGGGAGGCGGAGGCCGCCAGGAGTGCCAACGACGTCCTCGCGCGCTCCGCCTCGCACCGCGAGATCATCCTCCTCACCGTGCTGGCGCTGAGCACGGTGGCGGGGGTCATCCTCGCCGTGGTCACGTTGCGCGCGGTGGAAAGCCCCCTCGCCCGACTGGTGAGTGCGGCGGAGCGGCTCGGTGAAGGCGACCTGCGCCCCGTGGATCCGGGCGACATGGCGACCGAGTTCGCCGTCCTCGCGGGCGCATTTTCGACCATGGGCCGGCGGCTGCGCGCCATCGTTCAGGAGGTCGCGGACGAGTCGGAGCGGATCGCCGCCTCGGCCGGCGACCTCTCCGCGATCAGCGAACAGCTGGCTGCCAGCTCGGGAGAGATCTCGACTTCCATGATGGAGATTTCGAGCGGCGCCGAGCAGCAGTCGAAGCAGCTCACCGCGGCAGGTGGGGCGGCTGGGCAGCTGCGCGCCACGGCAGGGGGGAACGTCGAAGCGGCCGATCGCGTCGCCGCATTGAGCGGCCAGATCCGCGCGGTCGCCGAGCGCCACGGGAAGGACGTGCACGGAGCGCTGAGCGTGCTGCTCGACGTGCGCTCCGTCGTGCGCGCGTCCGCCACCGAGGTCACGCAGCTCGCGCGCAGCAGCGAGGCGATCGATGCGTTCGTGATGCTCGTCAAGCGCATCGCCAGCCAGACCAACCTCCTGGCGCTGAACGCGGCGATCGAAGCCGCGCGCGCCGGCGAGCATGGCAGGGGTTTCGCCGTCGTCGCGGAGGAAGTGCGCAAGCTGGCGGACGAGAGCGCGGCCGCCGCCGAGCAGGTGACCGAGACCCTGCAGCAGCTGCGCGAGCAGGTCGAACAGGCGGCGCGCACCATGGAGGACGGCGTGGAGAAGGTGCAGGGCGTCGAAGCGGTGTCGCAGGAGGCTGCCAGCGGCCTCGACGCAATCGTGCGGGCGGTGGCGGGCGTCGAGGAGGCAGCCCGCGCCGTGGCCCTGACCGCCGCGGCCAACCGCCAGTCTGCGGAGCAGATCCAGACGATCTCGGGCGCGGTGACCGCCCAGGCCAGCAAGCACGCCGCCGCGGCCGAGTCGGTTACGGCGGCTGCGCAGCAGCAGAGCGCGTCAACGGAGGAGATGGCGGCGGCGGCGGGGGAACTGCTGGCCGCGGCCGAACGCCTGCGGATGGTGGTGGCGGGCTTCCGCCTCTAGCTACTTCTTCTTGGTCTTGGTCTTGGTCTTGGCGGGTGTCCGCTTCCGGGTCGCCTTCGCGGCCGCCTTCTTCCGGGGGGACGCCTTCTTCACCGTCGCGCTCGCGACCCGCGCCGCAGCCCGCGCCGCGCTCTTCTGCAGCTTGGCCGCCGTCTCGATCGCCGCCGCTACCCGGTCGCCCTCGTCGCTGCGGATCAGGCCGCGCCGGACCGCATAACGCAGCATCTCGTGCGCGTCCTTGGTGTCGAACGGGATGATCCCCGCCGCCGCCCGCGACAGGTTGACGATCGCGTCGGCGATCGGACTGCGCAGCACCGTGGCGATCCCTGGGACCGCCTCGAGAATGCTGGAGATCGCACCGCTGCTGAGCTCAGTCGCCACAGACCCCGCCGCCGTTACGGGCGCCGGCCGGCCACCGGCCGCACCGCGTCGCCACTTTCAGCCTGAAATCGAGCGGCAACGTAGCGACGGACCGTGCAAACGTCAAGAATCACTGACGCGACATCATCGCTACAGTATGCCAGGCAAACCAAAGCCCGACAACGATTTGATGTTGTCGGGCCCAGGTTCAGTGCCTGCCCGGCTGCTAGAACGTCGTCCGCATCATCAGGCTGGCGCTGAAGCCCATGAGGCTCGCACTGGCGCCGGTGTCGGTCTTCATCGAGCCGACATCGAAGCGCGCGCCCGGCACGACGGAGAGCCGCTCACCGGCCGCAATCTGGTACCGGGCCGCAACCCCGATCAGGCGTCCGCTGATGAGCCCGCTGGACTGTCGATACTCGATCTGCGGCCGGAACAGGTTGCGCCCGCTGTGGAGCGCGAGCTGCGCGCCGGCGGTGATCGTGTTCGAGGAGACGGTATCGATGGTGCCCGCGCCCCGGTACAAGTCCCAGGCGTACAGCGCCAACGAGTTGTTGCCGAGCGGCAGAGACCAGGAAACCTGAGGGATCACGCGCTTGCCGGGACGGCGGGGCCCCCCGAACTCGTCGCTCGAGAACGTGCTGTAGGTCACCCCGAGGGACACGCGGCCTTGACCGACGATGCGGTCGGCGCCGACGCGCACCCGGATCTCGCCGCCCGGCGTAAGGGTGAGCGAGGTGTCCAGCAGCGGCTGGTACGACCCGGTGTAGCGGTAGCTGCCCGCGATCCCGAGCGCCCACGGCCCCACGGGCGCGGCGAGCGCCAGGCCCGTCGTCACCCCGAAGCCGGAGCCGAAGTTGGTGACCGGGAACGGCACCAGGTCCGTGGCCAACGCACTCGCGAGCCCGATCTGATTGCTGCCGAGCGTCCGGTGACCGGTGGGCAGGTTGACCGACACCGTGAACACCGCAACGTCCGGCTTGAGTTGAAGGGCGCCGCGCACGACGACATCGGTCACGCCGCTGAGCTTCACGCTGCCGCCGGCGCTGTCGGTGCGCTGGGCGCTGACGACGTTGGTCCCGGCATCGATCGTGAGACGGCTCGACACGGGGAAGACCAGGCCGATCGGCACCACGAACTCGCGGACGCTCTTGACGCCCAACGCTGCGCCGAACGACATCGAGCGGAACTCCGCGCCCACCAGGGCGCTCGGGTGCGAGCCCTGCGCGCGCGCCTCCCCGGCCGACATCGCCAGGAGTGCCACACCGAGGAGGGCCGGGACGGCTGCGCGTGCGCGCATCATGGCCTCCGCAGGATGATAAGGATGCTGCCGGTGGGCGGCGTGACGGTCGGCGGGACCACGTGATCCTGCGGGTTCGTCGGAGCCGTGTTCGGCTGCGGAGCAGTCGTCGTGGTGCCGCTCGTCGTCACCGGCGTGGCCGGCGGCGTCACGCTGTTCGTCCCGTTGGTCAGGGCCGTCTGCCGCTCCTCGGTCCCCGCCCCCGTCTCCGTCGCGACGCTCTGGGACACGGCGACATCCACGCTCTGCACCGTCGCGGCCGAGGCGGCCGAGATCTCGGAGGCCCGGGCCGACCCCTGTGTGGCGCCGAGGAAGCCTGGATCGATGCGCGTCGCCTGGTCATAGAACTGCTGGGCGCCGGCGAAGTCGCCCCGGTCCTCGGCTTCGAGGCCGCGGCTCCAGGCGAGGAAGGCCTGCAGGCTCCGGGTCGGTCGCTGGTCGATGGACTGCTGCTCGGCGGGGCTGAGCGTGATGCCGAGGCTCTGGAACAGCCCTCGCACGAGCACCTTCTCGATGTCGAACAGCCGGCTCATCTGCTCGGCTGCGCTGGCCGGGGCCCCGACACCGGTGGTGGACACGTCCACCACCGTGGCGTCCACCCGCAGGACGGTTCCCTCGTCCATGAGCGAGCCCTGGACGACGCGCGCGGCCCGCAGGAGGCGGCCGCTGCGCGCGGCCGTGGCCGGGTCGGCCTGGCCCTGCCCGCCGAGGTGCATCTCGTCGAGCATCGCCTGCATGCGTTCGCGCTCGAGCACGCGCACCTGGCGCGACTTGGCGAGGTCGGTGACGACGAGCTGTGCGAACCCGCGCGACAACGGCTGGATGTCCGCGTTCGATCCGGCGTAGGCGAACGGCATCACCGCGATCGTGTTCGGCTCGGGCGGCTCCCGGCTCAGCTGCGCTTCCTGTTGCAGCGCCGTACGGGCCTGGAACTCCAGCTCCCGGCGCCCCACGAGCGCCAGGCGCTGCCGCGCCGCGGTCCGCACTTCGCGGCTCCTGGCGACCGCGACGACCTGCGCGTACGACACGCGGGCCGCGCCGAAGTCGCCCTGAGCCTCGGCCGTCATGCCGCGGTACACCGCGGCGATCCCGTTCTGCGGATCCCGCAGGGCGACGGAGTCGAGGACGCCTCGCGCCTCGTCCAGCCGGTTCGCCCGGAAGTACGCGACCCCGAGCCGGGTGAGCGCGTTGACGTCCGCCGGGCGCTGGGCCCGCGCCGCCTCGAGGGACGGCACGGCCTGGGGCGTGACATCACCGAGCTGCAGGGCGCCGCCGCCGCAGGCGGCGGCAAGGAGCGGCAGGCTGCAGGCGAGCACGCGGGGAATGCGATGGATCGTGCCCATCATGGACCGGCCTCGGTACGGGAGAAGAGCAGGGACAGGCGGAATATGCAGGCCCTACCGAGGACCCGGCAAGCCGACCGTTCCCCGCCCCGCTCGACCGTAGTGCACGGCGGGCTCGGGCGCCGTGACCGCGGCACCACTGGGGGTGTGCTCCGGGCCACACAGTGGGCGGGCCGGGCTGGGGTGGCCGACTGGAAAAGCCGACCGCCGGGAGTCACCCCGGCGGTCGGCGCCCGTAGCGGAATGGGACGCTCTAGCGGCGCGCGGCTGCGACCGTGATCACGCCCTTCATCCCCATCGCCTTGTGTGGCAGGCAGAAGTAGTCGTACGTGCCCACCGGCGCGCCCGCGAAGCTCACGCGGTACGTCTGATTCGGCTGGGTCATCATCGGACCCTGCAGATTGCCCATGCGCTGCGCCATGGCGCGGTTGAGCACGTCCGCCGCGCCGGCCGGGATCTTCACGGGCTCGAACCCGACGTTGTGCGGGAAGCCCGAGACATTCAGGAACTCGACGATGTCACCCGGATGCACCGTGAAGTTGGCCGGGTCGAACTTGTAGACGGTGCCCTGCTGCATCATCCGCACGTGGATGACGGTGCCCGCCGCCGCGGCGGCCGGACGCTGGGCGGCTGGCGCCTTGGACGCCTGAGCCGCAAGAGACACGGCGCCGAGGGCCAGGGCCGCGATAGACAGAAGAGCCGAACGCTTCATACGACGGGTACTCCGTGACGGGGAAGGGTCGGTGCTGCATCCTGTGCTACCCCGCGATCCGTCGCAGGTGACAGGCACTCTTGTGAAATGTTTCACATGGGACGTCCAGATGCAAGGCGGCCGAAAGTCGGCCATTTGCGCGGCCTTTCCGTGGTGGGTACGTTTGAACGCGGCGAATTGGCCGCCGCCCCGCGCGCGGGGCCACAGGTCACTCTCGTCGGGAGCAGGAACCGCACGTGGCAGGCGACGCCATTCAGATGATGGGCACGATCACGGAAGTGCTTCCCAACACCACCTTCCGTGTGGAACTCGAGAACGGGCACTCGATTCTTGCGTACGTCTCGGGCAAGATGCGCAAGAACTACATCCGGATCCTGCAGGGCGATCGCGTCGCGGTGGAGCTCTCGCCCTATGACCTGACGCGCGGCCGGATCACGTACCGCTACAAGTAGGTAGGAGGCGGCCGGCAGATTCCTACTTCGGTGCCGACCCGATTCGTCCCCACCGGATCGCGGTCAGGAACGGCAGAGCCCGCCACGAGTCGTGGTCGAACGAGTAGTAGACGAACAGTGGCCGCCCGCGGATGACGCGCCGGTCCACGAACCCCCAGTAGCGCGAGTCGTAGGAATTGTCGCGGTTGTCGCCCATGACGAAGTACTGGCCGGGCGGCACGACCAGCGGGCCCCAGTTGTCGCGCGAGGGGTGGTACGACGCGCGGTCCACCTCGGGCAGCAGGTACGCGACCTGCCACGCGCGCATCTCCGGGTCGGCCGGATCGGCGAGCGAGTCGACGTGCTCGATGTAGGACTCGGCCTGCGCCCCGCCGTTGCGGTACAGCACCGCGCTCTTCATCTCCAGGGTGTCACCCGGCATCCCGATCAGGCGCTTGACGACCTTCACGCCCTCCTGCGTCTTCGAATCGAACACGACGATGTCGAGCCTGTGGGGCTCGCGGAACGCCGGCAGGTGCGCGTGCACCAGCGGCACCTCGGCCCCGTAGAGCGCCTTGTTGACGAACAGGAAGTCGCCCACGAGGAGCGTGTGCTCCATGCTGCTTGAGGGGATGCGGAAGGCTTCGACCAGCAGGGTGCGCAGGAACAGCCAGATGACCAACGCGACCGCGATGGACTTCACCCACTCCCACGCCCAGCGCCTGAACGACTTCGGGCCGTGCGCGGCAGGCGCGGCCGGCGTGCCGGCGGCGGCGGTCATGATCATGGCCTCCAGTCAGCAATGAAGATGTTGGTCTCGCCCTGCACCGCGCCGTGGCGGTTCGACGCCCATACGAACTTGCGTCCGTCCGGGGAGAAGATCGGGAAGCCGTCGAACTCCTCGTGCGTCGTTACCTGCTCGAGCCCGGTGCCGTCCGGATTGACGAGGAACAGGTCGAAGTTCCGGCCCCTGGGGTTCCGGTAATTGGACGCGAAGATGATCTGCCGGTCGTCCGGCGTGAAGTACGGCGCGAAGTTGGCCCCGCCGAGGTTCGTGATCCGGTGCCGGTCCGAGCCGTCGGCGTTCATGACCCACAGCTCCATGCGCGAGGGGCGCACCAGGTGCCGGGCGAGGAGATCGCGGTAGCTCGCCTGTTCCTCCGGGGTCTCGGGGTGGAAAGCGCGATACACGATCTTCGTGCCGTCGTGCGAGAAGAACGGGCCGCCGTCGTAGCCGAGCTCGGTCGTGAGCCGGCGCACGTTCGACCCATCGGTGTTCATGGTGTAGATGTCGAGGTCGCCGTCGCGCTCGGAGGTGAAGACGATGGTGCGGCCGTCAGGCGACAGCGTCCCCTCCGCGTCGTAGCCCGGCGTGTTCGTCAGGCGCTGCAGGTCGGAGCCGTCGGGACGGGTGCTGTAGATGTCGTAGTCGTCGAGCCCCCAGACGTAGCCCTGCGACATGTCGGGGCGCGGCGGGCAATCTGCCGAGGTGCCGTGGGTCGAGGCGAAGAACACGCGCCGGTCGCGGTCGTAGAAGTACCCGCAGGTCGTTTTGCCGGAGGCGGTCGAGATGCGGCGGGCCTGCGATCCGTCGACCCGCATGACGTACTGCAGGTCGCAGGGGTGGCCGTCGCGCGTGGACTGGAACGTCAGCCACTTCCCGTCTGCCGAGAAGTACGCCTCGGCGTTCTGGCCGCCGAAGGTAAGCTGCCGGATGTTCGCCAAGTGCCGTTCGCCCGGGGACGGCTCCACCATGACGCGGGGCACTACGCTGCGATGGCAGGACCCGAGCGCTACGGCGACCGCCGCAAGCCGGCCGAGTCCTGAGAGTGTGCGGAAAGAGGTACGCATCCCTTAATCCTAATAGGTTCTACGGGCTTCCGGCTCCACCCCCCGGGTTGGCCGCGGGAGCGCCGCCACATGCGGGCGGCGAGGCCCCTGGGGCCCCCAGGCTGCCGTCCCGTCCGATCGTCATCCAGCGCCACCCCTCCGGCGAAGCGTCGGGGATCGGTTCCGCGGCCCACAGCTGCAGGGCGCAAGCGCCGGCCGGCCCTCGCACCAGCGCGGGCAGGTGCTCGTCCTCCACCGTGAAATGCCACCCCGGCGCTGCGAGCACGATTTCCTCGGTCAGCCCGATCCGGCTTCCCGGCAGGAACACCGGATAGGAAACGCCCGCGGAGTCGGCGATGTACCCGAACAGGTCGGGCAAGCCGTCTCCGGTCAGGTCCTCGAACGCGTACGCTCCGATCTCGGCCGCGACCGGCATCACCTCGGACCGGCCGAGCCGGAGTGGCGCGCTGTCGGCCGACAGCCAGAGGTCCGCGCGGCCCTGGACCAGGCCCACGATCGTGGACTGGACGTCCACCAGCACGAACACGCGCGCGTCGGGAGCGGTCCACGTCCAGGCGCCCGCCGCCTCGACGTCCGAGGCACGGTACTGGGCGCGCACCGCGGCGGCGGCCCGGCTCTCGGGCGACGAGTCTCCTGCGGTCCCGCCACCCGCCGCGGTTTCGCGGCGGGCACACGCGGCCGCGAGGACTACGGCACCGGCGATGACGGCGGCGCGACGGGCGCTGGAGACGGAGATTTCCATGCGTAGCGATACCACACGTAGCTCGCGTAGACGGTGCGGACGTAGTCGCGCGTTTCCGCGATGGACACGCGCTCGGCGAACAGATCGGGGTCGCGGTACTCGGGCCACGACTTCCATCGCCCCACGCGCCCGGGTCCCGCGTTGTACGAGGCCAGGAGGGCGTAGACCGGGAACGAGTCGCGGTCCATCCTGTCACGAATGTAGCGGGCGCCGAGGTGCAGGTTGAAGTCCGGCACGAACAGCAACGCGACATCCCACGGACCGAGCCGCAGGCGCGTCGCCAGCTGCTGGCCGGTCGCCGGCATCACCTGGCCGATGCCGCGGGCGCCCGCCTTCGAGACCGCGCGCGGGTCGAAGCGCGATTCCTGCCGGATCAGCGCGGCCAGGAGCATCGGATCCAGACACAGCTCCGCAGCCTCGCCCTCGATCACGCTGCGATAGGCGAGGGGAAAGAGGGCGCGCGCCGCACCCGGCACCATGCCGACCCTCTGGCGCACCGCCTCGCCCAGCGCGATGGACTCGCGCGCGTAGCCGGCCTCGGCCGCCGCCTGTGCCGCGGCCATCAGCACGTACGGCGACGCGCCGGCCTCGCTCACCCAGCCCGTCGCCTCGGCGCGCGCCTCGAGGTCGAAGCCGAGCGCGGCGAGGAGGCGGACCCGTTCACGGGCTCGCGCGGGAGGGAACGTGCCGGGTCGCGGCAGCGGTATGACGGTGTCGGCCAGGAACGCCGTGTCACCGAGCACCTCACGGGCGCGCACTCCGTAGTAGGCCAGCGGGGTCTCGGCCGCGAGACGCCTGAGGTCCGCGGCGGCGCTGGTATCGCCCAGTTCGAGGCGCAACCGCGCCGCCCAGAACCGTGGCCCCGGCCCCAGCGTACGCGCGCTGTCGCGGCGGACCACGCCATGGACGAGGACGAGCGCGCTGTCGCGCCGGCCCTCCAGGTACGTGGCCAGGCCCAGCCGGAACCGCGCCGCCGACGTCGCGGGCGCCTCCGGGAACCGTCGCACCATCAGAGCATATCGGACTCGCTCCGACTCGGTACTCCCCTTCGCGCGGTCGCGGTCGGCGAACTGCAGCAGGACGCGCGCGATGTTCGTGTCTCCCGCCTGCACGCGGGCGAGCTGGGCAAGCAGCGTATCGGCCTCGTTCCAGCGCTCGGCCGCCGCGAGCGCCTGCACCCGCACCGCGCCGATCAGCCCCGCCCGGCGCCGTCCTGCGCGCACCGCCGCGCTGTCCACGGCTCGCAGTGCGGCGACCAGGCTGCGGCGCTCCGCCTCGAGGCGCGCCAGCTCGAGCCAGCCCTGCACGCTCGTGTCGGGGCGCAGGAAGCGCCCGCGCGTGACGGCCTCGCGCGCAAAGCGCACGGCCGAGGCGTGGTCGCCGCGGGCGCGATACGCGCGGCTCACGGCGATGTTCTCGGCGACGGTCAGGGTGTCGAAGCGCGCGGTGAGGAAGGTGGCCGCGAGGAAGGCGGTCGGATTGAGGATGTTGCCGGGGTCCCGGAACAGCGCGGAGTCCGCGCGCTGCCGCGCCTGCGCCCGGCGGCCCAGCGCGTACTCGACGCGCGCGAGGTCGAGCGGCTTCCCGAACCGGCGGAACAGATCGAGGGCGCCGAGCATGTCGCCCGCGTCGAGCCGGCGCTCGGCGACGAAGAGCTGCGCACTGCGCGTCGCCCCCGGCGTCCGCGACGCCGAGACGGCCGCGAACGCGACCGCGGTGTCAGTCTCGAGCGCGGCGCGGCGGAGCGCGAACCAGTCGGCCAGCTCCGGCGTCGTGAGCGCGGCGCGGCGCCAGGCCGCGATCGCGGAATCGCGCGTGCCGATGCGCTCGAGCACGAACGCCAGTCGCGCGGCCGCCGCGCGGGCTTCCTCTCCGGCCGCGCGAAGGGCGAGTACACGCCGGTACTTCAGCTCGGCGGCGCGCCAGCGCTCGGCGCGCTCATCGAGCCGGGCCGACAGCAGGAGGGCCGCGGGCAGCGAGTCGGCCCCGCGCGCGCGCTTCAACAGATCCTCCGCCTCGGTGAAGCGGTTCATGCCCTCGGCGACCGCCGCCCTGAGGAGGACGCTGTCGGCCGACGGCGGCCGGGAGGTGGCGCGCACCTGGGGCAGGGCGCGCCAGGCGTGCCAGTAGCGGCCGAGCACGAACAGACTGTCGGCTCGCAGGAGGGGCGCGGCGGCGCACGCCTCGGCGCGCGGGACCGCAGAAGTTTCGGGCGGCGCGGAACGTTGTGCCTGACGTGCCGCCACCTCCGCGCCACCGAGCAGGGCGGCCGCGAGGAGCGCGCTGCGGATCACCGTGGTGCGACGTTGATGCGGCGGGATTCACCGACCCACTCGGGCCGCTGCGGCGCGTTCGCCAGCTCGAGGAGGGTGTAGAACGCGAGCCGCGTGACACGGGCCGCCTTGTCGGCGTCGATGCGCGCCGGTTCGTCGCTCGGGCGGTGGTAGTCCGGATGGGCGCCGGTGTAGAAGAAGGCGTACGGCACGCCGCGATGCTGGAACGGATGGTGGTCGCTGTCCGGCGGGGTGACCGGACGGTCTTCTTCGTCCGGCCCGACCGCCAGGCCGAGTTCCGCGTGCTCGGCCGCCAGCCTGCGCACCAGGTCCGAGATCGTGCTCTTCCCCCAGCCGTTCAGGTACACGGAATCGGGGCGGTTGCGGCCGATCATGTCGAGGTTCAGCAGCGCGACGATGCTGTCGAACGGGACCGTCGGGTGCTCCGCGTACCAGCGCGAGCCCTGGAGCCCCCGCTCCTCCCCGCTGACGAGCAGCAGCAGGATGGACCGCACCGGCCGCGCGCCGGGAAGTGCTTCCGCCATCGCCAGCACGCCAGCGGTCCCCGACGCGTTGTCGTCGGCGCCGTTGTAGATCGAATCGCCGTTCACCGGGCGCCCGACGCCGAGATGATCCATGTGCGCCACGACCAGCACGTACTCGCCGCGCAGGCGCGGATCGCGTCCGGGGAGGACCGCCACGACATTCGGCGCCGAAACGGCGCCCAGGGTGTCCTGCCCGCGCCGGAAGGAGCGCGGCGGGTAGCGCTGGATGAACTGCCCACTGTCGCCGGCCGGGCGGAGCCCTGCGCGCCGGAACACCTCCCCCGCGTAGCGCGCGGTCAGCTCGATCTCCGGGCTCGGCGTGAAGCGTCCCCGCATGGAATCGTCCGCCAGCACGCCGATGTGGCGCGCCATCAGCGCCGGCGTGATGCGCGCGACCTGCGCGTTCGCCGGCCCCGCCACCGCGGCCAGCACGGCCAGCACCATCCGCGCGCGGCGTCGCGCACATTGCCCGGGCTCGTTCACACCCGAAAGGTATGAACGAGCCCGAAGCCGTGGCTACCGCCGGATCGCGAATGCGACCGGCACCTGGACCCTCACGCGCACCGCGCGCCCCGCCATGCGGCCGGGCCGGAAGCGGGACCCGAGCAGCACCTGGCGCGCTTCCTCCGCGAAGAGGGCGTGCGCCGACGAGATGATGCGCAGCGATCCCGGTTCGACTCGGCCCAGGGTGTCCACCACTGCCTCCAGCACCACGTGCCCGTCGATCCCGGCCTGCTGCAGGATCCCGGGGTAGCGCGGCTCCGGGTGCGCCAGCATGACCGGCGGCTCGTCCACGACGCGCGCTTCGAGCGGGCTGGACGGCAGCGCCAGTGGCACACCGGGCGCCGGGCTGAACCCGGGCACAACGCCCGGCTCGCTCCCGGGCGCCAGTCCCGGCGCGGCCGCGGGCGGCGCCACGAAGGGCACGTCGGTCGGAGCCGGAGGATCGGGGATCCGGTCCGGGATGGCGATTGGCACCGGAGGCGGGGCCGCGCCGCAGTCGCAGGGTGGACGCGGCGCGCCGGGCGCCGGGGCGTTCCAGATCACCGTGCGCTGCACAACGAGCGGGAGGTCGTCGCCCGCCGTGGCGCTGCGCGTCGCCGCCAGCGCCGCGGTCACCAGAGCCGCATGGATCGCGAAAGAGAGTACGCGGCCGGTCCACCGGCCCCCTTCCGACTGCTCGGGACACGACTCGATGAGCGCGAACACGGCCCCCTCCGGGTTGAAGTTCTGCCTTCAACGTGGGAGACGCTCTTCGCGCGCCGATATGCACATCATGACAGGAGGCTGAACAGCGGGTGACAACTCAGCGGGTGATCCGGCTCACACCTTTCGCTCCCGCGACGAAGGCCACGTGGGCCATGCGCAGGAACAGGCCGTCCTCGACGATCCCCGGCCGCTTCGCGAGCGCGCGGCCGATGGCGGCCGGGTCGGTCATGCCGCGGGGGAAGCGGCAATCGACGATGTAGTGCCCGCCGTCGGTGCGGTACGGTTCGCCGTCCGGCGTCCGCCGCAGCGCCGGCACGGCGCCCAGCTTCTCGAAGAACGCGATGTGCGTGGTCCAGCCGAACGGGACCACCTCCACCGGGAGGCTCGCGCGGGTTCCCAGCCTGCGGACGCGTTTCGACGCATCGGCGATGACGACGAACCGTTTCGCCGCGAGGGCCACCAGCTTCTCGCGCAGCAGCGCGCCGCCGAGCCCCTTGATGAGGTCGAGGCCGGGCCCGATCTCGTCGGCGCCGTCAATCGCGAGATCGAGCCGCGGATGGGCATCGAGGGTGGTGAGCGAAATCCCGAGCGCGCGGCAGCGCGCCGCGGTGTCCTCGGACGTCGGGACGGCGACGACGCCGCGCAGGGCGCCCGAAGCGAGGCGCGCGGCCAGGAGTTCGAGCAGCGGACGCACCGTCGAGCCGGTGCCGAGGCCGACCAGCGCGCCGTTCGCGACCAGTTCGACGGCACGGGCCGCGGCGGCCCGCTTGAGGTCGTCGGCCGCCGGTACGCTCACCGGATGGCGAAGGTGACCCGCACAACCGCCATGACGTCCTTCTCGAACGACGAGGTGTCGTTCATCCCGACGTCGCTGACCTCGGTCGAGTACCGCGGCACGACCTGGATGACCCCGGTGCGCACCGCGCGCAGGGTACCCACCGCGGACCCCGCGCCGCGCGCGATGGCGTCGGCGCGGCGCCGGGCGTCCTCGGTCGCCCCCGCGAGCATCTGGATGCGCAGCGTATCGAGTCCGGTGAGGACGTACTCCGGGGTGCTCGAAGTCAGCGCGATCCCCTCGTTGATGAGCTCGGTGACGTCCACCGACAGCTGGGCGACGCGGCGCACGTCGCGCGAGCGCAGGACGAAGCGCTGTTCTCCGCGGTAGGCGACCACGCGTCCGGTGCGCTCGCCCTCCTTCATCTCCTCGATCGGGCTGACGTCGATCGCGCCCGCACCGATCACGGAATCGGGCACCTGCCGGGACCGCAGGTAGGCGATGAGCCGGCTGCTCTGGCGCCGGATCTCGGCATAGGCGCTGCGCAGGTCGGTCTGCTGCGTCGAGAGCGACACCCGCCAGACGATGAGGTCGGCCTGGGCCGGCCGCCGCGCCGAGCCCGTCACCTCGATGACGTCCGCCCCCTGCCGCACGCGTCCTAGCGCGCCAGCCACGAGGAACGCCGCGGCCACCATCGCCACGGCGAGCGCGGCGAGACCCCAGAAGAGCTGGCCGAACCGTTCGTTCACGGGCGCACGGGCTCGGGACGCGATTC
>Ga0315281_10002166_pt1 | contig 29159 bp, 34 predicted proteins | sample YL17G07_0_MG_FD_204540 | JGI IMG/M metagenome (GOLD analysis project Ga0315281, IMG submission 204540) | Sediment microbial communities from Yellowstone Lake, YNP, Wyoming, USA - YL17G07_0 | ecosystem: Environmental > Aquatic > Freshwater > Lake > Sediment | place: USA: Wyoming | collected...
CACAGAGTCGCGTAGATGCTCATGATCGCCCGCGTGGTTGCCTGGCCTTCAGGCGCCGATTCCCCGCCCGCGACCGCGACGTGCGGCGGTGACGCCGTACAAGCCGGAGCAGTTCGCTGTAGGCGGCGTCGCCGAGGAGCTGTTCAAGAAGGTGCGACTCCGATCGCACATAGCCGAAGAGTGCGCGACCCGCCTCCGCGTCCTTCGGAAAGCGGGCCGAGTAACTCTTCACGTCGCGGCCGCACTGTTCGTACTCGATCGCTGCCTCCGCCGGCCGCAAGAGCGCCTTCTCGGGGAAGTCGATCGGAACCTGTGACCGCTCATGATCCTCAGATCCGCACGTCAGCTTGAAAAAACGGACTCGGCGTTTGTTGCGGCGAAGGAACACCTGGAAGTGCCGACGCGGGCCGAATCTCATTGACCGGCCCTTCGGTTGTCGGACGAAGACGAACCCGTCGTCGAACTCGCGTGCTTCCACGAAGATCTCCTGGCGACACACGAAGTCCCGGAGCGCGATCTCAACGGCTTGGACGGCTTCTCGAACATCTCGACGACGACGATGCCATCGTCGTAACGGATTCGTCAACAACGCGCGGTCCACGCTTCGACGAGTCGCCTCATTGCGGTCGATGAGCGTCTCACAAGATCGATGAGCAAGCCCCCGGTTTCGAGCCGGATCGAATGTAGTGGTCGTGGAAATTCCCGAAGGATTGTGGCCGTTGGCGATGCGAGATTCGACGGATTCGAGACAGTTACGTCACAACCCGCGTCACACCGCCGCGATCCAAGAAAACGCGCGGTTGTAACTTATTGAAGCGATGGGAGGATTTGGCTCCTCAGGCTGGATTCGAACCAGCAACCCTCCGGTTAACAGCCGGATGCTCTGCCGTTGAGCTACTGAGGAACAAGGAGTGCGCCGCGCGGGGCGGGAACGACCTTTAATGATACCCGGCCGGAACTTCTTCCGTCCAGTCGCAACGGCCAGATGCGCGACGTTCCCGCCGTCGATCAGTGCTCGGTGGGCTCCGGCCCCCCGGTCTCCAGCGCGTCGATGTCCGCGAGGTCTTTGGGCCGTGCTGCGGCCCGCTTGTTTCGGAGAAACGCGTCACGGCCCAGGAACGCCACCAGCTGCCGGCCGCATGTTCCTGCGACACGCTCCCGCCAGGCCTCGTCCCACGAGACACCACTGATGGCGCTCATGATGTGAATCTGGACGGGCTCGACCCCTAGTTGCAGCATCCGAGCGGGGGCCACGACGTCGTCGGGCTGAAGCTCGGGCGCTGGAAAACCAAATGCGCGAACAGCACGCAGAAGCCGCTCGGCATTCTCGCGGGTGGGACGCACCAGCAGGTCAAGATCGCCGGTAAAACGCGGTGCGCCGTGAAACGCCAGGGCATACGCCCCGACGATCACGAACTCAACGCCCTGGGCAATCAATGACGCGATGAACTCGTCGAAGTCGGGCGCCAGGTCCATGGAACTGCTGCCGGAGGAACTCGACTGCAGCGAGGCGTTCGGCGGGCGGGCGCGACAGCCAGTAGTTGAGCGAGGGTCGCGTGCGGCGCTCCTCGTCAAACGACGTCACCCGCAACACACGCTGCAACGTGAATCGAGTCTCGTTCACGCCCTGAGTATACCGCTCCGACTCCACTCACACTCTGAGCGAAGGCCGTGGGCTAGAACTTCTTCCGTCCAGTGAGGCCGGTCTGGACCGCGAGGCCCATCAGGCCCAGCACCAGCCAGGCAATCGTCACCCACCGCTGGCCGGGCGCCGGCGTGAACGGATACAGAATCCACACGTTCCCGCTCGCCGCCGCCCGCTCCGCCGCGCGGTTCCCCGCAATCGCCAGCGACCCGACGATCATCGTCCAGGCGCCGGAAAACGACGTCGACACGATGATCACGTAGCGCTGCAGCATCATCGCGACGACGGCGCCCGCGACCGACGCGATGATGACCGCCACTGTCGTCGGCTCCGTGTGCTTCGCGTAGTCCCAGATGACGTGCAGGAGCAACGTGCCCATGCCCGCGCCGAGCAGCCCGATGCATACGTAGTACGCGAACGTGAACAGCAGCGCGCCGACGACGCCGCCGACAATCGCCGCGACGATCATCCCGAACTGATTGCTGATGCCCATCACCGAGCTCGCGAGCATCGCGCCGAGAATGAATCCGTAGATCGCGAGGACGACGCGGAACAGCCGGTAGCCGGCAAAGCACGCGACGGCGCCGCCGAGCACGAGCACGATCGCCGCGGGAAGCTCAAACGTCGCCGGCAGCATTGTTCTAGATCATCCTCACACTTCTCTGCGGCCTTCGATCGCCCGGTGCATCGTCATCTCGTCGGTGTAATCGAGATCGCTGCCGACCGACAGCCCCATCGCGAGGCGCGTCACCTTCACGCCGAGCGGCTTGAGCAGCCGCGCGAGATACATCGCCGTCGCTTCCCCGTCGACGTTCGGATTGGTCGCGAGGATCACTTCGGTGACGCCGTTCTGCAGCCGCATCAGCAGGCCCTGGATCTTCAGATCGTCCGGGCCGATGCCCGAGAGCGGCGACAACGCGCCCATCAGCACGTGATACCGCCCCTTGAACTCGCGCGTCTTCTCAATCGCCGACACGTTCTGCGGCTCCTCGACGACGCAGATCACTTTCTGGTCGCGCGCGCTGTTGCTGCAGTACACGCACGGATCGGCGTCGGTGATGTTGTTGCAGATCGTGCAGTACGTCACGCGCTCCTTCACGTCGCGGACGGCCTCGACAAGCCGATCCGTCTGCTCGCGCGGCGTCCGGAGCAGGTGAAACGCCAGGCGCTGCGCGCCCTTGGGCCCGATGCCGGGCAGACGCTGCAGTTCTTCGATGAGTCGAATTAAGGGATCGGGGAGCGACATCAGGACAACATCACGCCTTCGCTGCGGCGAGGCCCAGCAGCTTCGCCGCCGTGCCGCCGAGGATCGCCTCGCGATCGGCGTCGGACAGCCCGGGCGTCTTCAGCACGTGCTCCACCGGTTCGGTGACCCACGGATAGGGATAGTCGGTGCCGATCACGATCTGGCCCCCGCCGACCTCGGCCGCCAGATGCCGCAGCGCTTCGGGCGTGAACACGAGCGAATCGTAATACATCCGCTTCACGTACTCGGTCGGGTGGAGCTTCGGCACGCCCGGCTTGCACTGCGCGGGAAACGTCACGCAGCCATGATCGGAGCGGTTCATGTACGACGGCAGGAAGCCCCCGCCGTGCGCGGCGCAGATCTTCAGCTTCGGAAACTCGTCGAGCGTGCCTTCGAAGATCAGGTGCGAGAGCGCGATCGTCGTCTCGAGCGGGTTCCAGATGACGTTGGTCAGCAGGCCGTTTCCCCTCAGCCGGGGCGTGAGGTCGGCGGTCGCCTGCGGATGGATGAACACCACCACGCCCAGCGCCTCGGCCTTGGCCCAGAAGGGATGAAACTTCGGATCCGACAGCTCCTGCCCTGCCACGCTCCCGCCGATAGCCGCGCCGCGAAGGCCGAACTTCTTCACGCCCTGCTCGAGCTGCTCGGCGGCCAGGTCCGGAAACTGCAGCGCGACCGATGCGAACGCGGCGAAGCGATCCGCATGAGCGGCACAAAACGCCGCCAGCGTTTCGTTCTGCACGGTGATGACCTGCGTGACGAGATCACGTGGCGCGTCGTACCAGTTGGGGTTGATGCTGAGCACCGAGACGTCGATGCCCTTCGCGTCCATATCCGCGAGGCGGTCAGCGAGTGACTGGCCTTCGATGCCGAGCAGTCCGGGATTGGGCGGCGCCACTGCGGGCCCGCGGGCGAGCAATTCGTTCGCCTTTGGGACAGCGCAGTGCGCGTGCACGTCCACCGTCCGGATCCGCCGGCCTTTCACCATCACCGGCGCGTGCTTGCGTGCGCGCCCCGGCTGCGCGGTTTGCACCACAGCGTCGACCAGCCCGCACCCGACAAACGCCAGGCCGGTGGCGCCCGCCACGTCTTTCAGAAAATGTCGTCGGCTCGGCATCGCGTCGCCTCTCAGAGTTTGAGGCCCGGGGGCAGCATGCTTCCCATCGTCTGCTGCATCGCTTCGTCGGCCTTGCGCTGCGCGTCGTTCACCGCCGCGAGAATCAGGTCCTGCAGCATCTCGACGTCTTCCTTCACGACCACGTCCGGATCGATCGTGATCGACTGCAGCTGCTTGCCGCCGTTGACGACGACGGTCACCATGCCGCCGCCGGCGGTCGCCTCGACGCGCAGTTCGGCCATCTGTTTCTGCAGGCGCTCCTGCATCTGCTGCGCCTGTTTCATCATGTTCTGGATGTTCATGGGCTACATCTCTTCGACATCCCGTATTTCCGCCGGGAACACCTCGAGCATGGCCTGGACGCCGCTGTCTGCCAAGGCCTGCTGCTTCAATGCAGCCTTCCTGTCGTTCGCGAGGTTCGAGGGGTTCGCGACGTTCGCAGGGTTCTCGGGGTTCGGCGCGGCAGTTCCGTCCTGCACTGCGGTGACCGTCACCTTCCGGCCGCCGGCTGCGAGCGCCATCGACTCGAGCCACGCTTTCTGCTGCTCCACCTGCTCGCGGAGCGCGCGCTGGTTGGCCGAGAACGTGAAGACGATGCGATCGCCGGCGATGTCGATCTTCTGCGCCTGCGCGATGTACATGTTGTAGAAGGCGGCTTTGTTCTTGCGGACCTCGGCGAGAAACGCATCTTTCAATGATGCGTCGCCCGCGGGTGGTCCGGGGGGCGCGGTCTTGACCGGCGGGGGCGCGGACGGCGCAGGTTTCGCAGCAGGGGCAGCGGATGGCGGCCCTGAAAGGGCCGCCCCACGTGCGGGCGCGGGCGCCGCCCCACGTGCGGCAGTTGGGACGCCCGCGATCAGATCCTCAATCGACACCAGCTTGCGCAGGTGCATCCAGCGCAGCAGCGCCATCTCGAGGTGATACCGCGGCTGCGACGCGGTTCGGATTTCGAACTCGGCGCGCGTCAGCAGATCGAACGCGCGCAGCAGATCCTCGCGCGAGAACCGTTTCGTCAGCGCGAGCAGCCGATCGCGCTCGCTTTCGCCGGCGATCTCGGGATCGGTCACGCGCGACGGATCGACCGAGAGCACGAGCAGGTCGCGCGTCATCCGCGCGAGCTCGCGGCAGACGGCGCGCAGGTCGTACCCGAGCTCGACCGCGCGGCCGGCGATCTCGAATGCCGCCGGCGCGTTCTCGTCGGCCACCGCCGTCATCGCGTCGAGCAGGAGATCCCTCCCGACCAGGCCGAGCACCGCCGAGACATCCTCGATCGTGATGGTCTTGCCCGTAAACGCGATCACCTGATCGAGCTTGCTCTGCGCGTCGCGCATGCTGCCGTCGGCATCGCGCGCGACGAGCTGCAGCGACGCTTCTCCCACGTCGATGCCTTCGGCATCGACAATCATCCGAAGCTGTCCGGCAATCGACTTGCTGCTGATCGTCCGGAACTCGAACACCTGCGAGCGCGACAGCACCGTCTCCGGAATCTTGTCGAGCTCGGTCGTCGCCATCATGAAGACCACGTGGGGCGGCGGCTCTTCGATCGATTTCAGCAGCGCGTTGAACGATCCGGACGAGAGCTGGTGGACTTCGTCGATGATGAAGATCTTGTAGCGGTCGCGCACCGGCATGATGCCGAGGCCGGCGATGATCACCTCGCGGACGTTGTCCACGCCCGTGTGCGTCGCCGCGTCGATCTCGAGGACGTCCATGTCGCGCCCTTCGGCAATCTCCACGCACGCCTCGCACGTCCCGCACGGATCCGCCGTCGGCCCGGTCTCGCAGTTCAACGCCCGCGCGAGAATTCTCGCCGTCGTCGTCTTGCCGACGCCGCGCGGGCCCGCAAACACGAACGCCTGCGCGAGCCGCATGCTGCCAAGCGCATTGCGCAGCGTACGCGTGACGGCCTGCTGTCCGACGACATCGTCGAACTTCTGCGGCCGCCATTTTCGGGCGATGACCTGATAAGACATCAAAAGGGCTAAGGGCTTAAGGCTCAGGGCTTGCAGATTGAACCGCGGTCCGGATTGGCCTGCGGCACATGTCAGGATCTACTTAGCGCTGCTGCCTTCCGGCCCTGACGCGGTTCGTAGGCTGAGATTGCACAGGTTCCGGACCGCGGTACAAGCTGCAAAACGCGAGTGTACTACACGGCTACGCGCGTCGCGAGCAGCAGATACTTCGCAAGGACCTCGCCGACCACGACAGTAAAGAAGTCCACGTAGAGAATCCCCGTCGCGGACTGCGTCGAGCGAATCTTCGCGGTCTCCCACGTCAGGTACGACAGCACCGCGGGACCGGCCAGGCCGAACAGGATCCGCTGCCAGAAGAAGATTCCGGCGATCGAAAAAATGTAGCGGCTGAAATTCGGGCCGAGCCCGGGCTCCCAGCTCGCGATCGCGGCCGCAATCGCCGCGCCGACGACCACGACGCGCACCACCATCGACACCATGTGGAATTTCACAATCGACTGCAGGTGCGACACCTCCAGCGACGGAATCACGAGGTACCAGTGGCCGAGGATCATCGCCGTGCACGCCCCGCCCAGCAGAAACGCGGAGCTGTAGAAGCTCAGGATCGTCATCACCTCGACGGCCGGTCCGCCCGCCGTAGCCGCGACGGCCTGCGCAAACAGCGCCACCGCGCCCGCCACCACGCTCGTGCCGACGATGAATGGACGCATCGACGCGAGCACGCGGCCGACCGTCAGCCAGTACAGCACCAGCGCGGCTTCGAAGGCGACGGTGCCGGCCAGATCGGCGGACGCCTCCGGCGGCCGGAACGCGAACGCCGCCACCATCAGCAGCGCCGCCAGGCCGGTGTTGAATCGAAAAAACTTCACGCCCGCTTCGCGCGAGACGAAGACGAGCGTGAAAGCGATGCCGATCGCGAGGTGCGCCAGGAATAGGAACAGGACCATGGGCGGGAGAGGCTGGAACGGCTGGAGAGACAGGAAGGTTTGTCCTGCCCTTCCCGCCCGTCCTGCCTTTCCTGCCTACTTCAGTCTTTTGTTTATTTCCGCCCAGTTGACGACATTCCACCACGCGTCGATGTAGTCGGGCCGGCGGTTCTGATACTTGAGGTAGTAGGCGTGCTCCCAGACGTCGATGCCGAACACCGGCTTCTTGCCGTCCATCAGCGGGTTGTCCTGGTTGGCCGTGCTCTCGACGACGAGCGTGCCGCCGGTGTCGATGACCCACGCCCAGCCGCTGCCGAACCGGCCGATCGCGGCCGCTTTGAACTGCTCCTTCAGCTTATCGAAACCGCCGAACGAGCTGTTGATCGCCTCGGCAATCGCGCCGGTCGGCGCGCCGCCGCCGCCGGGCGTCATGATCTGCCAGAACATCGAGTGGTTGAGATGTCCGCCGCCGTTGTTGCGCACGGCGGTGCGCACCGCCTCGGGCACGCTGGCGATGCCCTTCACGAGATCTTCGAGGCTCTTCGACGCGAGCTCCGGCGCCTTCTCGATGGCGGCGTTCAGATTGGTGACGTACGCGTTGTGATGCTTCCCGTGATGAATCTCCATCGTCATCTTGTCGATGTGCGGTTCGAGCGATTCGGGCGGATACGGAAGCGCGGGGAGCGTGTGAGCCATTGAAGTCCTCCAAATGGCGGGCCTGAAAGGCCCGCCCTACGAAATCGAGAGCATCCGATCGAGGGCGACTTTCGTCCAGTGTTTCTGCGCGTCGGGCACGGTGATCCGGTTGTGCACCTCGCCGGCCACGAGCCCCTCGAGCGTCCAGAGCAGGTGGTTCGGCGACACGCGGAACATCGTCGAGCAGAGACAGCCGAACTGATCGAGCGAGAGCACGGTGCGGTCAGGCGCGACTTCGCGCGCGAGACGGTTGACCAGATGAATTTCAGTGCCGACGGCCCAGACCGAGCCGGCGGGACTGTTCTTCACGGTCTTGATGATGTACTCCGTGGACCCGGAGTCGTCCGCGGCCTGCACGACGTCCCACGTCACTTCGGGATGCACGATGACGCGGATGCCGGGATGCTGCGCGCGGAGGGCTTCAATCTGCCGCGCCGTGAAGCGCGCGTGGACCGAGCAGTGTCCCTTCCACAGGATGATGCGCGCGCGCGTGACCTCTTCCGGATCGAGGCCGCCGAAGATTTCGTTGGGATCCCAGACGACCATGTCGTCGAGCGGGACGCCCATCTTGTAGGCGGTGTTGCGGCCGAGATGCTGATCCGGCAGGAAGAGCACACGCTCGCCACGCTCCCATGCCCACTTCAGCGTCGCCGCGGCGTTGGACGAAGTGCAGACGACGCCGCCGCGTTCGCCCACGAAGGCTTTGATGGACGCGGCCGAGTTGATGTACGTCACGGGCACAACCGGGGCTTTGTTCACTCCGGGGGCCCCTGCCCCCCGGAAGCCCATCTGTTCGAGATCGCTCCAGCACATCTCGAGTTGTTCGGGCGCGGCCATGTCGGCCATCGAGCAGCCCGCGGCGAGATCCGGCAGGATGACCTGCTGCGTCGCCGAGCTCAGCACGTCGGCGCTTTCGGCCATGAAGTGCACGCCGCAGAAGATGATGAACTCGGCGTCGGGGTGTCTGGCGACTTCGCCCGCCAGCTTGAAGGAATCGCCGGTGTAGTCGGCGAACCTGATGACCTCGTCGCGCTGATAGTGATGCCCGAGAATGACGAGCCGGCGTCCGAGCGCCTTGCGCGCCGCGGCAATGCGGACGTCCATCTCCTCGTCCGACAGCCCCAGATACCGCTCGGGCAGGGGCTGCCGCTCGGAAATGTTCTCTTTCTCGTACGCCGTCAAAACAGGCAGCATCATCGCAGGGGGCCCAAACCGCAATTATATAAGGTTAGGCGTGGGCGACGACGTTATAGAAGGTGTCGCGCTCGATGGGCTCTCTGCCGGCGGCGCGGATCAGGCGGGAAATCTCGCGGGTCGTCATGGCCTCGGGCACGGTCGAACCGGCCATGTGATAAATCTTCTCTTCCTGCACGGTGCCGTCGAGATCGTCGGCGCCGAACCACAGCGCGGTCTGCGCCACGTCGAGCCCCGTCGCCACCCAGAATGCCTTGATGTGTTCGATGTTGTCGAGCATCAGCCGCGACACGGCGTGCACGCGCAGCGTCTCGGCCGCGCTCGGCGCGGGCAGCCTGCGCATCTGGTTGTTGTCGGGATGGAACGCGAGCGGGATGAACGCCTGGAACCCGCCGGTCCTGTCCTGCTGCGCGCGCGTGCGCAGCATGTGATCGACGCGCTCCTCGGCCGTCTCGATGTGGCCGTAGAGCATCGTGACGTTGGTCTTCATGCCGAGCCGGTGCGCGAGCCCGTGAATGGCGAGATACCGATCGGCATCCGCCTTGTCGTGACAGATCTTCTTCCGCACGCGCTCCGCGAAGATCTCCGCGCCGCCGCCGGGCAGCGAATCGAGCCCCGCGTCCATCAGCTCGCGCAGCACCTGCTCGTCGGTCATCCCGTACAGCTCCGAGAAGAACGCGATCTCGATCGCCGTGAAGCACTTGAGGTGGATGTTCGGGCGGATGCGTTTGAAGCCGCGCAGCATCTCCGTGTAGTAGCTGAACGGCAGATCCGGATGCAGGCCGTTGACGACGTGGACTTCCGTCAGCGGCTGCGCGGCGCGCGTGCGCAGCTTGTCCCACGTTTCGTCGAGCGACATCGTGTATGCGTCGGCGTCGCCCGGCTTCAGCCGCGCGAACGAGCAGAACAGGCAGCTCGCGACGCAGACGTTGGTCGCCTCGATGCGGATGTTGTAGTTGTAGAACGCCTTCAGGCCGTGCCGCTTCTCGCGCTCGCGGTTCGCGAGCCAGCCGACGAGCAGCAGATCGTCACACTCGAAGAGACGCACGCCATCGGAGAGGTCGAGTCGAACGCCGCCGTCGAGTTTTTCCGCGATATCGGAGATGCCGGCGGCGCGGAGGCGGGACTGCAATTCGCTTCTACTGACTGATGCCCCACAACTGAATGCGAAGCGTACGGGCGCGCGGGCCGTCGAGCTCCGCCATCAGGATGCGCTGCCACTGCCCGAGTACGACTTCGCCGCCGCTGACCTGGAGCGTCAGGTTGTGGCCGAGGAGCATGGCGCGAAGATGGGAGTCGGCGTTGAACCGATCGCAGTCGGAGTGATCGGGGTTGTTGTGCATCCACTCGGCGTCGCGCGCGACCATCTGCTCGAGGAAGCGCTTCATGTCGGTGAGCAGCGCCGTCTGGAACTCGTTGATGAACAGCGCGCACGTCGTGTGCATCGACCAGAGGCTGACGAGGCCTTCCTTGACATTGAACTTCCGCGCGAACTCCATGATGCGGTTGGTGAGGTCGACCAGCTCCACCCGGCTGTCGGTGGAAATGACAATCGTCTCACCATGAATCGTGAGACCGCCGGTCCTCGCGGAAGCCACTTCCTCGACGGGCCTTTCGCGGACGGTAACGGTCGAGCTCTTGCTCATGAAAGTCCTCTCGGATGTTGGAGATACTCGGAAAACGATCAGGGTATGTTACGCAAAATTACACGCCACTGGCAACAGTGGTCTATACTCGCACTTCACAAGGTGGCGGGCCTGAAAGGCCCGCCCCACGTACCCCGGCGACCAAGCGGAAGTGGGTGAAATGCCCACACGGTCTCGCCACTGTAAGCGGGGAGCGGCACAGCCAGGCTAGTAGAAGACGTCACTGAGCACCGCGAGGGGCTTGGGAAGACGGGCGTGTCGCAGCGATCCGCGAGTCAGGAAACCTGGTCATCGGGGGCGTCCTTTTCCTCGGCGCGACAGACGCCGGAAGGAGCACCGATGTCGTCGTCCGCCCTCCTGCACGCCACCGATCTCGCGTTCTCGTACCGCGGCGGCCTGCCCGTCCTCGACGGGGTGTCGCTGTCGGTCGCGCGCGGCGCGATCGTCGGTCTCATCGGACCGAACGGCTCGGGCAAGACCACGCTCATCCGGCTGCTGAACGGCACGCTGACGCCGGCGCGGGGCTCGGTGACGCTGGACGGCGTGCCGCTGACGGCGCTGTCGCGGCGCGATCTCGCGCGGCAGGTCGCCGTGGTGCCGCAGGAGACGCAGGTCACCTTTGATTTCAGCGCGCTCGAGATCGTGCTGATGGGCCGCTACGCGCACCTCGGCGCCTTTGCGCTCGAAGGGCCCGGCGACGTGTCGATTGCGCGGCACGCGCTCTCCGCCACGGGCACGGCGGCGCTCGAAGCGAGGCAGTTCGCGACGCTGAGCGGCGGCGAAAAGCAGCGCGTCGTCATCGCCAGCGCGCTCGCGCAGTCGTCCGACATCCTGCTGCTCGACGAGCCGACGACGGCCCTGGACATCGGATTCCAGCACGAGATCGCGTCGCTGCTCGTTCACCTCAATCGCGAGCGAGGGACGACGCTGGTCGTGTCGACGCACGATCTGAATCTCGCGGCGATGTTGTGCTCGGAGCTCGTGCTGATGAAATCGGGCCGCGTGCTCGCGCAGGGGCCCACTGGCGACGTGCTGACGGCCGCGAACATCCGCCGGCTGTACGGCGTCGACGCGGACGTCGCCTTTCATCCACGCGCCGGTCATCTCACGGTGGTGCCGCTTGCCAGGACGCACTGACGTGCGCCGGCGGCTCGCGCTGACGCTCGCCGGCTTCGGCGCGCTGACGGTCGCGTCTTGCCTGCTCGCGCCGCTCGTCGGCAGCACGTCGATCCACCTGTCGCGCGTCTTCGATCGATCGATTCCCTTCGCCGACAACGTCGACGCGCAGGTCTTCTTCGTCGCCCGTCTGCCGCGCGTCGCCGCCGCCGCGATCGTCGGCGCCGCGCTGGCGCTCGCGGGCGTCGTCTTTCAGGCGCTGCTGCGGAATCCGCTGGCGTCGCCCGATACGCTCGGCGTCGCGGCGGGCGCCACGCTCGGCGCGATGCTCGGGCTGACCGCGCACGCGGACTTCACGCTCGTCGGCGTCTCGGTGGTGCCGCTGACCAGCTTTGCCGGCGCCGTCGGCGCCCTGGCGATTGTGTTTGTCATCGCGGCGGCGCGGCGGCGCGGGACATCGAGCACGGTGCTGCTGCTCGCCGGCATCGCCATCGGCGCGCTGCTCAATGCGGCCGGGCGCTTCATTCAGTACCTGGCGGACGTCACCGACACGTTCCGCACCGTCCAGTGGCTGATGGGTTCGCTCGACGTCGGCAGCTACGCGCCGATTCTGGCGTCGCTCGTGCCGTTCGGGCTGGCGTGCATCGGCTTCGCCACGCTGCCCCGCGTGCTCGATCTGATCAGCCTCGGCGAGGACGCGGCCGAAGCGCGCGGCGTGGACGTCGTGCGGACCGAGCGCATCGCCCTCGTCAGCGCGTCGCTCTCGACCGGCGCCGCCGTGTCGCTCGGCGGTCCGGTGTTTTTTGTCGGCATCATCGTCCCCCACATCGTCCGCCTCATCGTCGGCGCCGACCACCGGCTGGTGCTGCCGGCGTCCGCGCTCTTCGGCGCGTCGTTCCTGATCGCGTGCGACCTCGTCGCGAGAACCATCATCGCGCCGGTGGAAATGCCCGTCGGCATCATCACGGCCATCATCGGAGGCCCGTTCTTCCTATGGCTGCTCTTTCGCGGACGATAGTTGCCCTCCTGCTTCTTACCGCCTCGATGGGCGCCGAGGCGCGGCGCGTCATCTCGATCATCCCGTCGACAACGGAGATGCTGTTTGCGATGGGCGCCGGCGATCGCGTCATCGCCATCGGCACCTACGATCGCTATCCGCCCGAGGCGCAGACGCTGCCGCGCGTCGGCGCGCTGATCGATCCCAACGTCGAGCAGATTCTTCAGATGCGTCCCGATCTCGTCGTCGTGTACGGCACGCAGACGGAGCTGAAGCGCAGGCTCGAGCGCGCGAACCTTCCGTACTACTCCTACGCGCACAAAGGGCTGGCCGACATCACGTCGACGATCCGGGCGCTCGCCACGCGCGTCGGCGTCGACGCGGCGGGCGACGCGCTCGCGTCACGCGTCGAGCGGCAGCTTGCCGACATCCGCGCGCGGGTCGCGAACCGTCCGCGGCCGAAGACCCTTCTCGTCTTCGGGCGCGAGCCGGGCTCGCTGAGGAACATCAACGCCAGCGGCGGCGAGGGATTTCTGCACGACATGCTCGAGCTCGCCGGCGGATCGGACGCCCTCGGCGACATCCATCGTCAATCGGTGGACATGTCGACGGAGATGGTGCTGGGCCGTGCGCCCGACGTCATCATCGAGCTGCGCTACTCGCAGGACGCCATCAACCGGTCCGACATGGCCGCGTGGAACCGGCTCGCCGCCGTGCCGGCGGTGAAGAACCATCGCGTGATTCTGCTGACCGGCGAAGAGTTCGTCGTTCCCGGTCCGCGCGTCGCGGACGCCACACGCAAGCTCGCCGCGGCTCTTCACCCGGACGCGTTCAAATGAAGAAGACATTGATTTCATGGTCGTCCGGCAAGGACAGCGCGTGGATGGTGCATGTCCTCCGGCAGCAGCCGGACATCGATCTCGCCGGCGTGCTGACGACGGTCAACGAGGTGTATCAGCGCGTGGCGATGCACGCCGTGCGCCTGGAGCTGCTGCAGGCGCAGGCGGATGCGCTCGGGCTTCCGCTGTGGCAGATACCGATTCCGTCGCCGTGTCCGAACGAGGTGTATGAACGTGTGATGGCTGCCGCCGTGGCGCGGGCGGTCGGCGAGGGCTTCACGCACATGGCGTTCGGCGATCTGTTTCTTGAGGACATCAGGCGGTATCGCGAAGAGAAGCTCGCCGGCACTGGGCTGACGCCCATCTTCCCGCTCTTCGGCGCCGACACGACGAGGCTCGCGAAGGAGATGGTGGCCGGCGGCCTGCGTGCGCGCTTGACGTGCGTGAACCCGAAAGTGCTCGATCCGAAGTTCGCGGGCCGCGACTTCGACACATCACTCCTCGACGAGCTGCCGGCGTCAGTCGATCCCTGCGGCGAGCGCGGCGAGTTTCATTCGTTTGCGTATGACGGTCCGATGTTCGCTCGGCTCGTCGCGATCAAGTCGGGCGAGGTCGTGGAGCGAGATGGGTTTGTGTTTCAGGATTTGGTAATGGCGTAAACCGGTGATGTAGTGACCGCGTGATGTCAGCGACCTCCTACACGCGCTTGCCGCCGAACACCGATGCAGTGGTCACGAGCTTCAGCTTTCCGGTGCGCTTGCCCTTGTAGTTGTCCTCGAAGTCGAAGCTGCCCTGCTGGATTTCCATGGTCGCGACGTCGGCCGGTGCGCCGACGGCGAGCGTGCCGAGCCCCTTGAACGCCGGCAACGTCTTCGCCGCGTTGGCGGTGACGCAGGCGATGACGCGATCGATCGGCATGCCGAGCAGCAGGAACTTCGACATCACGTGCCCGAAGTTGAAGACCTGGTCGGTGCGCGCGGCCTGGCCCCAATCCGTCGAGAACGTATCGGGCAGCACCCGCTCCTGCATCGCATGCTCGGCGATCGCCCACGTCCAGTGATCGACGCGCCCGTTGCCGAAGTCGAACCAGATACCGCGCTTCCGGGCCGCGGCCACTTCGGGCTTCAGTTTTCCGGCGTCGTCGAAAATCCCGTTTGGCGGCGGCGCATACATGTGTGTGACGATGTCGCCGGGCTTGAGCACGGCGAGAATGTCCGCCAGCGACGACACCGTCTGGCCCATGTGAATCATGATCGGGATGCCGAGGGGTCTGGCGACAGACTGCGCTCGGCGCAGCGCTTCGAGATCGTTGGTGCCGGCGACCGTCTTCGACAGCCGCGCCTTGATGCCGACGATGACGTCGCGATGACGCTCGATGGCCGCGCGCGTGGCGGCCACGTCCACGTTCGCGAGGTCCATCAGATCGCCTTCGGGGATCACGCCTTTCTTCGAGATGTTGATCAGCACGCGCATGCGGTTCGGCGCGGCCTTCGCAATCGCCACCGCGTCGTCGATGCGATCGGAGCCGTACGAACCTGCGTCGACGAGAGACGTCACGCCGTCGGCGAGACAGAGCGCTGGATCTTCCTTCTCCCGGCCGGCATGCGTGTGGATGTCGATGAGCCCGGGGACGACCAGCTTCCCGGTCGCGTCCATCGTCTCCGCCGCTGTGGACGCCGCGATGTTCGGCTGCACCGCGGCAATCTTTCCGCCGCGAATCGCGACGTCAGCCACCTGATCGAACTTGCGCGACGGGTCCATCACACGACCGCCCTTGATGAGCAGGTCGTACTCCGCGGCGCGCAGCTCGGGAATTCCGGAGAAACGTGAGAGCGTCGCCGCGCTGGCCGCGGCGACCGAAAGGAGTCTGCGGCGTGTCAGCATGCCGCGGATTATAGGTCAGACGTAGAGCGGTTGTTCCGAGTGCGGGACGAGGCCGAGGCGTTCGGCCGTCGCGAGCAGATAGGCGATGGCCGCCTCGCCTTCGGGGCCGTAGTTGCGCGTGAAGTCGTTGACGTAGAGCGCGATGTGCTGGCGACAGACGTCGTCTTCCATCTCCTGGGCGTGGCGGCGGACGGTCGGCCAGACCAGATCCGTGTGGGCAAATGCGAAGTCGACGCTGTCAGCCAGCGCCTTCTCCGTGCGGCGGATCAGATCGCCGCCGAGGTCGCGGCGCATCAGGATGCCGCCGAGTGGAATCGCGTGGCCGGTCTCCCGCTCCCACCACTCGCCGAGGTCCACGATCTGCGTCAGCCCGTGGCGCTGGTAGGTAAAGCGGCTCTCGTGGATGATCACGCCCGCGTCGACCTTCCCTTCGCACACCGCGGGCATGATCCTGTCGAACGGCATGACGGTGATGTTCGCGTGCGGAAGTTCAGGCGCGAACAACCGCACGAGCAGCGCGGCCGTGGTCAGCGTCCCGGGAATGGCGATGGTCTTCGTCGCAAGATCCTTCGCGCCACATGGCGTGCGCGCGACGACGAGCGGTCCGCATCCCCTGCCAAGCGCGCCCCCGCTGCGGAGCAGACAGTAGCGATCGCGAAGGTGGCCGAGCGCGTGGAACGAGACCTTCACGATGTCGGGCTCACCCCGGAGCGCGATCTGATTCAGCGTGTCGATGTCTTCGAAGCGCTCGATGACCGGAGGCGCGCCGGGAATGTGACCTTCGACCCATCCGGTGAAAATGAAGGTGTCGTTGGGGCACGGCGAGTACGCGAGTTCCAGAGGTTCCAGGCGTTCCAGAGGTTCGAGAGGTTTGCTCACGAGAGGTTCTCGATGAGACGAAGCGTCACCGCCTGCGCGGCGTCGGCGGCTTCCTTGACGCGCCATTTCGCGCGATCGCGATCCTCGACGAGGTTGCTGATGCCGCGGACTTCGAGAAACGGCGCGTCGTGCAGCGCGCAGACGTGCGCGGCCGCGGCGCCTTCCATCGACTCGCACAACGCGCCGAAGCGCGCGTGGAGCGCGTCGCCGAGCGCGCGGACGCCGGTCACCTGCGAGAGCGTCAGGAACGTCCCGGTGCGCGCCACCAGCGCGCCGGCCGCCGACGCCGCGCGCGCCACCAGCGCGGCATCGAGCGGAAAGTAATTGAAGCGCGCCGGCTGAGACGCCGTCGCGTCAATCAGCGGAATCCCGATTTCTTCCATCGGACGCCAGCCCTCAGGCGTCAGCACGCCGAGGTCGCCGTAGATCTCGGTGTCGGCGAGTAGCACGGATCCGACGGCGATGCCGGCCGGCACGTATGCACCGGCGATCCCCGTTTGAATCACGAGCGACGGCCTGGGTTTCGTGGAGAGATACCGCGTGAGCGCGTGCGCGGTGTTCACGGCGCCGATGCCCGTGATGACGACGTCCGCGGATCCTTCCGGGATCAATGCCGCTTCCATTCGCGTCGCGGACAGAACCAGAACCCCTCGAACCTCTCGCACCCCTAGAACCTCTCGAACCACTTCCTAGACATCATCGTCCCGGGTCGCGATGGCGTAGGGCTGCGCGACGCGCTTGACGACAATCGTCAGGCCGAACAGCGCAATCGCGGCGGACGAGGCGATGCCCATGTAGATGCCGACGCCGATCAGGGCGTCAGGCGCAAGGGCCGCGGGAATGCCTTCGACGATCGCGGTGGCCTGCGTCAGGCTCGTCGCGCGCTCGGTGACGGACCGCGGAAAGACTCTCCACGACAGCGCCATGATCCCGAGCGCCAGCAGGCCGACGACGAGCAGCGGATGGCGTGAATTTTTACGGGTGATGAGGCTGAGCGTCGCGAGTACGGCCGCGAGGGCGCCGAGACCGGCGACCCAGAGCGCCGGGACGTTGGGATAGCCGCGAAGCGTGGTGTCGCCGATGCTCACCCAGGGAAGAAAGGCGCTGACCGTCAGCGCGACGCCGGCGACGAGGGGGACGTAATAGCCACGCATGCTACTGCGCGTCTTTGACTTCCTCGTACCACGCCATCTGGATGGCTTCGAGCTTCGGCTCGTTCGACGTCTTCGGGTCGTCGTCGAAGGCGTCGAGCCCGAGAACACGCTCGCGGAGATCGGTGAAGCGGATCGCCAGCGGATCGACGCCGGGAAATTTTTCGGCCAGCGCGATGCCGATGTCCTCCGAGTCCTGCCACTTCATCGCGACACCTCTGCGGCCTTGCGATCCTTCCGGTCCGACTTGCCGAGCTGGATGCCGCCGCCCTCCTGGACGTAGTTGCGCGTGTACATCGGCAGCTCGCAGACGACGTCGCCTTTGATGACCGCCTGGCAGCCGAGCCGCGAGCGCGTCGTCAGTTCCCAGGCGGTGTCGAGCCTGTCGGCCTCGTCATCCTGCAGCTCGCTCAGGTTCTGCGCGCCTTCGGTAATGATCACGTGGCAGGTCGTGCAGGCGCAGCTCCCGCCGCAGGCGTGCTCGAGACCGAGGTTGAAGTGCTTCGACACGTCGAGGAAGGACTCGGGTTTGCCGTGATGCGAGTACGGCAGCTTGCCGTGTTCGAACTCTACGGTCTTTGACTCGCCGTCGATGATGAAGGTGACCTTGGGCATTTATATCTCGTTGACATTGCGTCCGGAGAGCGCGGCCTGCACGGATCGATTCATGGCGACTTCCGCCAGGTGATGTGTCGCCTCGTTCAGCGCATGCGTCTTGTCGTGGATGACGTCGCGATCGTCCCTGCCGATGACCGCCTTCAACTCGGCGAGCGCGGCTTCGATGCGCGGCAGTTCGCCGCGTGCGAGATCCTTCTTCGCGATTTCGGCGAACTCCGGGGCGCGCATCGTTTTTTCTGTCGCCTGGATGACCGACTCGGCCTCGTTGCGCTCTTCGATCAGCAGGCGGGCCGCGAAGTCCGCTTCCGCATGCTCGAACGAATCGAGGAGCATGCGTTCGACTTCGTCGTCTGTCAGGCCGTACGAGGGCTTCACTTCGATGGTCTGTTCGATGTCCGTACGCAGCTCGTGCGCGGTGACGCTGAGAATGCCGTTCGCGTCGATCTGAAACTGGACCTGCACGCGCGCAAGACCGGCGGGCATCGGCGGAATCCCGCGCAGCCGGAAGCGCGCCAGCGAGCGATTGTCGGCAACGAGCTCGCGCTCGCCCTGGAGGACGTGGATGTCGACCGCGGTCTGGTGGTCGGCCGCCGTCGTGAACATCTCGCTGCCCGTGGCGGGAATCGTCGAGTTGCGCATGATGATCTTCGACATCACGCCGCCCATCGTTTCGATGCCGAGCGACAGCGGGGTGACGTCGAGCAGGAGCATCTCGCGGTTGCCGGTCGACAGGATGTCGGCCTGCACCGCGGCGCCGAGCGCGACGACTTCGTCGGGATTCAGCTCGCTGTGCGGCGTCCTGCCGAACAGCTCGCCGACCAGACGACGGACAAGGGGGATGCGCGTCGATCCGCCGACGAGCACGACTTCGTCGATCTGCGACGGCTCGAGGCCCGCGTCCTTCAGCGCCTGGCGGCACGGCTCGAGCGTGCGGTCGACGATCGGACGAATCAGCGTCTCGAAGTCCGCGCGCGTGTAGCGCGCGCCGTTGATCGCCGTCTCCTGGCGCTCGGACAGATCCCACTTCGCAGCAATGACGGCCTTGCGAATCTCCTGCACCTTCTCCGCCGTCTGCGACCAGCCGACTTCCGCGAGGACTTTGTGCATCAGCAGCAGGTCGATGTCGTCGCCGCCCAGATGCGTATCGCCGCCGGTCGAGAGCACCTGGAAGACGCCGTCTTCGACGCGGAGGATCGAGATGTCGAACGTGCCGCCGCCGAGGTCGTACACCGCGATGAGGCCCGAGTGCCGCTTGTCGAGGCCATACGCGAGCGACGCCGCGGTCGGCTCGTTGATGATGCGCATGACGTCGAGGCCGGCGATGCGGCCGGCATCACGTGTCGCCGTGCGCTGCGCGTCGTTGAAGTACGCCGGCACGGTGATGACGGCGCGGTCGACCTCGTTGTCGATCTCGCCCTGCTCGGCGAAAAACGCCTCCGCCCGGTGTTTCAGATCGCGCAGGATGAACGCGGAAATCTCAGGGGGCGTGAACTCCCGCGCGCCAAGGCCGATCCTGACCACGCCGCCGGCGTCGCCGCCGACGCGGAACGGCAGCAGGCTCGCCTCTCCGCGCACATCGTCCAGGCCTCTGCCCATGAAGCGCTTGACCGAATAGACCGTGCGCGCCGCGTCGGTGAGCAGGCGGCGCTGCGCTTCGCGGCCGACGTAGATCGTCCCGTCTTCGGCCGCGGACACCACGGACGGCACAAGCCCGTCTCCGCTGCGATCGCGAATGACGAGGGGCACGCCGTCTTTCACGTAGGCGACAAGACTGTTGGTCGTCCCGAGATCGATGCCGACGACTTTAGACATTCTCACTCCCGGGGCCCCTGCCCCCTGGAGCCGACATCTCCCGTTCGATGCCCGCGAGCAGGTTGTTGATGTAGTTCCGTTCGAGCACGCGCTCGCGCAGCGATTCGAGCACCGGGCGGCGCTCGGCGTCCGGCGCGCCGGCCTCGACGAGCGCGTCCCACTTGCCGAACAGCTCCTCGAGCCCTGCTTCATGCGACGCGCGCTTCGCTTCGACCGGGCCGCGCGCTGTGTCGAGACGCGTCTTCAGCTGATCGGCCGGAGTACCCGACGCACGCAGGCCGCGGATTTCATCGAGCTCTTCGTTGAGCGCAAACACTTCTTCGAGGAGCGCCGGCGGCACAGCCTGCTTGGACGCGGCGTCATTCACTCCGGGGGCCCCTGCCCCCCGGTCCGGGCCGCCAGACATCGCCCCCTCGATCTGCAGCAGGTACTCGGCGCGCGTGATCGGCTGCTTGAGCGTCCGGTACGCGTCGTTGAGGTACGACGACCGCTCGAGGCTCGCGCGGCGCTCGGCAGGCGTGGCGTTGACGAAGAAGTCAGGATGAAACTGACGGCTGAGGCCGCGGAACCGCTGATCGAGATCGTTGGCGCCGATGTTGAGCTTGCGCGGCAGCCCAAAGAACCTGAAGTAGTCGCCGTGCCTGCTGATCGTCAGGATCTTCGTGCACTGCGGGCAGAAGTGCGCGTCGACGGGCGCGCCGCCGCCGCAGTCGCGGCAAACCTGAAGGGGGGATGCGGTCGAGTTGGAGGTCACCGGGACCTCGTTACGCTCCGAAGGAACTGCCGCAGCCGCACGTCGACTTCGCGTTCGGGTTATTGAAAACAAATCCCTTGCTGACGAGATTCGTGTCGTAGTCGAGCACCGTGCCGTTGAGAAAGAGCAGGCTCTTCTTGTCCACGTAGATCTTCGCGCCCTCGGGGCCCTCGAACACCTCGTCCCCCGTGCGCGCGATCTTTTCCCACGCGAACGTGTAGCTCAACCCCGAGCAGCCGCCGCCTTTGACGCCGACGCGCAGTCCGCCCTCGTCGATGCCCTGCTTGCTCATCAACGTGCGGATCTTGCGCGCCGCGACTTCGGAGATCTGAATCATCACGCTGTGGGCTGCGCGTGCGTGTCCGCGCTCTTGTCTTTCCCCTGCTTCTTCTTGTAATCCGCAATCGCGGCCTTGATGGCGTCTTCCGCGAGCACCGAGCAGTGAATCTTCACCGGCGGCAGGCTCAGCTCGGTGACGATGTCGGTGTTCTTGATCGCGAGGGCCTCTTCGACGGTCTTGCCCTTGAGCCACTCGGTCGCGAGGCTCGAACTGGCAATCGCCGAGCCGCAGCCGAACGTCTTGAACTTGGCGTCGTCGATGACGCCGGTCTGCGGGTTCACCTTGACCTGCAGCTTCATGACGTCGCCGCACTCCGGCGCGCCCACCAGGCCGGTGCCGACGTACTGATCGTCTTTCGGCAGCGACCCGACGTTGCGCGGGTTCTCGTAGTGATCGATTACTTTGTCCGAGTAAGCCATAAAGTCCTCAGTGTCCTTCTGTCTGCCACTGCATCGTTGAAAGATCGACGCCTTCTTTCGCCAGCTCGTAGAGCGGCGACATCTCACGAAGACGCGTCACGACCGTCGTCAGTTTGTCCGCCACGTAATCGATTTCTTCCTCTGTCGTCCACCGGCCGAGACCGAAACGAATCGACGAGTGCGCGAGGTCGTCGCCCGCGCCGAGCGCCTTGAGCACGTAGGACGGCTCGAGGCTCGCCGACGTGCACGCCGATCCCGACGAGACGGCGACGTCGTTGATGCCCATCAGCAGCGACTCGCCCTCGACATACGCGAAGCTGATGTTGAGATTGTGCGGGAGCCGGTGCTCGATCGAGCCGTTGATGTAGATCTCGTCGAGGCCCTTGTGCAGCCGCGCGTTCAGCCGATCGCGCAGCGCGCTCAGCCGCTTCGTATCGGCGTCCATTTCCAGCCGGCACAGCTCGGCGGCTTTGCCGAAACCGACGATGCCGGGGACGTTCAGCGTGCCCGACCGCATGCCGCGCTCGTGGCCGCCGCCGTCGATCTGCGGAGCGAGCAGCACGCGCGGATTGCGGCGGCGGACGTACAGCGCGCCGACGCCCTTTGGGCCGTACATCTTGTGCGCGGTGATCGACGCCATGTCGACCTTGAGATCGTTCACGTTGAACGGAATCTTGCCGACCGCCTGCACGGCGTCGGTGTGAAACAGAATCCCCTTCTCCTTCGCGATCGCGCCAATCTCCGCGACCGGCTGAATGACGCCGATCTCGTTGTTGGCCGTCATGATCGTGATGAGGATTGTCTTGTCCGAGATGGCCGCGCGCAGGTCGTCGAGGTCGATCCGGCCGTCTTTCTGAACCGGAAGATACGTGACGCGGAAGCCTTCCTTCTCGAGGCGCTTGCACGTGTCGATGACGGCCTTGTGCTCGGTCACGCACGTGATGATGTGATTGCCCTTCTCCCGATACATCTCGGCCGTGCCCTTGATGGCCAGGTTGTCCGACTCGGTCGCGCCGCTCGTGAAGACGATTTCCTTCGCGTTCGCGCCGATCAGATCGGCCACCTGCTTGCGCGCCTTGTCCACCGCTTCCTCGGCCTGCCATCCGAACGGATGGTTGCGGCTCGCCGCGTTGCCGAAATGCTCCGTGAAGTACGGCAGCATCGCCTCGACCACACGCGGGTCGACCGGCGTGGTGGCGTGGTAATCGAGATAAATCGGAAGTTTCACAGCCATTCGTTTCTCACAACTCTCAACGCAGACCCGAGGTCTGCCCTACCTACAGATGCGGGTGGAGCACTGCCGGGCGCGTCGCGCTCGCCGGCGTCGTTGTTCCCGGGGCCGGATCGGCGGCCAGTTCGGCGATCGTGCATTCACCGAGCGCGGTCAGAATCCGTTCACGGACTTTCCAGAGCGGATCGCGGACATTGCACTTCGAGAACTGCTCGCACTGGTTCTCGTCGGTCGAACACGCGGTGACCGTCACCGGGCCGTCAATCGCCTGGATGACATCGGCCACCGAAATCTGGGTCGGACGGCGCGCCAGGTCGTAGCCGCCACGCGTGCCCTGATGGGAGGCCAGGAGTCCGCGGCGCACGAGGCGCTGTAACACCTTTGCCATCAGTTCGATAGGGATGTTGTAGAGCGCCGCTATTTCGCGGGCGGACGACGATCCCTGGTCGCCTCGGAGGGCCAGATGCTTCATGGCCATGAGGGCGTAATCGGCTTTTTTTGAGAACCTGAGCATATATCCGACTATTACAGTCCGAGTTTAATACTTCGGCTGACTCGGATCAACCTTTTCGATCCAGTCGAGGATGCCGCCCTTCAGGTTGAGCACCTTCGTGAACCCCTTGGAGCGGAGGAAATCCGCCGCCTTCGCGCTGCGTCCGCCGACCTTGCACTGCACGATGATCTCGTCGCTCGGGTCCAGTTCGACGTACCGCTTGTTGATGTCGCCGAGCGGAATCAGCAGCGACCCGTGAATCTGATTGATCTGGTACTCGTGCGGCTCGCGGACGTCGACGATGGTCAGCGTGTCGCCGCGGTCGAGACGCTGCTTCAGCTCGACCGACGTGATCTCGGTCATGTTGCTCGGCGTCGGTTCGGGCGCGGCGGGATGGATCCCGCAGAACTGCTCGTAGTCGATCAGCTTGGTGACGGTCGGATGCGTGCCGCACACCGGGCAGTCCGGATCCTTCTGCAGTTTCAGCTCCCGGAACTTCATCTTCAGCGCGTCGAAGATCAGGAAGCGGCCGACCAGGGGCTCGCCGTTGCCGATGATCAGCTTGATCGTCTCGGTCGCCTGAATGCAGCCAATGACTCCCGGCAGCACGCCGAGCACGCCGCCTTCGGCGCAGCTCGGCACCAGTCCGGGCGGCGGCGGCTCCGGATAGAGGCAGCGGTAGCACGGGCCGTCTTTCGTCGCGAACACCGACGCCTGGCCTTCGAACCGGAAGATGCTGCCGTACGCGTTCGGCTTGCCGAGCAGCACGCACGCGTCGTTCACGAGGTAGCGCGTCGGGAAGTTGTCCGTGCCGTCGACGATGATGTCGTACGGCGCGAAGAGCTCCAGCGCATTCTCCGACGACAGCGCCATGTCGTGCGTGACGACGTTGATGTGGGGATTCATCGCGAGCAGCTTCTCTTTCGCCGAGACGAGCTTGGGCCGGCCCACGTCGGGCGTCGCGTGAAGAATCTGCCGCTGCAGGTTGCTGAAGTCCACGACATCGAAGTCGACGATGCCGATCGTGCCGACGCCGGCGGCGGCGAGGTACATCGCGACAGGCGAGCCAAGGCCGCCTGCGCCGATGCACAGGACCTTCGCGGCTTTTAGCCGACGCTGCCCCTCCATCCCCACTTCCGGCAGGATCAGGTGCCGGCTGTAGCGCTTGATCTCGTCCCTCGTCAGCTCCGGCAGTGCGGCCGGCGCTTCCGCCGTCGGCGCGCCGCCGGCGACGGACGGGATGATGCTGACCGTGTCTCCCGCCTTGATCGGCGTCTGCTCCTTCTGCAGATACCGGATGTCTTCGTCGTTGACATAGATGTTGACGAAGCTGCGCAGCTTCCCCTCGGCGCTGTAGAGGTGCGCCTTGAGGCCCGAGTGCTTGGCCGTGAGATCGGCCAGCAGCTCGCCGACGGTAGTGCCTTCGGCCTCGACCGCGTCTTTCTTGTCGGTGAACGGCCGGAGCGGCGTGGGAATCAGAATCTTAGTTGCCATTGAGCTCGCCCTCTTCGAATGTCGAACGGTCTTCCTTGAGATACCACACGGTCATGACTCCCGCCGTCGCGGCTCCGCCGCTTTGGCGAGGCACGCCGTTTCCGGCGACGGCCACAATGATGTACGCGAACGTCGGCCACGCGTGATCCAGATCGTACTGCGACGGCCTGGCCGGATGATCCGGATGCGAGTGATAGAAGCCCAGCAGATCGCCGCCGAGCTCGGTCGCCTTCTGTTCCGCCACCCGATAGTCGGACGGACGCACCATGAAGCGCCGCCGGGGACCTTCTTCCGTCGTGTTCGGCAGCGCGACGGTCGCGGTCACGCGATTGCCGGCCCCGACCAGCGCGCCGCAGCATTCGTGCGGATACGTTTCTTCGCCGTGCCGGCGGATTTCGCCGTCGATCGTCGCGTCGACGGCGAGCGTCTGCTTAGTCATTCCAGAACTTCTCGGTGAGATACTTCTCGGCGCCGTCGGGACACACCGTCACGATGATGCCGCTCGCCAGCGTCCGTGCCACCTGCAGCACGGCCGCCACGGCCGCGCCCGAGGAGATGCCGGCCATCACGCCTTCTTCGCGCGCGAGCCTGCGGACCATGTCGAAGGCGTCTTCGCTCTCGACGCGCAGGTCCTGGTCGGCGAGCTTCGGATCGTAAATCGCCGGCACCATCGCGGATTCCATGTGCTTCAGGCCCTCGAGGCCGTGGAAGGCCGTCGCCGGCTGAAACGAAATCAGTCTAATCGCCGGGCTGAACTGCCGGAGACGCCGCGCCGTCCCGACAAATGTCCCGCTCGTGCCGAGTCCGGCCACGAAATGCGTGAGCGTTCCCGCCGTCTGCTCGATGATCTCCGGCCCGGTCGTGTCGTAGTGCGCGCGCCAGTTGGCGTCGTTGCTGTACTGATCCGGATAGAAGTACTTGTCCGGGCTCTCGGCGTACAGCCGGCGCGCTTCGCGAATGGCGCCGTCGGTGCTCTCGAGCGGGCTGGTCAACACCAGTTCCGCGCCGAACGCGCGCAGGATCAGCTTGCGCTCATGGCTCGCGTTTTCCGGCACGCACAACTTCACCGTGTAGCCTTTGGCCGCGCCGATCATCGCGTACGCGATGCCGGTGTTCCCCGACGTCGCGTCCAGAATCGTCTTGCTTGGAACGAGCGCACCGGACTTCTCGCCCTCGGCAATCATCCGCGCCGCCGCGCGGTCCTTCACCGAGCCGCCGGGGTTCTGCCACTCAGCCTTCGCGTAGATCTCGACGCCGGGGCACGACTTCTCTATCTGGCGCAGCCGGATGAGAGGTGTGCCGCCGATCAGATCAAGAATGGAGGCGCCGATGCTCGGCGTCACGGGTGCCGTTGCCATGGGGTCGCTATCTACGACTAATCCAGTCCGAGATTATAATCTGAAACCGTTGACCTTCGTCGTCCGCACAGGCGGCTGGCTGTTCCGACAGCGGAGCTGGCTGCCGCTGCCACTCGTCGCCGCGCTCCTGCTGATTCCGCCGCCAGACGATGTCTCCGGGGCGCCGGTTGCGCCATTGTGGATCACCGGCGCGGTGGTCGTCGCGATCGGCGAATGCGTCCGGCTCTGGGCAGTTCATCACATCGGCGCGATCTCGCGCACGCGAAGCGATCGGCTGGGTCCGCTCGTCGCCACCGGCCCGTTCGCGCACGTCCGGAATCCGCTCTACCTCGGCAACGTCCTGCTCTGGGCCGGCTTCACGATCAGCGCGCGGCTGCTCTGGCTCGCGCCCATCGTCGTCGTGCTCCTCGCCCTCGAATATCACGCGATCGTCCGCTGGGAAGAGCGCCTGCTCACTGAGCGCATCGGCGAGCCCTACTCGCGGTACGTCGCCGGCGTGCCGCGCTGGATGCCGTCGTTCGGCGCGCGCATCCTGCCCGACGCCGCGGTCACGTTTTCCTGGCGCCAGACCCTGTTCAGCGAGCGCGGGACATTGATTGCCATCGCCCTTGGGTTCGCGCTGCTCTATGTGAAACTGAAAACGTAGAACGCGAAACGCCGTCCTCTGTTTCTACGTTTTTCGTTTTTCGTTTTTCGTTTCCTTCAGCGTCTGCCACAGATACCAGCACGCCACCGACCGGTACGGCCGCCACGCTTCTCCAAGCTTCAGCATCTTCTTCGGATCCGGTCGCGTGCGCAGCCGATACAGACGCTGCATCGCGTTGACGATGCCGAGATCGCCGACTGGCAGGACGTCGGGCCGGTGCAGCCGGAACATCAGAAACATCTCGGCGGTCCACCGCCCGAACCCCTTCACTGACGTGAGACGCTCGACGACCAGTTCATCCTCGAGCGTCTCGAGTTCGTCGAGCTGCAGCCTGCCGTCACCGATCCGCGTGCACAAGTCTCTGAGGTACCCGACTTTCTGCCCGCTGAAGCCGACGCCGCGAAGGGCGGAGTCGTCCAGCGCATGCATGGCCTGCGCGTTCGGGATGTGGCCTTCGGGAAACAGCGCGACAAATCGACCGAAGATGGTCGCCGCCGCTTTGGTGGACAGCTGCTGGCTGACGATCGCGCCAACGAGCGCACTCAGATGATCCTGTCGCTGGCGCGCAGCGAGGCCGCACGCGCCGATCTGCCTGATGGCCGCTCCAAGGATCGGATCGCGGCGCATGAGAAAGAGTCGCGCCTTCTGATATTCCGCCGGGGTCATCGAGGGTCTAGTCGAGGCAGACGATGCGAAAGCCGATGCTGTAGGCGTAGGTGTCGGGCGGCACCTTGTGACGATAGGCGCACCGCATCATGACCGCGTCGTCGGTCACCCATGACGCGCCGCGGACGACGCGAAGGCTGCCCGCGGCCGGTCCCGTCGGATTCTGCGCGTCGCCTTGTCCGTAGTACTCCGCGTTGTACCAGTCGGAGACCCACTCCCACACGTTGCCGATGACATCGCACAGGCCGTACGCGTTTGGCGGATAGGTGCCTGTCGGACGCGTGCCGCGCTGGCGCTTCGCCTCCGGATCGATCAGGTAGTTGCCGCGCGACTGATCGATGTCGTCGCCCCAAGGATACTTGGCGCCGTCGACGCCGCCGCGCGCCGCTTTTTCCCACTCCGCCTCGGTCGGCAGGCGGACGGTGCGTCCCAGCGTCGTCGAGAGCCACACGCAATATGCGATCGCATCGTCGTACCGGATGAGCACGACTGGATGGTTGCCGTGCCCCTGGGGCGGCTCGCCGTCCGGCCAGATGTACGGCGCGGCGAATTCCTTGAACACGGAATCGCGGCCGCCGGCCGCAATCAGCGGCAGGCCGCGCACGGCCGGGGCCGGGTGTCCGGTCGCTCTGACGAAGCGCGCGTATTCGTCGTTGGTGACGGGAAAGCGTCCGATGAAGAACTCGCTGAGGTACACGCGATGAACGGGCCGTTCATCGCCTTCGCCGTCTGCGGCACCCATCAGGAAGTCGCCGGCCGGAATTCGCGCAAGGTCGGGAGCAGCAACTGTCATCGTACGATCGAGCGCGACATTCCCTGCGTCGGCTGTCACGGCTTTTGGCAAAAGGCCAGTATAGTTCAGGAATCATGGGGCCATTTCACGACATTACGGTTCTGGATCTGACACGGGTGCTCTCCGGACCGTATTGCACAATGTTGCTCGCCGACCTCGGCGCGCGCGTCATCAAGATTGAACAGCCGCGCGGCGGCGACGACACGCGCCAGTGGGGTCCGCCGTTTCTCGGATCGGAGAGCGCGTATTTCCTCAGCATCAATCGGAATAAGGAAAGCGTCACGATCGACTTCAAGCATCCGCGCGGGCGCGCGCTGCTCGACGGGCTGATCGCGAAGGCAGACGTCCTCGTCGAGAATTTCCGGCCGGGCACGCTGGAGCGCCTGCAGCTCGACTATGCGACCGTGTCGTCGAAGCATCCGCGGCTCGTGTATTGCTCGTTGTCGGGTTTCGGCCACAGCGGACCGAGAAAGAGCGAGGCGGGGTATGACGCCGTGCTGCAGGGCGAAGGCGGCATGATGAGCCTGACCGGTTCTCCCGACGTTCCGCCGGTACGCGTCGGCGTGGCGATTGCCGACATCGTCTCCGGCATGTTCGCCGCGCAGGGCATTTCGGCCGCGCTCTACGCGCGCGAGCGCACGGGCCGCGGACAGCATGTCGACATCGCGATGCTCGACGCCGTGGCGGCGCTGCTGACGTACCAGGCGGGCATCTATTTCGCGACCGACACTCCGCCGGTGCGGATGGGCAACCGGCACCCCACGATCGTGCCGTACGAGACATTCACCGCGTCTGACGGCGACTTCATGCTCGCCGTCGGCACGGATGAACAGTGGCGGAAATTCTGCGAGGTGGCGGCGATCGATCTTGGCGAGGCGTTCGCCACCAATCGCGGACGCGTGACCGGCTACGCCGAGCTGCGCCCGCGAGTGGCCGGGGCGCTGAAGCGGCATCCCCGCGGCCACTGGATCGACCAGCTGCGCGCCGTGGGCGTCCCGTGCGGCTCCGTGCGAAACCTGCAGGAAGTCTTCGCCGATCCGCAGATTGCCGCGCGCGAGATGGTCGTGCCGATGACGCATCCCGCGGCCGGCCGCATCCGCGTCCTCGGCTCGCCGCTGAAGCTGTCGGAGACGCCCGCCTCGCAGCGGACGCCGCCGCCGATGCTCGGCGAGCATACTGACAGCGTGCTGCAGCGGGATCTGGGCCTCAGTCGCGACGCGGTCAAC
>Ga0315281_10002167_pt1 | contig 29145 bp, 25 predicted proteins | sample YL17G07_0_MG_FD_204540 | JGI IMG/M metagenome (GOLD analysis project Ga0315281, IMG submission 204540) | Sediment microbial communities from Yellowstone Lake, YNP, Wyoming, USA - YL17G07_0 | ecosystem: Environmental > Aquatic > Freshwater > Lake > Sediment | place: USA: Wyoming | collected...
AGCCGGTCAGCTGACCGTGAAGTCGGTGTGCATGCCCTTCTGGTAGTGCAGGAGGTCGTTGACGTGCAGGTTGCAGAAGATGACGTAGTGGCCCGCCGCCAGCGTCACCGTGATCGTGCGGTCCGAACTGCCGGACTTGATCTCCGCAACCTCGCTCGGGTCGCCAACCGGGGTCAGCGAGGCGTCGTCCTCGGAGACCTCGCCGTCGGCGTTCTTCACCAGCGCGTCGGACTGCAGATCCGTCTTGCGAATGACGAACTCGTGTTCCTTGTCACCATTGTTGGTGATGTTGAAGGTGATTTCGCCGGCCTTCAGCGTCGTCGCGCTGAGCTTGATCTCCCACTCCTTCAGCGTCGCCGATACGGGGCCGCTGGTCGGTCCGGACGCTGAGCACGAGACCAGCAGACCGCCGATCGCAATGAGCGCCAACCCTCTTCGCAGTGTTCCGGTCATCCTCGCCTCCTCGCCGTGATATGTGTCGCAGGACACGAACATACGAAGGCGCGCTGCATGCCGCCTCGGCCGTCGTAGCATCGGCGACCGTTGCGCTCTCTCCTATACTCGGAAGCAGCCATTCTCGAGGTTCGCGTTGACCATCCCCGCCTACACGCCGCCCGCCATGCCCGACGTCACTGCCCACGCCGCGATTCTCCTCCGCGGCGGCAGTCATGACACTCCCCACTGGTGGCGGGATTCGATCGACCGATCCTTCTCACGAATGCGCGCCACCCCGCGCTTCATTCAACTGACGCTCGACCTGGCCGGGACCGGCCTCATCGCGCTGACATTCGCGCACACCGTGTTCTCGGCGGAGTTCCTCTTTCACGGCGTGTTCGTGCTCCTCGCCCTGCACGCCTTCCTGTTCGGGCTCCGCGGCACGCTGCTTCGGATTGGGATCGTGTCCCTTCCGCTGCTGGTGTACGCCAACGCGAAGGCCATCGGGTTGGCTGAGCAGCCCCTTGAACTCACTGAATGGCCGCTCATGTTCGTCATCGCGATCCTGGTCGCCTGGATGGCCGACCGACGGGAGGCGACGTCGCGTCGGTACGCCACGCTGTTCCGGCACGCCAGCGAGCGACTGCTCACCGTTCAGGAAGATGAACGGCGTCGCATTGCCGGAGAGCTGCACGACGGCGTGGGACAGGTCCTTACCGCGCTGACATTGACCCTCGATGCGGCAGGCACGGCAAAGCGTCCGGAAATCGCGGTCCGTCGCATTCGACTGGCGCGCGAGCTGGCCGACACCGCGTTGGCCGAGACCCGCGACCTGGCACATCGCATGCGGCCCGCTCGACTGGAAGAGCGCGGACTGGCGGCGTCCCTGCGCGACCTGGGCGGTCAGTCGGGATTCGCTGTCCGCGTCGTCGCCGAGGCGGCGGCAGCCGATCCACGTCTGCTCGGGCCGACAGCAACGGTCGAGGTCTTCCGCATCGTGCAGGAGGCACTGGCCAATGCTGCGCGGCACAGCGGCGCACCCCAGGCACAGGTGTCGCTGGTACAGCTGGGCGGCCGCCTGACCGTCGTGGTCAGCGACGACGGCCGGGGATTTGACCTGGCGGAGGCACGCGGGGAGGGAATCGGCCTGGCCGGGATGGAGGAGCGTGCTGCAATGCTCGGCGGGCAGCTCACCATCGAATCCGAAGCGGGCCGCGGGACGCGAGTGACTCTCGACCTGCCTGTCCTCTCGACCGCTGTAGCGCGCTGATGCCCCAGATCCGCGTCGGCATCGTTGACGACCACGAGCTGGTCCGGGATGGCCTCCGCTTGATCCTGGAGAACCAGCCCGATATCGAGGTCGTCGGCGAGGCGAGCGATCCGGCCGGTGCGTTCGCCGTCGCGGCCCTCCGCAAGCCACACGTCATGCTGGTCGACCTGACCCTCGATGGGGAGGACGGCATCGCGCTCATCAGGGATCTGTCGGGACGCCATCCGCAGCTCCGACTGATCGCGGTGACGATGCATCACCATCAGGAAACGGTCCGCCAGGCGTTCCTGGCGGGCGCGGCCGGATATGTCGTCAAGGGTGCTGCCAGCGCGGACCTCGTCGCGGCCATCCACGCCGTTGCCAGAAACCAGCATTACGTCCATCCCATGGTCGCCTCGGTCGTGGTTGTCGATTCGCTGCGCTGGCTGCGCCAGACCGATCGCCTGAGCTCCCGGGAAGTGGAGGTGCTCCGACTGATCACGGCTGGACGGACGGCCATCGAGACCGGGCACGTGCTGGGCATCAGCGCCCACACCGTGCGGCGCCACGTCTCGAACGTCGCCGCCAAGCTGGGCGTCCGGGGTCGCGTCGCCATGGCCCGCTATGCCGTGGAGCATCACCTGATCCACGACGAGGCCTAGACCTGCCGCGTAGGCGCGGCAGGGGCTCAGGTAGACTCGCGGGCAATGTCTGAAACGAAGCCCGGGTCCGTCGAACGCGAACGGCAGACCGGTGGCGTTCCCTCGATTGAACGTCCGCCGCGCCGAGGGCCGTGGCGCCAGATCGCAGTGGTGGCGGCGATCGTGGGATTTGCTGCGGTCGTCGGGTTCGTCTCGACCCGCCCGCTCGGCAGCGCCGCTCCGGTTGCATCCTTCTACACGTTGGCCAGCGAGCTCCCGGGCGTGGGGATCGGCCAGCATGCACCGGGGCTTGTAACCGTGGCAGGCGCCCAGCAGATCCAACTGACGGATCTCGACGGGCGACGGATCGAGCTCGCCGATTTCGTCGGACGACCGATCTGGATCGTCTTCTGGAAGACCGCCTGCCCCCCATGCGAGGATGAAGCGCCCGATGTCCTCGCCTCCTATCGCGCGCATCAAGCCGATGGCCTGGTGGTTCTCGCCATCGACGTCTGGGATACCGCCGAGGTGGTGCGCGAGTACCAGGGCACGCACAACCTGCCCTATCCGGTGGTCCTCGATCCGACCGCCGCGCTGAAGGACGAGTACGGCATATGGGGTGCCCCGATCCACTATTTCATCGACCGCTCGGGACGGATTCGGAACCGCTACTTTGGCCCGATGACCGGTGATCTCATCGAGGGCTACCTGCGATCGATTCTCTGACCGGAGGCCGCCGGCCTAGTTCAGTTGACGCCCACCGTCGCCGCCGCCCCACTCGCCGCCTCCGCCCTCTCGCAGGAACCGCTCGATGTCGGAGATCAGGTTGTCCCCTTCCGGCAGCCGGGCCTCATCCGCCGCGTCCTCGAGACGCTTGACGTACGCCGCCGTGCGCTCGTCCCCGCTGGTCGCCGCATCCAGCAGGCCGCGCGTCTCGAGTGCCATTCCGGGCAGGTCACCCACCGAAAGATCCTCCCCCAGGAAGCGACCAACGTGGTGAAGCAGCTCAATGGCGGCGCCAGGGTATGCGGCTGAGACGTAGTGCGGGACCTGGGCGAAGAAGCCGATCGCCGGGATGCGTGCTGACGAGACGCCGAGCTCCAGCACCGAGAGGACGGCGGACGGAACGCGGAGGTGTCCCGTCGGCCCCTGGCTCACGCCGGCCGGCAGCAGACCCGGCGCCGACGAGGTGGCGAGCACGGTCACGGGTCGCGTGTGCGGCGCCGCGACGGGGATCGCGCCCAGGCTGATCCAGCTCACCACGTGGAGCTGCCGGGCCAACGTTGTCACATCGGCAGCCAGCTCCTGCCAGAGGAAATCGGGCTCCGGCCCGCTCAGGATCAGGAGGTCACGCTCGCCGATCCGGTTTGCGCGAAGGTGGAGCTCGGGCCATTCAAGCGATTGCAGTTTGCCGTCCAAGATGTCGAGGGTCGGCCGGCGGGCGCGGTAGTCAAACAGGCGGTCCGCGTCGAAGGTCGCCACCACCTGGCTCCCATGCGCCAGTTGGGCCGCCGCCAGGGTCCCGGCGCGGCCAGCGTCGACCCAGCCCTCGAACGCCGCTACCAGGATCGGAGCGTCGAGGGTGATTGCCCGTTCGAGGCGGTACAGGGGCATGCTCAAAGGATAGGCCGTTGGAGCGAATTTGACCGCACGCACCCGGTCCGGGAGACTGCGGTCGTGCGATCCACCTTCGCCGGCCTGCTGCCGACCACCGACCCATCGCGCAGCCCGACGCCCAGCCCATTGGCGTCGTCCAGCGCGGCAGCCACGCCGTGAGCAAGGGCCGCCTCGAAGCATTCAGCGACGGCGTGATCGCCATCATCATCACGATCATGGTGCTGGAGCTCCGGCCGCCTGACGCCGCGACGCTGGAGAGCCTGGCGCCCCTGGTGCCCACCTTCGTCAGCTACCTGCTGAGCTTTGCGCTGCTGGGGACCTACTGGAACAACCATCACCACCTGCTCCAGGCCGCCAAGGTGATCGACGCCCGGGTCCTGTGGGCGAACCTGCACCTGCTCTTCTGGCTCTCGATATTCCCGTTCGGTACCGCGTGGGTGGGCCGGACCAGCTTCGCCGCGATCCCGGTGGCCGCGTACGGCGTTTTGCTCCTGGTCGGGGGGCTGGCCTACTACGTGCTGCAGCGCATGCTGATCAGCGCGCCCGGACAGCCCGCGGCGCTGGGCGAGGCGGTCGGCCGAGACGTCAAGGGCAAGATCTCGCCAGCGCTCTTCGCGATCGCCATCCCGATTGCCCTCATCGCGCCCGGTGTTGCGATGGCGATCTACGGCGCCGTGGTGCTGATGTGGATCGTGCCCGATCGCCGCATGGAGCGGGTGATCAGGAGCTAGGCGGTCCCTGGCCGGTGGGCGTTGGTGCGGCGAGCACCTCGGCAATGACGTCTGCCAACGGCGTCGCCGCCCCGACGGCAAGAAGCTCCCCGGCGTGCACCGTCCCGAAGCGCTCCGCAGCGAGCTCGCCGGGGTCGGGGAGGTGCAACACCTTCACCGGTGCCAGCATCAACCCCATTTCGCGCACCAGGACGTACGTTGCGCCGGCGAGTCGGGCACCGAATTCGGGATCGCCGTGGAGCAGCATCAGGATCGCGGCCATCCCGAGACACCGGGCGGTGCCCGAGGCATCGCCGTTCGCCGCATAGACTCGCAGCCCTTCGATGATGTTCTGCCAGGCAGGCACCGGATCGCCGAGCCGGAAGTGGATCGCCGATTGCAGGATCGTGCTGTCCGTGATCAGGGCGAGCGACTTGGACTTCCGATACTCTTCGAAGTTGACGAGCTCCAGCTCGAGGGCGCCGGGATAATCACCGGCCAGGAAGACCCCCAGCACCAGGGCCTGCCGGGCACGCATGGCGCCGTCGGGGCGACCGGCCGCGGTATACAGGTCGAGCGCCCGTTGCTCGTGCTCGCGGAGTTTCGCCTCGTCCTGCCCGACCACGGAAAGGAAGCCGAGGTCGTAGTGGGCATCGGCCAGCAGGACATCCTCTCCGGTTCCCGACGCCAGGCTGAGCCGCTCCTCGTATGCCGCCCCGGCCGCTGCGAAATCCTCCATCCAGTAGGCCAGGCCGCCTTCCGCCGCGAGGCCGGAGATTCGCAGGTGGACGTCCACCTCCGACGATCGGGGGAGGAGCTGTGCGAGGTGGGCCCGACCTTCGCGGATTCGTGCGCGCTGCTGGAACCATCGCCACACGGAGCCCATGATTCGCAGTCCCAGGGCCGGATCGTCGTTCGCCAGCGACCATGCGATCGCCGCCCGCAGGTTGTGATCTTCTCGATCCAGGCGTCGCAGGTTCGTCTCATCCTTGAAGATGCTTCGCCCGGCTGTCTCGGCGATGTCAGCGCTGACCGCCGCATGGCGGGCTTCAACCTCCGGCCGCTCTCCGCTCTCGCTGAGGCGCTCGAGGGCGTATTCGCGAAGGAGCGGATGCATGCCGAAGCGGAGCTCCTCATCGGAGTTGCCGTCGCTCGCGGCCGCGCCGGGCTCGATGCGGATCAGGCTCTTATCGGCCAATGACAGCAGCCCTTCGTCGAGATCGATCCCCAGGTCCTCCTGCGGGTCAGCGACCAGGCGGGCGGTGTCCGGGGTCCAACCGCCGGCGAAGATGGCCAGTCTGCGAAACAGGCGTTGCTCCGCCTCGCTGAGCAGGTCGTGGCTCCAATCGATGGCGCCGCGCAGCGTACGCTGGCGTTCCGGCACATCGCGGGCGCCACCGGCGAGGTCGAGGCTGTGTGTCAGCCGCTCGAGGATCTGCCCCGGGCTGAGGATTCGAACCCGGGCCGCGGCCAACTCGATTGCCAGCGGAAGTCCACCGAGCCGCTCGCAGATCGCCCGGATCGCGGCGCGGGCCTCGTCGCTCAGCACAAGATCGGGCCGATGAGATCGGGCGCGGTCCTCGAAGAGGGCGACCCCGGACGTCACATCGAGAGGCGGGACCGGGTAGCCGCGCTCGCCGGCGATCCGAAGCAGCTCGCGACTCGTCACCAGGATCCGCAGGTCCGGGGCGGATTGGACCAGCCCCGATACGACCATCGCGACGGCCGGCAGGAGCTGCTCCAGGTTGTCGAGCAGGAGCAGGAGGGTGCGGTCGCGGAGGTGGGCCCGCAGCGCGTCGGGGATGGGCCGCTCCGGCGACTCGCGGACGCCGAGCGTCGCGGCGACGGCGGATTCGAGCAGCGCCGCATCCCGAGCCGCGGCCAGGTCCACGAACCAGGCGCCGTGCGGAAATCGGTCACGGACCACCCTGGCGACCCCGAGGGCGAGCCGCGTCTTGCCGCTGCCACCCGGCCCGGTCAGGGTCACGATCCGGCTCGCCGCGAGCGCATGCTGCAGGATGTCGATCTCGCCGTCCCGGCCAACGAGGGTGGTGACCTCGCCCGGGAGGTTCGACGGCGCTTCGATCGTCCGCAGCGGTCTCGGGTCGTCGGCCGCACCCGGCACCACCAGCCGGTGGAGTCGGGCGGGCTCCTCGAAGTCCTTGACCGCTCGCAGGCCCTGGTCGGCAAGATCGGCTTCGGCGAGGTCCGCGATCTCGGCCAGCCCCGGCAGCAGGGCGGCGACGAGTCGGTCCGACAACACGATCTGACCGCCGTTCCCGACCGCGGCGATCCGCGCGGTGTAGTTCACATCGATGCCGACGTAGTCTTCCGGCTCGCCGGCCGCCACCCCCGGGCGAAGCCGACCCTCGCCGATATGCAGGCCCATTCGGATCCGGAGCGCCGCGCCCTCAGGCCAGGCTTCTGTCGCGATGGCTCGCTGTGCGGCGACCGCGGCCAAGGCCCCGTCCCCCGGAGCACTGAACGCCGCGAAGAAGGCGTCCCCCTCCGTCTTGACGACCACGCCGCCGTGTCCCTCGATCGCATCGCGAAGCAGGGCATCGTGGCGAGCAGCGATGGCGGCCCAGGCGACCGATCCAACGGCACGCTCGAGACGCGTCGACCCCTCGATGTCGGTGAACAGGAACGTGACAGCCGGCCCGATCGGAAGGTCCATGGAGGCGCTCATATTGGCAGTCGCTCCACCGCCTCGTTATCCCTCGCAGCCGATCCCGTCGTGATCACCGTCAAAGCGGTGCGGATCGGGCGCCAGCACGGTGAAGCGGCGGTACGGAATATCGGCGCAGTCCAGGTCGGGCGGCGGCGGGGGGATGCAGACGGTCGGGTAGGCCGGATCGCAGCTGCCCGGCGAGAAGGCGGGGATGGGCGAGCCCCCCTGCAACGGAGTGCCGGCCTGGTAGCCCCAGCGGTAGAGAGGGTGCAGCTCCGCCCAGCCACTGTGCTCCAGGTCGAAGACGTAGCGACCTTCCATCCAGACGTAGTCGCCCTGGCGCGGCAGCGTGGTCATCGGATCGGGGTCGGCCGCGCAGACCTCGATCGCATCGGCCTGGGTCACCGCCCGAACGCAGACCGGCTCGATCACGAGGTCGCCTCGCTCCACCCCCTGGTTGGCTGGAGTCAGCAGCTGCGCGTAGGCCGCGTCGAGGGCCAGCAGGATGTGCAGGTCGCCGTCGGCTTCGGTCCGCACCTCGGCCACCACTCCGCTCACGCGGATGCACGGCGCTGCCACCTCGAGCCGGCTGGGGTGGTAGATGTACTGATCCTGGTCAGTGGGTATGCACCCGGCAGCCGATGCCGAAGGGCTGACCACCGCGGCGATGGTGGTGGTCGTCGGCGATGGACTCGGCACCAGGCTGGGGCTGGGCGTTGCCACGAGGGAGCGGGCCGCGGACGGAGTGGGCGAGACGGCGGATACGCCAGGCTTGCCGCGGGGGCCGTTCAGGCCGGCCACCACCGTGACCGCCAGCACGACGACCAGAATCACCACCCACCAGCGCACCCGGCGGCCAACCATGCGGTCGAGCATGCACCACGCTGTCGGGCAGATGACACGAAAAGTGTCGGCATGGGGCTTTGCCAATCGGCGCGGGAGCCCTATTGTTCGCATCAAGGTCGCTCAGGAGTCAACCGGGCGCCAACAACGTCGACAAGAGAGGTCGCCAGACATGCCACTCGACAAGGACACCCAAGCCGACACTGAAGGCCACCGCAAGAAGTTGGTCGCACGGGTCGAGGACGACACCGAGGGCCACGTGGCCCGAGTCGCCCGAGTCGCCAAGGTCGCCAAGGTCTCCGACGAGGACGACACCGAAGGCCACATCGCCAAGGGCTTCGCCAGGACCATCGCCAAGGGCTTCGCCAAGATCTCCGACGGGGACGACACCGAAGGCCACATCGCCAAGGGCTTCGCCAAGACGATCGCCAAGGGCTTCGCCAAGGTCGCCGACGACGAGGACACCGAAGGCCACATCGCCAAGATCGCGCGCTAACCCACCAAGAGGACGACTGAGATGGTCGTCGACGACGATCTGACCGCCGCGCTCACTGCCCTGAAGGCCGTGGCGCGGCGGTCTGCCGTTGCCCGGAATCTCCAGGGCGAGGTCGAAACGCGGCTCCTGCAGTCGATCGTGGATGCCACGGTCAGCCTCTTCGACGCCGAGGCGTCGTCGATCGCGCTTTTCGAGCGAGATCCGGATCGGCTCGAGTTCCGCGTGGCCTCCGGCGCCCAGGGGGCCGGAGCGATCGGTCTCAGCGTCAAGCCCTCGGTGGGGATCGTTGGCTTCGTCTTCTCGAGTGGGCAGGCGCTCGCGCTATCGGACGTGACGAAGGATCCCCGGTTTGATCAGAAGACAGCCGCGCGGACCGGGTACGTCCCACGTTCGCTGGCCGCCGTGCCGCTCCTCGACGACGAGGGCACGGTGGGCGTCTTGCAGGTGCTCGACAAGCGCGGATCAGCCAGCTTTTCCCTGCGGGACATGGAGCTGCTCGCCATCTTCGCGCAGCAGGCGACCACGGCGATCACCGCAACCCGGGTGCGCCGCGATACCGGGAGGTTGCTCGCCGATGTTCTCCAGCAGTTGGCGGGCGATGGCCTGACGGATGCTCAGATCGACGTCCTGGTCTCGGAGGCCACGCGCGGTCTCGATGACCCCGCCGAAGCTCCGTTCTGGCGACTGGTTGACCATGTCGAGGTGCTGCGCGGCCTGGGCGAGCGTGAGGTCCTGCTGGTGAGCGAGATCCTCGAGGTTGTGGCGGATCACGAAGAGCGCAGGCCCCGGCGAGCGTGACGGCACTCGACCTCCCGGCGTGGTCGGAGCCGTTCGCCGATGTGGACGGTCTGGGCCGCTCGATGCGCCTTGGAGGCATCTCCAAGGACTGGGCCTGGGGCGGCTCGACAGGATCCGGGATGCGTGTCGGGATCATCGACAGCGGCCTGGAGACAACCCATCCGCTCCTCAATGGTCGTGTGGTGGAGAGCGTGGCAGTCGAGATGGTCGATGGCGCGCCCAAGATCGTCCCTGACGAGCCGGTGGATCTGTATGGCCACGGCACGGCGTGCGGCGGGATCATCCTTGGCCTGGCGCCCGACGTCGAACTCGTGTCGATCCGGGTCCTGGGCGCCGATCTGCGGGGAAAGGGGACGGCCTTCGCGGCTGGGCTTGAGTGGGCCATCGACCAGGGCATCAACGTGCTCAACCTGAGCCTTTCTTCGAAGAGCGAGGCGCTCTACTCGGTCTTCCACGATCTCGTCGATCGGGCCTATTTTCGCGGTGTGGCGCTCGTCTGCGCCGCAAACAACGTGCCGGCGGCAAGCTATCCCTCGCTCTTCTCATCGGTATTCTCGGTGGCAGCCCACGGCGAACCAGACCCGCGCCGGATCTACTACAACCCCGCTCCCCCGGTTGAATTCGGGGCCTGGGGGGTTGACGTGCCGATGGCCTGGAAGGACGGCGGCTCCATCGTGGCCACCGGAAACAGCTTTGCCTCCCCCCACGTGGCCGGGATGGTCGCCCTGATCCTGGCCAAGCATCCCGGGCTGACCCCGTTCGAGGTCAAGGCGGTGCTCGCCGCGATCGCAGACAACCCCACTCCCGACGGACCGGGCGGTTGACCGGCACCACGGAGGGTCTCCCGCCGATGCGCGGGCGGCGTGGTAGCCTTCCCGACGCTCGCCCACCCCGACCGAACTGACCCGGAGGATCGGCCCCCTTGCCTCACATCCTGATCGAGCGTTACACGCTGCCGAACGGCCTGCGCGTCGTCCTGTCGCGCGACGACCGCGCGCCGATCGTGGCCGTCAACCTGTGGTACGACGTCGGCAGCAAGCACGAGAAGCCCGGCAAGACCGGCTTCGCGCACCTGTTCGAGCACATGATGTTCCAGGGGTCGGCGGGGGTCGCCAAGGGCGAGCACTTCACACTGGTGCAAGCCGCCGGCGGCACGCTGAATGCCAGCACCTGGCTCGACCGCACCAACTACTTCGAGACGGTGCCGAGCCACGAGCTGGAGATGGCGCTGTGGCTGGAGGCGGATCGGCTGGCTGGCCTGCTGCCGGCCATGACCCAGGAGAAGCTCGACAACCAGCGCGAGGTCGTGAAGAACGAGCGGCGCTCGTCGGTGGACAACCAGCCGTATGGAACCTGGGACGAGAAGCTCCAGGAGCTGGTCTACCCGCTGGAACACCCGTATCACCACTCGACCATCGGCTCCATGGAGGATCTCAACGCCGCCAGCCTGGAGGATGTGAGCGAGTTCTTCGCGGCCTACTACGCGCCGAACAACGCGGTCCTCACCGTCGCAGGGGACTTCGACCGACAGGTCGCGACCGCGCTGATCGAGCGGCACTTCGGACCGATTCCTTCCAACCCGAAGTTGCCCGCACCGCCCGATGTGGAGCTGGCGCCGATCATCGGCGCCGAGGTCCGGGAGATCGTCCGTGACCGGGTCCCGCTGCCGCGGGTCTACCTTGCATACCGGATGCCGGTCTTCGGCACCTCCGAATTCGACGCCCTCGAGGTGGCCGCCGATCTGCTCGGCACCGGACGCGCCTCCCGCATGTACGGCAGCCTGGTCCGTGAGCGACAGCTGGCCCAGGATGTCGAGGTCTTCGCGTTCCCATACGTGAGCGGGGCCAGCACCTTTGCCCTCTGGGCGACCGCACGGGAGGGGGTGGAGGCCGAGACACTCGAGAAGGCCCTGCTGGCCGAGATCGACCAACTGGCAAGCGATGGTCCATCGGAGGCGGAATTGGAGCGCGTCCGCAATCTGCACGCTGCCGCCATCGAGTCGAGCCTCGAACGGATCTCCGAGCGGGCCGACCGGCTGTCGATGTATGGCTGCCTGTTCGACGACCCCGCAATGATCAACACCGAGGTCAGCCGCTATGTGGCGGTGACCGGCGAGCGAGTGCGCGAGGCGATGGCTGCCTCGCTGCGGCTCGACAACCGGGTGGTCCTCACCTATCTTCCGGTGGAATCGGCATGAGCACCACGGCTAATCCGCTGCGTCCGGCGGCCGGCCAGCCGCGGCCCTACCATTTCCCCGGTTTCGAACGGAGCCGGCTTCCGAACGGGTTGACCATCTGGCTGGTGCCGATCGCGGGGGCGACGCTCACGAATGTGCACCTGCTCTTCGACGCCGGCGCGGCGTCCGAGGACGAGGCGCACGGCGGCGTGGCGGCCCTGACCGCCCAACTGCTGGTGACCGGCACGCTGCGTCTCGATGCTGCGGCCTTTGCCGAGGCGACCGAGCGGCTGGGTATCGAAGTGAGCAGCGAATCGAGCTGGGACAGTTCGCGCGCGGCCTTCCAGTCGCTTCCCCAGCATGTTGAAGCCGGATTGGCTCTGCTCGCGGAGATGCTCCAGGAGCCCCGGCTCGACGGGGACGAGTTCGATCGGCTCAAGGCCGAGCGGCTCGCCGCCATCCTTCAGTCCCGCGCCGAACCCGGTCGCCTGGCCGATCATTCGTTCCGCACGTACCTCTTCGACGCGTCGACGCCCTACCGGCGCAATTCGGCCGGGGAGCCGGAGACCGTCCAGCAACTGTCGGTCGAGGATGCTCGCGACTTCCACGCCACCAACTACCAGCCGGGCGCAGCTCACCTGGTGGTGGCCGGCGCCTTCGATACTGACCGCGTGCTGGCCGCCGCCGAGCAGCACCTTGGTCGCTGGAGCGGCACCGGCCCGGGACACCGCCAGATCGTCCCGGTCGCGGCCGGCGGACGCCGGGTGGTGATCGTTGACCGACCGGGATCGGTGCAGAGCGAGCTGCGCGTTGGACGCATCGGGATCGACCGCTTCGATCCGCGCCTCTTCCCGGCCATGACCCTGGCGACCGTGCTCGGCGGCATGTTCTGGTCGAGGCTCAACCGTCGCCTGCGTGAAGAGCTGGGCTACACCTACGGCGCCCGCTGCGGCTTCGACCCACGACGCGCGGCGGGGCCGTTCGTTGCCGCCGCCGGGGTCCACACGGAGGTGACCGCCCCTGCGCTTGCCGAGATGGTCGCGCTGCTCAAGGCCGCCTCCGACGATCCACCCAGCGAGTCGGAGCTGGCCGAGGCGCGCAGCTACCAGGTCGGAATCTTCCCGCTGCGCTTCGAGACGACGGGCGGCATCGCGGCCGCGATCGAGCCGCTGGCCATCTACGACCTCCCCGACGACCACTGGCAGACCTACCGCTCGCGGATCGAGTCGGTCACCGCCGCCGACGCGGCCAGTGCGGCGCGTGAGCTGCTGCACACCGACGACCTGCTGATGCTGGCGGTCGGCGAGGCCTCGGCGATCCGGGCCGACCTCGAGAAGCTCGACCTGGGGCCGGTCGAGGTGGTCGCCGCTCCCTAGAGCGCCGCTGCCGCCTCTAAGGCGTTTGGGCCCTCCTGCAGCGTTGGCCCCTCCTGCCTCGGAGCCGCCCGGCGGCTGCTGCGGCCAAGATGAGCGTCAGAGCGCCCTCCGCGTGGCCGATTTGCCGCGCGGCGGCCATGGCGGCCAAGTATCGGGCTCAAGTTGGCCGTAGTAGCCATGGCATGGCTATGCCTGCTGAATCGGAGCCGGCCCAGGGCGCCGAGCACCGGTCCGTGAGGCGGTTTTGGCACGCGCCACCGCACGCGCCGCAGCCCGAACCCGGGCACGTTCCAGGCGCACCCGTGCCGCGGCGATGCGTCGCGCCGGGTCTGCCTTGATGCGGCGCCGATTCAGTGCGTCGGGATGGTCGCCGCGCGCAATCTCGGCCAGCAGGGCCGAGGCACGGTCAAGCGCGCCTGCCTCGGTAAGCAACTGCACCACGCTGAACCAGCGCGCCGGCTCGCGAATCGGGGCGGCGGCGACACGTTCGAGCAGCTCGGCGGCCCGGCCAAGATTGCCGACCCGCAGGTGGGCCATGATCGCGGCCCGCACGTCGGCAAAGCCCGGCTCGATCTCGAGCGCCTCGAGGTAGTTAAGCAGGAGCTCGGCAGCCTCGGCCCGGTCGGCGGGCGGGCCGCGTCGCACGTGCCGATCGCGGTATTCGCCCAGTACGGCGCGCAGTTCGCGATCGACCCAGCGGCGGGGTGGGGTGCCCGCGGCGTAGCGTTCCGCGAACGTGCGCAGGAAGCCGATGCCGCGCAGCAGGTCGCCGGCTGCCAGGTAGGCGGGGCGCAGGTTGGCGCGCACCAGCGTGTCGAAGCTGCCGTCGAGCTCCACCAGGCGCTCTTGGGCGCCCAGCCAGTCGTCGTCGCGGCCGCGCTCGTGGTAGCGTCGAATCGCGTAGCGCAGCCAGTAGTGCTCCGAGTGGGTGCGCCAGTCCTCCCCGTCGATGTGGTTGGCCACGATCCAGCCGTACTGCGCGGCGGGACCGGCCAGGAAGACCTCCACCGGCACCCGAAAGCCATCCACGCTGCGGAACTGCGGCGTGTGCCATCGGCTGCGTGGAGGCGTTCCGACCCGGCGGCGGGGCGGGGGCGCCGGAACCTCGTCGCCGGTGAGCGGCCAGACCAGCGTCTCGGCGGTGCCGCGCTCGAGCGCGTGGTCGTAGTGGAGGCGTCGCACGGGGTCGCGCAGCTCGCTCCACGCTCGGTTCAGCACGGAGGTGCGGCGCGTCGCGAGCGCATCGCCGGCGCTCCGGTCGGGGTGGTGGCGCAGGACCGCCGCGCGGAAGGCGGAACGCAGCTCGGCGATGGTGGCGGAGGGTTCGCTGGCGAGCACCGCGTAGAAGTCGCGAAGCTCCGTGCGGAGGGACATTCGATCGAGTCTAGCGTCTGAACGGTATGCTGCCCCGCAACATGGCCCTGACCTCACCACCCCCCGCCGGACGCGTCGGGCATCTGCTGATCATCGGGGGCGCCGAGGAGAAGCTGCGCCAGCGCCAGATCCTGTCCCGTTTCGTCAACCTGGCCGGCGGGCCAGGCGCCAGGATCGTGATCGTGGCCACCGCCTCATCGCTCGGCGACGAGGCGACCGAGCTGTACAGCACGCTCTTCGGCGCGATGGGTGCGACCGATGTCCGCGGCCTCCGGCCGCTCTCCCGCGAGGATGCCAACGACCCCGCCACCGCCGCCATCGCGGCCGCCGCGACCGGCATCTTCATGACTGGCGGCAACCAGCTGCGCCTGTCGAGCGTCATCGGCGGCACGGCCCTGGGCCGCGCCATCATCGAGCGCCACAAGCACGGGGCGATCGTGGCCGGCACCAGCGCCGGGGCATCGGCCATCAGCACCCACATGGTCGCCTTCGGGACCGGCGGCACCACCCCCAAGCAGCGGATGACCCAGATGAGCGCCGGGCTGGGCCTGCTGACGGGGGTGATCATCGACCAGCACTTCGAGCAGCGGAACCGGCTCGGTCGGCTGCTGGCGCTGGTCGCCCAATCGCCGGCCCTGATGGGCATGGGGGTCGACGAGGACACCGCTGCGCTGGTCAGCCCGTCGGGGGTGATGGAGGTGATCGGCTCCGGATCGGTGATGCTGCTCGACCCTGCCCGTCTGCAGACCGACGCCTACGAGGTCAAGCGCCATCGGCCGATTATGGTCAGCGGGGTACTGCTGCATTCCTTGCCATCCGGCTACCGCTTCGACCTGCGACGTCGCCGGCTGCTGGCCCCCCTACGCTCCGTCTCGTCCACCGATCGCGAGGTTGCCCAGCTGGAGGCGGCGGGGATCCACACGCGCCGGCTGATCCGCCGCGTGGCAGCCGAAGGCGCCGATGACCTGGCCCCCGAGCGCGCGCGGCGCCGTGCGCTGCGGGCCACGCGCACCGAGGAGGCGAGCGAGTGAGCCAGGCCGCGCCCCGGCGACGACCCCTGCGCGCAGCCAGTGTGAAGCCCGCGGTTCCCGCTGAGCAGCTGCACGGAACGCTGAAGGTCCTCGAGACGCGGGTCTACCGCGGCCCCAACTACTGGAGCTACGACCCGGCCATCAGGATGGTGGTCGACCTCGGGCCGCTGGAGGCGTATCCGACCAACACCATCCCCGGCTTCACCGCGCGGCTGCTGACGCTGCTGCCCGAGGTGGGCCAGCACTCCTGCTCGACGGGGCGAGCCGGCGGCTTCGTCAAGCGGTTGCACGACGGGACCTGGCTCGGCCACGTGGCCGAGCATGTCGCCCTCCAGCTCCAGCGCAGCGCCGGCACCGAGGTGGGGCGCGGCAAGACGCGCAGCACCGGGGAGACCGGGCAGTACCACGTCGTCTTCTCGTATGCGGAGGAGAGCGTGGGCCTCGCCGCCGGCCGGCTCGCGGTCCGCCTGGTCAACCACCTGGTGGAGGCCGATCCGACGTTCGAGTTCGGCAACGAGTTCGAGCAGCTGGTCCGCCTCGCCGAGCGAGCCGCCTTCGGGCCGTCGACCCAGGCGATCCTGGACGAGGCCAGTCTGCGCGACGTGCCCTGGATCCGGCTCAACGACCAGTCGCTGGTGCAGCTTGGCCACGGCGTCCACCAGAAGCGAATCCGAGCCACCATGACCTCGCAGACCAGCTCGCTGGGCGTGGATATCGCCTCGGACAAGAAGCTGACCAACGCGCTGCTCGGAGGGACTGGCGTCCCCGTGCCGCGGGCCGCGGTGGTGCACAACGCGGAAGAGGCGGTCGGCGCCGCGCGGCGAATCGGCTATCCGGTGGCGGTCAAGCCGCTCGATGGCAACCATGGTCGGGGCGTGATGCTCAACCTCGTTGACGGATCGGCGGTCGAGGCGGCGTATCCGACAGCCAGGAGCGAGTCACGCAACGGTGGCGTGGTGGTGGAGAGTTTCCTGGTCGGCAACGACTACCGCTGCCTGGTGATCGGTGGCGTGCTGCGCGCGGTGGCGCAACGCCTGCCGGCACACGTGGACGGCGACGGCCAGCACACGCTTGCCCAGCTCGTCGAGCTGACCAACGCCGATCCGCGCCGGGGGATCGGCCATGAGAAGGTGCTGACCCGCATCACCGTTGACGAGGAATCGGTCCACTACGCGCGCGAGCAGGGCTACGAGATGGACGCCACGCCGCCGGCGGGAACCCGCGTCTTCCTGAAGCGCACCGGCAACATGAGCACCGGCGGCATCAGCATCGACCGGACCGAGGAGATCCATCCCGAAAACGCCGATATCGCGGAACTGGCAGCGCGGGTGGTCGGGCTCGACATCGCCGGCATCGACTTCATCTGCCCCGACATCAGCGTGCCGGTGCGCGAGACCGGCGGCGGGATCGTGGAGGTCAACGCAGCGCCGGGCTTCCGCATGCACACACACCCCACCGAGGGCGAGGCGCAGTACGTCGCCAAGCCGGTGATCGACATGCTCTTCCCGCCCGGCAGTCCTTCCCGCATCCCGATCGTGGCGATCACCGGCAGCAACGGCAAGACGACCACCGCCCGGATGATCGCCCACATCATGCGAGGGATGGGCCGTAAGGTCGGCATGACCAGCACTGATGGCATCTTCGTGGACGGCCGCCTGATCCGACGCGGCGACATGAGCGGCCCAAAGTCCGCCTCGACCGTCCTCCAGAACCCGAACGTCGAGATGGCCGTCTTCGAGGTGGCGCGCGGCGGGATCCTGCGCGAGGGACTCGGCTACGACCGCAACGACGTGGCGGTGGTGCTGAACGTGACCGGCGACCACCTGGGGATGGGCGGCATCACCTCGCTGCGTCAGCTGGCCGCCGTCAAGCAGGTTCTGGTCGAGGCGGTGCCGCGCGACGGCACGGCAGTGCTCAACGCGGATGACCCCCTTGTCGCCGCAATGGGCCGCCACTGCTCCGGATCGGTCATCTACTTCAGCCTCGACCCGACGAACGAGGCGGTCCGCCGACAGGCCAGCCGCGGACGTCGAGCGATCACCCTCGAGCCGGGGAACAACGGCGAGATGATCGTGCTGCGACAGGGACGCAAGAGCCTGCCGCTGGCCTGGACCCACCTTCTGCCGGCCACCTTCGAAGGTCGGGCGCGCATGAACGTGCAGAACGCGCTGGCGGCGGCCGGGGCTGCCTGGGCGGCCGGGGCCCACCTGCACGACATCCGCCAGGGGCTGCGCACCTTCACCACCAGCTACTTCATGGCGCCCGGACGCCTCAACATGTTCGAGCTCGACGGCTACCGGGTGATCGTGGACTACGCCCACAACCCGCCAGCGGTCAAGGCGCTGGGCGAATTCGTGGACCGACTCTTTGAGCCTTCGGCAGGGGGAAGGCGGGCCCTGGTCACGGGACAGCGGATCGGGGTCATGGCGACCGCCGGCGATCGGCGCGACGAGGATATCGTCGAGCTGGGGCAGATCGCCGCGCTCCACTTCGACTCGATCATCGTCCGCGAGGATGCCAAGACCCGCGGGCGGGCTCGCGGCGAGACGGCCGCCCTGATCGAACGCGGGGTGCGGACTGCCATGTCGGCCGGCGCCCGCTGCACGAGCGTGGAGACCGTCCTGGACGAGCTGGAGGCGACCCGGTACGCGCTGGACAAGGGCCACGAGGGCGACCTGGTGGTCGTCTGCGTCGACCACGCCAACGATGTCTGGAAGGAGCTGCAGCGCCGCCAGCACGGGGCTGCCAGCCCACAGATCACCGGCGCCGATGACGACGGCAGCATGGAGCTCGACGGCTAGGCCCGCACGCCCTCGATGCCGAACCGGCCGCCCGGCGACGATGTACCCGCCGGGCGGGCACTATCGCCAAGATGGCCCGTCTCCTTGGCCGTCACACTCGCCCGGTGCGGATTCCGCCATCCAGAACCCCGAATCGCCCGCAACTTGGCCGTAGTGCCCGTGGGGCGGGTGCCGTTGCATCGAGCGGGGCCTGCGCCTAGACCCCGAGCCGCTCCTGGAGCCGGTCGAACCCGACCGGCTTGAACCCCGCCTCAGCAAGCCAGGCGAATATTTCGGCGCGCTCGACATGGCTCATCACCGCCACCACGTCGCCGGCCCGGGATCGCCCAAGCAGCGTCTTAAAGGCAGATAGCTCGGTGGCGCAGGCCTCCACCTCCTGCGTGTAGCCGCCCTCGCGGATCCCGCGGCGCAGGATCTCGTTCATCTCTTCTAGGTCGCGCCCCCGCAGGTAGTGGCGCTTTTCACAGATGAGCAGGTCGTCGGCGTCGCGGCCGGCAAGCACCGCCAGGCCGTGGAGGATCTCATCGGTCCGGTCGCCGGCGGTGCCCAGCGCCAGCCGTACCGCTCCCTTCTCTGCCCCCGGCCGGGTGTCGGCCAGCGTGCGGCAGACCTGGAGCAGCCCGGCAAGTCCGGCCTCGTTGTGTGCGAAGTCAACCAGGGCGAGCACGCCGCGACGCTCGTAGAGGTTCAGGCGCCCGGGGTTGACCGTGTTGTCCTGCGCGAAGCTGCGCAGTCCGGTGGCGATCTGCTCCGGGGAGAGCCCCAGCGCATCGGCGGCCGCCGCGGCGGCCAGGGCGTTCGCGGTGTTGTAGGGCGACAGGCCGGCGAAGGTGACCGGCAGCTCGACCGCGCGCACCAGCCGCTCGGGCCGTCGGCCGGCGGCCAGCAGCACCAGCCAGCCGCGTTGCAGGATCGCCGCGCGGCCTCCGCGGTCGAGCGCGGCCTCGATCGCCTGATGCTCCGGGTCCAGGCTGAACGGGTACCAGCGCGCCCTGGTCAGGCGCCGCATGGCCCACACGCGCGGATCCTCCGCGTTGAGCACCGCCCAGCCGGTCCGGCGCGTGATGCGCACGACGGCACCCTTCACCTCGGCCAGTTCGTCGAGCGTGTCGATCCCCTGCAGCCCCAGGTGATCGGCGCTCACGTTGGTGACCACCGAGATGTCGTTGGCCGCATAGCCGATCCCGCGCAGCAGGATCCCGCCGCGTGCCGTCTCGAGCACCGCAAGGTCCAGCTCCGGTGCCGCCAGCACCCGTCCGGCACCTCCGAAGCCGGTCCAGTCCCCGGCCTCCACCAGTTCGCCGCGCAGATAGATCCCGTCCGAGTTGGTCATCCCCGTTCGCAGCCCGGCCCCCGCCGCGATGTGGGCGATGAGCCGGGTGGTGGTGCTCTTGCCATTGGTCCCGGTGACTGCCACCAGGCGGACGCGGGGGCGCGGCAGGTCCGGTCGCGGCCCCGGCGCAACCGAGTGGAGGGCGCGCAACTCGCTCCGTTCAACTCCGGTCCCCAATGCGATGCGCGCGGCGGCCTGGGCGATCGCCTGGGCGCGGGTCCGGCGCCCCCAGGAAAAGGCGATCGCAGCGCGGCGGTGATCGGTGGAGTGACGGACCACCACGCGTGGTGCCGGCAGGTCCAGGGCGACATGCAGTCGGCGCAGCGCCAGGCCGGCGGTCGCTGCCACGTCGGCGGCCAGGTGGGGGGTCTCCGACCCGAACTCGAGCTTTACCGCGGGTCGGGTCAGAAAGCGGTTGGGGCCTTCCAGAACGCGCAACTCAAGCAGCTCTACCGGGGCCGGCGGCGGCTCGTCGTGCGGCATGGCCGGCAGTATACTCACGCGCCCATGACCCTCCCCACCGGCCTTCCGGCCGCCGTCGCTGCCCGCCTGCCGCGCCTCTGCGAGGAGCTGGCGGCGCTGGTCAACATCGACTGCGGCTCGTACACGCCGGATGGCGTCAACCAGGTCGCCGATCGCGTGGCGGGTTGGCTGTCGGACCTGGGTGCCGCGGTCGAGCGCATGCCGCATCGCCCCGCCGAAGGGGAGCCGCCGCTCGGCGACCTGCTCATCGGGCGCATCGCGGGGACGGGCGCACGCCTGCTGCTGATCGGCCACATGGACACCGTCTTCGACCCGGGCACGGCCGCCGCCAGGCCCTATCGCACCGAGGGGCGGCGTGCCTTCGGTCCCGGCGTGACCGACATGAAGGGCGGCCTCCTCGCCGGGCTGCACGCCATCGCCGCGCTGCACGAGGTGGGCGTGAAGCCGGCCATCACCTTCGTCGCCAATCCCGACGAGGAGATCGGCTCGCCATTCAGCACGCCGCACATTCGCGCCCTGGCCGCCGAGCACGACGCTGCCTTCGTCCTGGAGTGCGCCCGCGCCAACGGAGACATCGTCAGCGCGCGCAAGGGGATCGCCGATTACGAGATCACCGTGACCGGGCGCGCGGCCCACGCCGGGGTCGAACCCGAGAAGGGGCGCAGCGCCATCCTCGAGGCCGCTCGCCAGGTGATCGCGCTGCACGCGCTGAACGGGCGCTGGCCGGGCGTCACGCTCAACGCCGGGATGATCCAGGGCGGGACGCGACCCAACGTGGTGGCTGCCGCGTGTCGGATCGAGCTCGACCTGCGCGCCACCACCACCGCCGCATTCGACACCGCCGCGGCCACGGTCGAGGCGCTGGTCACGCACCCGAGCCTCGACGGCGTCAGCGCGACGCTCCGGCGCATCGCCGGGCACCCGCCCATGGAGAAGTCCGCGGCCGGCGCTCGCCTGGTGGCCCTCGCCCGGGAGATCGCCGCCGAGCTCGGCTTCGCCGTCAACGACGCCGCCACCGGCGGAGCGAGCGACGCGAACACCACGTCCGCCGTCGGCCTGCCGAGCCTGGACGGGCTGGGGCCGGTAGGCGGAGACGATCACTCGGTCGACGAGTGGCTCGACCTCGACAGCATCGTGCCACGCACCGCGCTGCTGGCCGGGCTGCTGGCCCGCGCCGGCGAGGCGCTCGGACGGTAGAATCGCCTTCCCGTGACCACTGAATTTCGCCACCGCACGCGCGTCCAGGTGCGTCTCGGCGACCTCGACCCGTTTGGCCACGTCAACAACGCGGTCATCGCGACCTACGTCGAACAGGGCCGTGTGCTGTACCTCCGCGACATCCTGGGGACGGGCGTGGATCCGGTCAGCATGCCCTTCATCCTGGCGATGCTGAAGATCGATTACCTCGCGCAGACCCTGTTCGACGATCCTGTCGAGGTCACCACCCGAGTTGACTGGATCGGCAGCAGCAGCGTCCACATGTCGCACCTGCTGACCGGGCGCGACGGCCGGGAGCTGGCACGTTCGGAAGCGGTGCTCGTCTGCTTCGACTACGAGACCGAGAAGCCGATGCGCGTTCCCGATGACTGGCGCGCAGCGATGGCCGCCCACGAGGGCCACCCGCTCGACAAGGCCACGGTCGGCGCATGACCGATCCGCAGCGCTTCGACCTGCTCATCCTGGGCGGTGGGATGAGCTACGTGGGCGCCATCCGCGCCGCGCAACTGGGTCTCAGGGTCGGCCTGGTGGAGCGTGACCGGCTCGGCGGTACCTGCCTCAATCGCGGCTGCATCCCGTCCAAGGCGCTCCTGGAGACCGCCGACCTGCTGCACCGCGTCACCGAGCAGGGCGCTGAGCTGGGCCTCGCTGGGGGCGCGGACGTGGCGCTCGACTACTCCGCACTGGCGCGGCGGCGCGACGCGGTGGTCGAGAAGCATGTCAAGGGCGTCGAGTTCCTGATGAAGAAGAACGGCATCACCGTCCTGCGCGGAAACGGCGAGCTGACCGGCCCCACCAGCCTGCGGATCAGCGGCGGCGAGTCCGGGGAGCTGGAGGCCAGCGCCACCGACCTGCTGCTGGCCACCGGATCGGCGCCGAAGTCGCTCCCGGGCCTGGAGATCGACGGGGAACGGATCATCACCTCCGACGAGGCACTCAAGCTCGACACGGCGCCGGCACGGGTCACCATCGTGGGCGCCGGCGCCATCGGCGTCGAGTGGGCCAGCCTGTATCGCGACTTCGGCGCGGAGGTGAACCTGGTCGAGTTCCTGGACCGCGTGGTGCCGCTCGAGGACCCCGACGTCAGCAAGGAGCTGGCCCGCGTCTTCAAGAAGCGTGGCATCAACATCTTCACCGCTTCGACCATCGACCCTGCCACCATCGAGCGCGCCGATGGCGGCCTGCATTTCGCGGTGAAGGCCAACGCGGGCGACCGGGTCACCGAGGTGACCAGTGACCTGATCCTGGTGGCGGTCGGGCGAAAGCCGCTGACCGAGGGCATCGGCCTGGAGAAGATTCCCGGCCTTGAGCTCGAGCGCGGCTATGTAAAGGTGGATGGCTTCATGCGCACCGGGGTACCGCACCTGTACGCCATGGGCGACATCGTGCCAGGCTTCGCGCTGGCGCACGTGGCCAGCCACGAGGCGGTGGTCGCGGTCGAGACGATTGCTGGCCACCATCCGGAACCGGTTCGCATGGAGCTCATGCCGCGGGTCACCTTCTGCCGGCCGCAGATCGCCTCGGTCGGCGTGACCGAGGAGGAGGCGCGCGCCGCGGGCCACGAGGTGAAGGTCGGCAGCTTCCCGTTCCGCGCCCTGGGCAAGGCGACGATCATCGGCGAGATCGACGGCTTCGCCAAGCTGGTGGCCGATGCGCAGACCGGCATCCTGCTGGGCGCCCACCTGATCGGTCCGCACGCTGGTGACATCCTGCCCGAGCCGACCTTTGCGCTCCTGGTCGAGGGGACCGCCGCCGAGATCGCCATGTCGGTGCATGCCCATCCGACCCTTCCCGAAGTCCTCGTCGAGGCCGCCCTGGCGGTCGACGGCGCGGCAATCCACGTCTAGCAGCGCGTCTCGCAGGAGGAGCGGGTTGGCCAATACCAAGCAGGCTGAAGCACTGGGGCACCGCAAGCTCGGCCTGGGCGACGACGACGTGCTGGCCATGTACCGCCAGATGCTGCTCGCCCGCGCCGTGGATGAGCGCATGTGGCTCATGCAGCGGGCCGGCAAGATCGCCTTTGTCATCAGCGGCCAGGGCCACGAGGGCGCGCAGGTGGGCATCACCTGGCCGATGCGCCGCGACCAGGACTGGCTCGCCCCGTTCTACCGCTCGATCGCATCGGTGATGACCTTCGGCATGACCGCCGAGGACATCGTCAGCGCCCACCTGGCCAAAGGCGACGACGTCAGCTCCGGCGGACGCCAGATGCCGGGTCACTATGGAGCGAAGCGCTACAACATCGTGTCGCTCAGCTCCCCAGTGGGTACCCAGGTCCTGCACGCGGTGGGGCTGGCGATGGGCGCCTGGGTTCGCGGCGACGACATGGTGGCCATGACGTCGTTCGGTGAAGGGACGAGCAACCAGGGCGAGATCCACGAGGCCATGAATTTCGCGGGAGTCCACAAGCTGCCGGTCATCTTCGTGTGCGAGAACAACGGCTACGCCATCAGCGTCCCGCTGGCCCAGCAGGTGGGCGGCCTGTCGGTGGCCATCCGAGCCCAGGGCTACGGCTTTCCCGGGGTGACGGTGGACGGCACCGATCCGATCGCGTGCTACGCGGCCGCCAAGGAGGCCCACGAGCGGGCCCGCCGGGGCGAGGGGCCGACCCTGATCGAGGCCAAGGTGGTGCGCCTGACCAGCCACTCCTCCGACGACGACCAGCGGCGCTACCGCGACCCCGCCGAGGTCGAGGCGCTCAAGGAGCACGACCCGATCCCGCTCTTCGCCAACCGGCTGCGTGGCGCAGGCATCCTCACCGATGCCATCGAGGAGCTGCTGCGCACCGAGATCAAGGCCGAAATCAACGAGGCCTCCGTGCGCGGCGAGGCGCGCCCCGATCCCGACGTCTCGACCGCCGAGCGCTACGTGTACGCGGACGAGGTGTGGCCATGACCGAGCTGAACATCCTCGAGGCGATCCGCATCGCCATGGACGAGGAGCTCGAGCGCGATCCGAACGTCATGCTGCTCGGCGAGGATGTCGGGCGCAAGGGCGGCGTCTTCGGCGCCACGGAGGGCCTGTTCGCCAAGTACGGTGGCAAGCGGGTGCTCGACACGCCGCTGACCGAGGCGATGATCGCCGGGGCGGCGGCGGGAGCCGCCATCTATGGCCTGCGCCCGATCGCGGAGATGCAGTTCGCCGACTTCTCCTATCCGGCCTTCAACCAGATCGTGTCGGAGATCAGCCGGATGCGCTATCGGTCCAACGGCACCTTTGGTCTGCCGATGGTGATCCGCATGCCGTACGGCGGCGGCGTGCACGGCGCCCTCTACCACTCGCAGAGCAACGAGACCTACTTCACCTCCACCGTCGGCCTCAAGGTGGTCGCTCCCGGCACCCCGGCCGATGCCAAGGGCCTGCTCAAGGCCGCCGTCCGCGATCCGGACCCGGTCATGTTCTTCGAGCACAAGAAGACCTATCGCCTGTTCAAGGCCGATGTGCCCGATGGCGACCATGTCGTCCCCATCGGTCTCGCCGACGTGGCGCGCTCGGGAAAGCACCTCTCGATCTTCTGCTATGGCTACATGCGCTTCTGCGCCCTGGAAGCGGCCGAGACGCTTGCGCGGGAGGACGGCCTGGAGGCCGAAGTGGTTGACCTCCGCACCCTTCGCCCGCTCGATACGGCTGCCGTGCTGGCGTCGGTGGCGCACACCGGGCGCGCGCTGGTGGTGCACGAGGCCAACCGATTCGGCGGCTTCGGCGCCGAGGTGGCCGCCTTCATCGGCGAGGCGGGCTTCGAGAGCCTGGATGCTCCGGTCACCCGGCTGGCCGGCCCCGAGGTCCCCGGCGTCCCGTTCCACCACAGCCTCGAGGACTGGTTCATGCTGAACCCCGCCAAGATCGTTGAGGCCGCCCGTGCCCTTGCCGCGTACTGATCGGCTACCCTGACGCACATGGCAACCACCATCAAGATGCCGCAGCTCGGCGAATCGGTCACCGAGGGCACGATCGAACGCTGGCTGGTCAAGGAGGGAGACCGGGTCGAGCAGTACGACCCGCTCTTCGAGGTGGTGACCGACAAGGTCAACGCCGAGGTTCCCGCCGAGGTCGCCGGCGTGGTCACCAAGATCATCGTGGGCGATGGCCAGACGGTGAAGGTCGGCACCCCACTGGCCGAGATCGAGACCGATGGTGTAGCCCCGGGCGAGACGGTTATCCCCACGCCGGTGCCAGTCGCCGCGGTGCTGCCTGAGCCGGAGCCGGTCGCGCCCGCGCCGGTCGTCGCCGCCCCTGTTGCGGCCCCCATCACTGCCGAGGTCGCCGAGGTCGCCCCGCCCACCGACGCCTCGATGCGCATGACCCCCGCCGTGCGCCGCCTGGTCCGCGAACACAGCCTCGACGTGACCCAACTCCAGGGCAGTGGCGCCGGCGGACGGGTCACTCGCGAAGACGTCCTTGCGTTCATCGAGCGCCCCGCTCCCGCGGTCGAAGCGCCGGCACCCACGCCCGCTCCCGCTCCGGCAATCGAGGCGCCGGCCCCAGCGCCAGCCGCGCCGGCGCCTACACCCGCACCCGCCCCGGCGGTCGCACCCGCGCCCGCCTTTGCCGCGCCGGCACCCATGCCGGCACCGATCGGCGGCGACGTCGAGGTCCCGCTGAGCCAGATGCGCAAGGGGATCGCGGCCAAGATGACCCGCGTCAAGCAGACCGTCCCCCACGCCTACACAGTCATCGAAGTCGATATGCACAACGTGGTGCGCTGGCGCGAGGCGAACCAGGCGGCCTACAAGTCGCGCGAAGGGATCGGCATCAGTTACGTGGCCGCCGTCATCAAGGCCGTCACCGAGACGCTGCGCCAGCACCCGACCCTCAACAGCCAGTTCGCCGAGGATCGGATCATCCTCAAGCAGGCCATGAACATCGGCATTGCGGTGGCGGTCGACAACGGCCTGCTGGTGCCGGTCATCGCCAACGCCGATCAGCTCTCCATCAGCGGGGTCAACCATCGGATCCAGGATCTCGCGGCCCGCGCCCGTACCAACAAGTTGCGCCTCGACGAGATCCAGGGCGGGACCTTCACGGTCAACAACACCGGCTGGTTCGGATCGGTCTCATCCATGCCGATTGTGAATTCGCCGGAGGTCGCCATCCTGTCGATGGAGGCGATCGTCAAGCGCCCGGTGGTGGTTACCGTGGAAGGCGAGGACGTCATCACCATCCGGCCGATCATGAACATGACCTGCTCGTTCGACCACCGCGTCCTCGACGGCGCGCAGGTCGGCAACTTCCTGGCCGATCTCCGCAAGCGCCTCGAGGGCTGGGACCCGGCTACGCCCCTCGGCTGAGGCGGCGATTCGGGGCCCGTTGCTCCTCGGCGCAGCCAATATCTCATCGGCGGAGAAGGACGCCGCGAAACGGGGTCCGCTGCCGCCGTTCCGGTGGTCGCCTGAGCTCGTGCCGTGCTCAGCGCGTGGGGCATGCTCGCCGGATACGCGGCAGATCGGACGCAACTCCCCACCGGTGAGAAATACGGGCCAGCGGGTCGGCGACAGGGCCCGCAACAGGGTGGCAGCGGACGCCGACCCGGCCCGTTCCACGTGGGCCTATGTCTCATCGGCGGAGAAGCACGCCGCTGGAGGGCGCCATTTGCATCCCCTCCGGCGGTCGCCGGGTACATTCCGTGCCCAGCGACCATCAGCTGTCGGTCGGACCCTGACCTTTCGGGACGCAAGGCTCAGCCGGTAAGAATTAGACCGCTACCCCGCCGGGCGCTTCTCCCGGTAGGCGGCCATGAGCCGCTCCCGATGCGGAGCGGGCAGGTAGCGGACCGCCTCGCGCATGGTCACTCCCGAAGCCCGATCTGTCCGTGGCGCAAGCCAGGCCACCACCTGATCCGGGCGTCGCTTGCCGACCTCGCGCAGCACCCAGCCGATCGCCTTTCGGATGAAGAACTCCTTCTCTTCGAGCATCGCATCGGCGCGGCGCAGGAAAGGGGCGAGGTCCGCTCCGTCGCGCAGCGGCCGCAGCTCGGCCAACAGGGAGGTGCGGCGAATCCAGAGGTCGGGATCGGTCGCCCATCGGTCCAGGATGGGCGTCACCTCGTCGGGCGAGCGCGCCAGGATGCCGCCCACGACGTGAGCCGCGAGTCCGTCGACCAGGGCCCAGGTCAGCGACTCGCGCAGGAGCCGCGCGATCCGCGGCAGGTCAGCCGGACCGAGCAGGCGCGGATGCAGCTCGAGGAGGATGACGGATGCCATCCGTCGCTCGAATATCGGTCTGGCCCAGAGCGCCTCGACCAGGGCAACCAGGCTCTCATGCGTCAGCGGCGCCACGCCTTTCAGGAAGGCCCGCAGCACCTGCCGGATCTCCCCGACCGACGCCCCCAGGAACTCCAGGTCGCTCTTGAGGTAGCGCTTCTCCTGGACGGCGCGTTCCGGCCGAGCGACGGCGCGCAGTTCATCGGTGATCAGGTCAGCGAGAGCGGCCGCGTCCACGCGCCGGAGTCTACGTGACGCGTAAGGTAGTCGGGTGAGCACCGAATCAGTCACGGCAGTCCTGCTGATCGTGGTACCGATCGGGTTCAACGCGGCCTTCCTCGAGCTGGGCCGCGCGTTCGACTATCCCGCCATCCTGCGTAAGGAGCCAGACGAGATCCTGCGGCGATTTGCCGCCGGTGGCGCGGGACTCCTGTTGCGCTGGCAGGCGCTGCTGCTCAGTGCGCTCGGCATGCTGCCGGTGGCCGCGCTGCTCGCCGTCGTCCTGGCCGCGTCGCCCGCGCTGACGGTGCTCTCGATCGTGATCGGCGCGAGCGCCGCGCTCGTCCAGGCGCTGGGTCTCGTTCGCTGGCCCTTCGCCGTGCTGGAACTCGCCCGCCGGTACGTCGCCGCTCCCGGAGGCGCCGATGGTGAAGCGACGAGGCGCAGCGTCGAGATCACCTTCACGATGCTCAACCGCCTGCTGGGCGTTGGCATCGGGGAGCACCTGGGCTATCTGCTCACCGGGCTATGGACCTTGCTGGTCGCGGCCTCGATCCTGTCGACAGCCGTGGTCCCGGGCTGGCTCGGCCTCATCGGCCTGCCGATTGGGGTCGCGCTGCTCGTCGGAACGCTCGAGTTCGTGGGCTCCAACGAGCGGGAAGGCTGGCCACTGGCCGGCATGGTCGTGCCGATCGCCTACATCGCCTGGTCGCTCTGGCTCATCGCGATAGGCGTGTTCCTGCTCGTTTGACGGGCAGATCGGTGCCGCGTCAGACACGCTTGTTCAGCACAGGCGCACAGTTGCAGAGCTGCACACGGGACTCTGACAGCGCGACCCGAATCCCCCTTCGGTACACTCCCCACGTGGTACGTGACCCGGCACCTGACCCGCAACGCGACTTCTCGACCCTGGGCGAGCTGTGGGTCCTCACCGAGCCGGCGGCGCACCACGAATCCCCATCGGACGTGATGTACCCGGGCGGCCCGGCGCTCGACGCCGGCCCGGGCATCTTCCCCGGCGACCCGATCCCGGAGAACGCCGGTCCCGGCGGGCGGCGGCCGGACTGGCTCAAGGTCCGCATCGGCTCCGGCGAGACGTACGCCCAGGTCAATCGGCTCATGCGCAGCCAGGCCCTGCACACCGTCTGCGAAGAGGCCCGCTGCCCCAACCAGGGCGAGTGCTGGGCGCTCGGCACCGCCACCTTCATGGTGCTGGGCAGCGTCTGCACCAGGAACTGCGGCTTCTGCGCCATCGACACCGGACGACCGCCGGAGACCGATACCGACGAACCGCGCCGCGTCGGCGAGGCTGCAGCGCAGATGCGCCTCAATCACGCGGTGATCACCATGGTCGCCCGCGACGACCTGCCCGATGGGGGCGCCCGCATCGTCGCAGACACGATCCGCGCCATCCGCCACGCCTCCCCGGCCACCAGCATCGAGGTGCTCATCTCCGACCTGAACGGCCGCGAGG
>Ga0315281_10002168_pt1 | contig 29143 bp, 31 predicted proteins | sample YL17G07_0_MG_FD_204540 | JGI IMG/M metagenome (GOLD analysis project Ga0315281, IMG submission 204540) | Sediment microbial communities from Yellowstone Lake, YNP, Wyoming, USA - YL17G07_0 | ecosystem: Environmental > Aquatic > Freshwater > Lake > Sediment | place: USA: Wyoming | collected...
GCTGCGACCTGTCCTACGACTACGTGAAGATCAACGCGGAATACACCAACTGAGTACACCGACCAAGGAGACGAACGTGCCCGAGTATCCACCCCAGATCCGCGAACGCACCGTGGCCAAAGCTCGCATCCTTCTCGAGGCCCTTCCGTACATGAAGGAGCACTACGGCAAGGTCATCGTCGTGAAGTACGGCGGCGCCGCGATGGCCGAACAGGCACTCGCACTTCCGTTCGTGAAGGACGTCGCCCTGCTGCGGTACGCGGGGATGATCCCGGTCGTCGTGCACGGCGGCGGTCCTCAGCTCACCGAGGTCAGTTCGAAGATGGGGCTGAAGACCAAGTTCGTCGGCGGTCTGCGGGTAACCGACGAGGAGACCCTTGCGGTGGCGACGATGGTGCTGGCCGGGAAGATCAACACGGACATAGTCGCCCTTCTTGAAGCTGGCGGCGTGCCGGCCTGCGGAATGTCGGGAGTGGATGGTGGGCTGCTGATAGCCCGCAAACGTCAAGGGGAGCCGGACCTCGGGTTCGTCGGAGAGATCGTGGAAGTGCGGCCAAAGGTTGTCCAGGACACGATGTATGACTTCGTCCCCGTGATCGCTTCTATCGCGACCGACGACAAGGGCCAGACCTACAACGTGAACGCCGACGTAGTCGCCGCCGAGCTGGCGGTTGGCCTTGGCGCAGACAAGTTGGTGTTCATCAACGACGTCCCGGGATTGATCGACGACAACGGTGAGCTCCTTTCGGAACTAGGTGAGCAGGACTGTATCGAACTGATCAGGAACGGGGTCGTCGACGGCGGGATGGTTCCGAAGCTGGAAAGCTCCGTACGTGCGCTCAAGGAGGGCGTGCGCCGGATCCACTTGATAGACGGTCGCGTCGAGCATTCTCTGGTGTTGGAACTGTTCACCCCGGAAGGGGTCGGGTCCATGATCACGCCCGATCTCGGGGGCGACGCTTGACCTACGACCCGTCGCTTGAGCCCGCGGTTATGCCCACGTATGGGCGGTATCCGCTCGAACTGGTTCGGGGCGAAGGTGTGCGCGTCTGGGATGAGGAAGGTCGCGAGTACCTGGACTTCGCGGGCGGTCTCGGGACCATGCCACTCGGCCATTCGCATCCGCGCTGGTATGAAGCCGTTGTCGCGCAAGCTCGCGAACTCACGATGGTCAGCAATCTCTACTTCACTCGCCCGCAGGCGCAACTTGCCCGCCGCATCGTCGATCTATTCGATGTCGGTGATGCGCAGGTGTTCTTCGGCAACTCGGGGGCGGAGGCGAACGAAGCCGCTATCAAGGTGATCCGCAAATGGGGGTTGCCCAGAGGCCGCACGAAGATAGTGGCCTTGGAGGGCTCTTTCCACGGGAGGAGCGTTGCCACCCTTGCGGCCACTGGCCAGCCTCCGAAGCGTGCGGCGTTCGAACCGCTGGTGGATTGGTTCGAGTTCGTCCCCCCCGGTGATGTCGAGACGCTTGACGCAGTCGTCGGCGAAGGTACAGCTGCAGTGATGTTGGAGCCGGTCATGGGCGAGGGCGGAGTTCGTCCGCTGTCGCACGAGTTCCTTCAGGCTGCGCGCGACATCACTACGGAGCGCGGAGTCTTGCTCTTCGCAGACGAGGTTCAGTCCGGCGTCGGTCGCTGCGGCGGCTGGCGGGCATCGCAGCTGTCGGATGTGATGCCCGACGTGTTCACGCTCGCGAAGGGGTTGGGGGGTGGCTTGCCGATCAGCGCGACCGTCACTCGCAAGGACTTGTCGTTCGAGGTTGGGGACCACGCGAGCACTTTCGGTGCAGGGCCGGTTGTTTGTGCGGCGGGTTTGGCGGTATTGGAGGTGATCGAAGAGGAAGGCCTTCTCGACAATGCTCTGAAGCAGGGCGAGGCGATCCAGAACGCGCTCAGCGCACGTTTCCAAGGCAACCCGCTTGTCTCCGATGTGCGAGGCCGCGGGCTGCTGATCGGCGTGGAGCTCGACGGCTCCCTCGCCAAAGAGGTTGTTGTATCCCTCATGTCGGACGGCATGCTGGTGACTGAGGCAAGCCCGGACGTCGTGCGCCTTTCGCCACCGTTGATGCTGAGCGCGGCAGAAGCGCAAGAGGGCATCGAGAAGATCTCGGCCTCCATAGAGCAACTTGGGCGCAGGGTGAGGGCATGAAGGCGCGGCGCCAGCAGGCGATCCTCGAGTTGGTCACGAAGGATCGGCTCTCGTCCCAGCACGAGATACGCGAGCGTTTGGCGAGTCTCGGGGTGGAAGCGACGCAATCCACTATCTCCCGCGATATCGAAGAACTCGGCCTCGCGAAGATCCACGATCAGCGGGGGTTGCGGTACGTAACGCCCAGCGCCCTCAACGGCCAAGGCCCTTCGAACGGGCAGGCGAACGCGTCGCGGCAGAACCTCAGACGGCTCCTGCAGGAATATGTGCTGGCCATGACGGCTTCCGGGAACCTCCTCGTGATCCAGACGCCGCCCGGCGCGGCACACCTTCTGGGCGAGGGTATCGATCGATACGGCGTGGACGACGTTGTTGGCACGGTAGCGGGGGACAACACGATCATGGTCGTGGCCCGAGAGGGCGCGCACGCCCGCGACCTGAAGCGAACACTGGAAGCGATCATGGAGGAGAACGGGTCATGAAGCGAGTTGTGCTTGCGTACTCAGGGGGGCTGGACACATCGGTGGCCGTCCGTTGGCTGAAGGAAGACAGGGGTTTCGATGAGGTCTTTGCGGTCGCAGTAGACATCGGGCAGATCGAGGACTGGGACAAGGTCCTGACGCGCGGCGATCTTGCCGGCGCCAAGGAGGTGCGCATCATCGATGCCAAGGCGAGGTTCGCGGCCGAGTTCCTGTCCAAGGCCGTCAAAGCGAACGCTCTCTACGAAGGCAAGTATCCGCTGATCGCGGGGCTCTCGCGGCCGCTGATCGCCAGCGAGATCGTGAACGTGGCTCGCGAGGTCGGCGCCGGCGCTGTCGCTCATGGTTGCACCGGAAAGGGCAACGACCAGGTCAGATTCGAGGTCTCGTTCGGCATACTCGGACCCGATCTGGAGATCATCGCTCCCATGCGCGAGGGGGATATCTCGCGCGAGAAGGCGGTTGCGCTCGCTGGGGAGTGGGGCATCCCACTCTCCTCGGTTGCTTCCTCCTATTCGATCGACGAGAACATGTGGGGCAGATGCTGCGAATGCGGTCCGATCGAAGATGCCTGGAACGCGCCTCCAGAGGATGCATATGCCCGCACTTTGCCGCCCGAGAAGCGGCCCAGCGAATCCACCGAGGCGACCGTGGGTTTCGAGCGTGGCGTGCCCGTTTCCCTAGACGGCGCTACCAAGTCGTTCGACCGCATCATCGCGGAGCTCGATCAGCTCGCAGGTTCCTACGGCTATGGACGACTCGACATGATCGAGAACCGCCGCGTGGGCATCAAGTCCCGAGAGGTCTACGAGGTGCCGGGAGCTCTTTCGCTGATCGTCGCCCATCAGGCGCTGGAGGACTTGAACCTCGAGCGAGACGTGTGCCACTTCAAGCCGCTGGTTGAGCAACGTTGGGCCGACCTTGTCTACGACGGGCTCTGGTTCTCGCCGCTGATGTCGGCACTCAATTCGTTCGTCGATGACACTCAGGCAAACGTCACGGGCGAAGTGCGCCTGCGGTACACGCCGGGTGCGTGCTACGTCGTCGGCCGTCGCAGCGATCTGGCGCTCTACGATGAGGGGCTTGCCACCTACGGTGATGCGGACTCATTCGACCACAACCATGCCGTCGGGTTCCTCCGCCTTTGGGGGCTTTCCACCAAGGTGTGGGCGGCGAAGCAGAAGCCGCAGCTGTGAGCGCTTCCACGGAAGATGGCCCTGAGAGTGGCGCTCTCTGGAGCGGGCGCTTCTCCAAGCCTGCGGCGCCGGAGGCCCACCGGTTGGGTGCAAGCCTGCATCTCGATGGGCGATTGGTGTCCCAGGATCTGAAGTCTTCGTCCGCGCATGTTGAGGCGTTGCGGGATGCGGGGCTCGTCTCCGGCGATGATGCGGAGTCCTTGCTCGAAGCACTTCGCGACCAGGATGCCTGGGTGAGCGCGGTCGCTGCGTCCGGTGATGAGGACGTGCATATGGCGATAGAGCGCCGGCTGGCCGAGCGCCTGGGAGAGGTAGGGGCAAGGATCCACGCCGGAAGAAGCCGGAACGATCTTGTGGTGACCGACTATCGACTCTGGCTGCTCGAAGAAGGGGCCCTTGCCGCCGCCAACCTTGTCGCGTTGGTTCGAACCCTCGTGGAAAGGGGGCGTGAGGGGGCGGAATATGTCATGCCCGGCTACACGCACAACCGTCCCGCGCAGGTCGTCACCGCGGGCTACGTCATCGCCGCTCACGCGTTGGCGCTGCTGCGCGACATGGAGCGCCTGGACCAATGGGCGACGCGAACGTCCGTGTCGCCGCTGGGCGCAGGTGCTGTTGCCACCTCGACCCTTGGTATCGACCCGGCTAGGACCGCCCAGAGACTCGGGTTTGCCAAGCCGTTCGAGAATGCGATGGACGCCGTCTCCGACCGCGACTTCGCTATCGAGTTCTGCGCGATGGCCGCGATCTTGGGGGTCCATCTGTCGCGCTTGGCCGCGGACCTCGCCCGCTGGAACGAGCCAGCCTTTGGCTTCATCGAGATCGATGAAGCCTTCTCGACAGGGTCGAGCATGATGCCGCAGAAGAGGAACCCGGATGTGTTGGAGCTGACGCGCGGGAAGGCGGCGCGACTGACCGGTGATCTGGTCACTCTGCTCACCTTGACCTCCGGTCTTCCCGCGGGCTACCACCGCGATCTGCAGGAAGACAAGGAGCCGGGGTTCGACGCCGCCGAGACGATCAACCTGGTGCTGCCTGCGCTGGTCGGCTGTGTTGCCACCTTCCGGTTCGTTCCGGAGGCGATGCGCGCGGCGGCGGTGGACGAGGACCTGTATGCAACCGATCTGGCAGAAGCGCTGGTCACCGCAGGCGTTCCCTTCCGGGAGGCTCATCGCCGGACCGGCGAGTTGTTGAAGACCTTGTCTGAGGAAGGCCGAGGTCTCCACGATCTCCGCGACGAGGGGTGGGCGGCCTTCGGCGTGCCGACGGGCGCCGCGCTTCTGGACCCGGTCGTTTCGGTCGGTTCGCGAAAGATGGCCGGCGGGCCTTCTCCGGACTCGGTTCGGGCGCAGATGGATGCCATCGAGGCGAAGCTGCCGGTTGACTAGGACCATGCCGCAGCAGGAGAGGACCCATCCCGCCGTGGACGCGGTTCTTTGGCTCGCCCTGGTCCTTCTCGTGGCCATGGGTGTGAGCCTTGGTTTGGCGGCCGGCACGGCCAGGGGTCCGTACGATCCCTACCTGCATTCCGGCGGGTCGATGATCTTGACCGTGGTCTTCCTGATGGTGGCGGTCTGGAGGCCCGGGCGAGGGGATGGATGGTTCCCTCAGGGAGATCTGACCATCGTGGCGTTCGTCATCTTGGTCGGTCTGGGGATAGAAGTTGCTCAGACCACGGGGAGGGTCCGGGCGGACTCGTTCGGGGATATCGTGCTGGACTCTGCTGGGGTGGTGGCTGGATGGTTCGTCTGGTGGTGGTGGAGGCGCCGGTCTAGCCTTTCGCAAGACGACGCCTCGGATACTCTTGCCTCATGAGTTTCAAGAAGGCTCTCGTTGTGTTCGCGCATCCCGATGATGCCGAGTTCATGGCCGGAGGAACCGTGGCCGCTTGGACTCGGCAAGGGACCGATGTTCACTACGTGGTCGTGACCGATGGTTCTGCCGGGTCGAACGACCCCGAGATGACCAGGGAGAAGCTGGTTCCTATCCGCGAGGTTGAGCAGCGCGCAGCGGCCGACGTGCTTGGTGTCGCAAGCGTGACCTTCTTGGGATTCACCGACGGCTATCTGGAGTGCGATCTCGAGGTGCGCCGCGCTGTGACGAGAGAGGTTCGCCGGATCCGTCCGGACGTGCTTGTGGGGCCTGACCCTTCTCGCCTCTGGACCGAGGGGATGTACGTCAATCACCCGGACCACAAGGCCGCCGGCGAGACCGTTCTGTGCGCGGTGATGCCGGACGCGCCCTCCCGTCCCCAGTTCCCCGAACTGATCGACGAAGGATTCGAGCCGTTCTCGGTGCCGGCCCTGTGGCTGGCGGGAGACGGCTCCGACACGTATGTTGATATCGCGCAGACCTTGGACAAGAAGCTGGAGTCTCTGGCCTGTCACGCTTCGCAGAACGACGACCAGATCGAGGTGGAGAAGTGGGTGCGGGCTCGGGCCCGGAAGTACGGCGAGCAGGGCGGATTGGACTACGCAGAGGCGTTCCGAACGTTCAAGTTCGGGGGATAGTGTGGACGAGCAGGAGGATCTGACGCCGCTCGAACCAGAGGAGCGCGCGAACATTGAGGCGGACCTCGAGGATCTCGAGGCGATGCGTGTCGTGTTCGCTGTCCAGTCCGTGCGCGGTGTGGTCATCGCGTGTCCGGACTGCAACGCGAACCACTTCTACGATTGGGAACTCCTCAAGGAGAACCTCGAGCACATGCTTGCCACCGGGGAGCCGCGGATGCACGAGCCTGCCTTCGAACCCAAGGAGGATGACTACATCCTTTGGGACTACGGAAAGGGATATATCGACGCGCTGAGCGACACGGGGCTGGAGTCCAGCCGCCGTGTCGACATCGACAAGTGTCCTTGGTGCCTTACTCCGGTCGGCACGCGCTTCCAGTTCTGTCCCGAGTGCGGCCGCGTATTGGGCGCTCTGAGGCTGTACACGGACCTGGTCCGACAGGGCATGAGCGAGCGCGAAGTTCGAGCGACCCTCGTGCGAGCAGGGTTCGAACCCTTCAGCTCCTAGCTCCCGCCACTTCGCGCCGGCTACTTCTGACGCGACCTTCCGCCCGATTCGCCCCAACGGAAGCACGCGATCTCGTGATCGTTGACGAAGCCGGCTGCCTGCATCATCGCGTACGAGGTCGTGGGCCCCACGAACCGGAACCCGCGTCGCTTGAGCGCTGTGCTGAGCGCCGCTGATTCCGGAGTCGTGGAGGGGATGTCAGCGAGTGTCCTTCGATCGTTCTGGATCGGCCTTCCGTCGGGGACGAAGGACCACAGGAAGGCGTCCAGTGAGCCGACCTCTTCCTGAACCCGGAGCACGGCGCGCGCGTTCGAGATCGTGGACTCGATCTTGGCTCGGTTGCGGACGATACCGGCATCTGTCATGAGTCGCTCGACCGAGCGTGCGTTGAAACGCGCAACCGTCGCGGCGTCGAAGTTCTTGAACGCCCGCCGATACCCTTCGCGCTTGCGCAGGATCGTGTCCCATGACAGTCCGGCCTGCGCGCCTTCTAGCGTGAGGAACTCGAACAGCAGCCGGTCGTCGTGCACGGGGGTGCCCCATTCGTAGTCGTGATACGCGATCTGAAGAGGGCTGTCACCCGGCCACGCACATCGCTTCATGCCGGCAGTACGCAACCTGCGACCTGCACGTCGGGTCGCAGTCCTTTGAAAGAGGGCGACCGCATCTTGCCCGTGCCCGTGAACTCGTGATACTCGACCTCGCACGTCATCTGGGGTTCTACGAAGACGGCACCAGGGACGGCGGCCAACTCAGGGTCTGCCGCAGCGGGTTCATCCCTGCGCAGGGGCTCGAGCCGGGCGAGCAGATCAGAAAGCATCCGATCCGAGAAGCCGGAGCCGACCTGTCCGACCCACAGGAGTTCCCCGTCTTCTCGCGTGTAGGCCCCGACCAGGAGCGCCCCGAACGTGCCGCGTCTGCCACCCTGGCCAGGGGTCCAGCCCAGGATCACGCAGTCCTGCGAAGTCCTCAGCTTGATCTTGCGCCAGTCGTCGCTGCGCTTCCCGGGCTTGTATCGACTGCCCACCCGCTTGGCCATCACCCCCTCTAGCTGCAGGAGCTCGGCCTGTTCGGTGAACGCGATGCCCGCGCTATCAACGTAGGGGTTCAGATGCAGGAGCTCGTTCTCTTCGACAACGTGTTCCAGGAGGAGGCGCCTTTCTTCCAGCGGGAATCCCGTGGTGTCCTCACCGTCGTAGAAGAGGATGTCGAAGAGCACCAGTGCAACCGGGATGCCTATCGAGGCGCGCCCTATCTCCCTGGCATCGGAAAGGTTCATCCGCTGCTGCAGGCTCTCGAAGGAATCGTGTCCCTCCGCGTCGGCTGCGATGATCTCGCCGTCGAGAACCGCGTTGGCCGCGAGAACGTTTTCGTGCACGGATCGTAGCTCAGGATACTGCGCAGTGATATCTCGACCGTTGCGCGATACCAGCTTCGTGGCGTCCGTAGTCGTTGTCGTCATCGCACGGATGCCGTCGAGCTTGGGTTCGAACCGCCAACCCGGATCGTCGAAGGCCCCGTGCCCGCCTTCGGCCAGCATCGGCTGCAGCGATGGCGGCGCCTCGACGAGCGGAGCTTCCTGCTGGCCGGCTAGGAAGACGAGCCAGCCCTCCGACGTCTTGACCATGTGCCACTCGAGGCCCCGGTAGCGGGTACCGTTGAGTCGGAAGCTCACCTTCTTCTCGCTCCATTCGATGAGGTCGTACGTTCCGCTGTCGAAGATCCACACTCTCCCGGCGCCGTAGTGTCCCTTCGGGATCACCCCTTCGAAGGTTCCGTATTCCAGAGGATGATCCTCGGTGCGGACGGCCAGTCGCTTCTCGCCGGGGATGAGGGGGAGGCCCTTGGGAACCGCCCAAGACGGAAGCGCGCCGTCGCGTTCGAGTCTCACGTCGTAGTGCAGGCGAGTGGCTCGGTGTTTGTGTATGACGAACGAGTTGCCCGGCCTGATGGCCGATGAACCGGGCGCCGGCTCCGGGGTGCCGGCGAAATCACGCTTCGCCAGATACTCACCGAGGTTCGGATCCTTGGAGCGCGCTGTCACCGCGGCGCTGCGGTTCTTGCCGCTTGGCCCCTCAGACGCGATGCCGAACGCGGCCAGAGCATCGTCGATGTCCTGACCGTCGTCGAGGACGCCGCCGAACAGGTCTCCGACCCGGTCGAGGCGGTTCCAGATGTTGTCCATCCTGAAGTCCTGGGGGGCAACGTGTTCCGCGACCTCATCCCATGTCAGAGGGGTGGAGACCGTCGCTCTGGGCTCGGGTCGAAGTGAGTAGACCGCGGCGATGTTGGCCCCAGCGCGGTTCATGTTGTGATCTATGAACACCTTGCCATCGCGATCGGCCACGCGAGGCTTCATCGTCGCGTGTTCGGGATCGGCCGCGACGATCAACCTCCCGACCTTGTTGACCAGATCCCGAACCTGAGAGTACGTGTACCGGGGCTGGACGGGAACGAACACCTGGATACCCGTCGCGCCGCTCGTCTTGGGGTATCCGCGCAGCCCGAGCTGGTCCAGCGCCGCTTTGACGTGTCGCGCGACTATGAGCACGTCGTCGAAGGTCGCGCCCTCTGCCGGGTCCAGGTCGAAGAAGAGATAGTCCGGAGTCCTCAGGGCTGCGCAACGCGAATGCAGAGGGTGGAACTCCACGCATCCGAGATTGGCAACGAACAACAACCCCGCTGTATCTTCGACGGTCAGGTAGTCGATCCTCCCGCCCTTGGAGTCGTCGCTCTCCGCCGAGCATCGCGAGATCCATCCGGGCGTGTGTGAGGGAGCGGACTTCTCGAAGAAGAACTTGCCGTCGATACCGTTCGGCATCCGCTTCATAGTGAGGGGTCGCTCGGCCAAGTACGGCAAGATGAACGGCGCGATGTTGAAGTAGTACGAAAGCAGATCCCCCTTGGTATATCCCTCGGAGGGCCATAGGATCTTGTCCAGGTTGCTGAGCCGGATCTCTTGCGGGCCCAGAGCGATCCCCCATGCGTTTCCCCGCCGTTCCACGGGTGGCCGCAGCGGCATCTTCAGGGTGAACGGATCCTTGCCGGTCATATGCCGATGGTAGATGGCTTCTCGAACATGTGCCTTCGAGACGCCTCGATGACATCATGGCGCTCGTGGAGAGTCTGAAGGGCCACCTGTTGGTCGCCGATGCCGGTCTGTACGACCCCAACTTCCGCAAGACAGTCGTGCTGGTAGCCGAGCACAACGATGAAGGCGCTCTCGGGGTCGTTCTCAACCAGCGGAGCGGACTCACCCTTGGGGACGCCGTGCCCGACCTGGCACTCACCCTTGGGGACGCCGACCTATTCGTCGGGGGTCCGGTCATGGCCGACGCTGTGGTCGTCATAGCCGATCTGGGCGACCCGGGGCGACTCGACCTTCCGATACTCGGTACCGTTGGTTTCGTGACGAGTTCCTTCGGGTCGGGCCTGCCGGAAGGATTCCGGGCTGCGCGCGTCTTCGCGGGGTACTCGGGATGGGCCGCCGGCCAGCTCGAGTTCGAGCTGGCCGGGGATTCCTGGCTGACGTTGCCCGCGTTGCCTGCCGACGCATTCGCGGATCCGGATCATCTCTGGGTGGACGTGGTCCGACGTCTCGGGGAAGGCCATCGCCTCCTGGCTACCTTGCCCCTGGATCCCAAGATGAACTGACGTCAAGAACCCCCCTATCCACTCTCCGGGATAGACTCCTTCTACCCAGAGTCGCTTCCCCCGGAGGTCCCCATGCCGCCCAGAACGATGTGGAAAGGCGCCATCTCTTTCGGACTCGTATCGATACCCGTGCGGGTGTTCCCTGCAACGGAAGAGAAGTCACTCAGGTTCAACCAACTGCACGACGCGGATGGCGGCCGCATCAAGATGAAGCGGACGTGTTCGACCTGCGGTGAGGAGGTTGCCTTCGAGAACATCGTGAAGGGGTACGAGACCGAGAAGGACCACTACGTTCTGCTGACCGATGAGGACTTCGACGCGATCCCGGTCGAATCTTCTCGCGCGATCGACATCGTGCAGTTCGTCGACCTGGACGAGATCGATCCGATCTTCTTCAAGAAGTCCTACTACCTGGTGCCGGACGAGACCGGGGTCAAGGCATACAGCCTCTTGCGGAAGGCGCTGAGCGAGGACGGGAAGGTCGGCATAGCGAAGGTGAGTTTCCGGGACAAGGAACACCTCGCCGCGCTGCGCTTCCGGGACAAGGCGTTCGTGCTTGAGACGATGTATTGGCCCGACGAGATCCGCCTCCCTGAGTTCGAAGAACTGGACAAGGAGACGACGATCCGCCCGCAGGAAGTCCAGATGGCCCGCTCCCTGATAGACAACCTTACGGAAGGTTGGGATCCCTCGGCTTTCAGGGACGACTATCGCGAGGCGCTCTTGCGGATCGTTTCCGCCAAGGAATCCGGAGAGAAGATCACCGTTGCGGAGGAGGCCCAACCCTCCAAGGTGCTGGATCTGATGGAGGCCTTGAAGGCCAGCGTCGAAGCAGCGAAGAAGGGGTCGGCCGCCGGGAAGGCGAAACCTGCGAAGAGGAAGAAGGCCGCGGCAGGGTAGGCGAGCCTCGACTAGCATCGACCTCATGGAAGATCCCCGAGCGCGCGTCAGAGAGGTTCTGCCAACCCTCGCCGCCGAGCGATGAGATCGTCGTTCCAGAGGTGGTGGGAGGAGTTCTTCCGGTGGCACCCCGAAACCTTCGTTTGCTCCCGGCGGGGACACATGACTCCGGCCGCCGATGTCGCCGTGATCGACTTCGAGCACGAGGGCCTGGGTATCGAATTCGCAGACGGCCGACGCCTCGCCAGGTGCACTCGGTGCGACGTCTGGGTGGAGAAGAGTCGCCCCCGCGATCCCGGCGCGAAGGCGCTCCCGCCCTTGGCCGAGACCCCTGTTCCTCGCCGCGGAGAGGATCTACGAGAGGCGATAGTCATCCGCATCATCTCGATCGATCGCGCCGTGCACTCCGTCGTGTTCGGTCTGCTTGCCGCGGGTCTGATCGCCGTGGATCTGGATCTGGGCGTTCTGCGCTCCCAAGCGCAAGCGGTCGTGGATGCGCTCGGAGGCACGGTGGCCGACACGGGTCAAGGACCGAGCCGTGACTTCCTGATGCGAGCGCTGCAGAAGCTGGCGCATTTCGACAAACGATCGGTGACCATCCTCGCGGCGACGGCTGTCGTCTACTGCATCGTCGAAGGGGTCGAGGCCGTCGGTCTGTGGCGTGAACGCCGCTGGGCTGAGTACCTGACTGCCCTGGCGACCGCGGGTTTCCTGCCGTTCGAGATCCATGAACTCATGGCCAGGGTCACCGTGGTCCGCATAGCGGCACTGGCCATCAACATCGCCATCCTTGTCTGGTTGGTCTGGCGCAAACACCTTTTCGGCGTCAGGGGCGGACGAAAGACCCTGGGACACGCGCGGGTCGACCCCGAGGTCCTATTCGCTCCACCGTGACCCGACCCTAGTCGGGGATCAGGGAGGAGAGCTTTTCGGCGAACGCGGCAGCCGCGCCTTCGGACTCGTGCTTGAAGTAGCAGTACACATCGTGACCATCGCGAAGAGCAGACCGTATCCGCCCGGCCCACGTGCGGAGCTCGTCATCAGAGTATCCCGTCTTCCGCAACCGCAGATACCCGAACGGCTCCCACGAAGGATCCCCGGCATCGTGTTCGTCCGTCTCGGCCGTGCATGGAGAGACACCGTTGTTCGACAGGATCTCGCGGGCCTCGAGCCAAGAAGGATGTCGGAATTCCATCGTGTAGCGAGCGATGGGCGGGAGGTAGGCCACGAAGTTCTCGATCAGTCCGCGATCGAACTTCAGGTTGGGTGGGCACTGGAAGAGGATCGGACCCATCCTGTCGCCCAGCAGCCGAGCCCTCTCGATGAAGGTGCCGACCTGCTCATCGGTGTCCTTCAGGCGGAGCGAGTGCGTGATGCGCTGGTGAGCCTTCAGCGTGAAACGGAAGCCTTCGGGCGTGACCTCCTTCCACGTCGCGATGGTCTTCTCGGATGGCAGCCTTCGGAACGTGTAGTTGATCTCGACCGAGTTGAACCTGCCCGAGTAGTAGGGCAGCATCCCGGCGTTCTTCGTACCCTCTGGGTAGAAGACGCCCTTCCATTCGTCGTAGGCGAAGCCCGACGTTCCTAGGTACAGGGTTCCGGACACAGGAGGATCATCGCACGATGTCGGAACAAGAGATCCGGGTCGCGACCGAGCGGCGCGAGGTTGGTGCCGTGTGGGAACGCCCACGAGGAGCCAACGCGACGCTCGTCCTCGCCCCGGGCGCGGGAAGTGGGTACGAGGCCCCCTTCCTAGTGGGTCTCACGGGAGCGCTCGCGGACGAAGGCATCGCGACCCTGAGGTTCAACTTCCCTTACCGGGAACAGGGGAGAAGGTCCCCCGATCGGGAACCCGTGTTGCGTGCAACATGGCTGGCGGCGTTCGATGAAGCCGTTCGGAGGGTTCGAGGTTCGACCAAGATCTTCGCCGGTGGCAAGTCGATGGGCGGGCGCTACGCATCGTTGTGCACAGCCGACGGGATGCCCTCCGCCGGATTGGTGTTCCTCGGGTATCCCCTTCATCCTCCGAAAGATCCCGGGAAGCTGCGCGACCAGCACCTCTATCGCATAGCCGTCCCGATGCTCTTCATACAGGGAACGCGCGATCCTTTCGCTCGGCCGGACGAACTTCGGCCGGTCGCTCGGAAGCTTGGCAAACTCGCCACGACGGTTCCCATCGAGGGCGGCGATCACTCTTTCCGAGTGAAGGGTGGAACGCGCGACGACAGCATGATCGGGGCCGCACTCGCGCCTGTCGTGGCCGAGTTCATCAGGCGGGTCGTCTGATGCCGCGGAACAAGAGAGCGGCCAGAGAGCGAGCCCCTCACCCGGGCGAACCGCGCGTGTTCGGTGCCGAAGCCCCTGACTGGGCCGAACTGTCAGGCCATGAGGTGAGGACCTCCTTCGGGACGAAGGACTATCGCTGCCCCGGTTGCGACCACGAGGTTAGGGCCGGTGTCCAGCACTTGGTCGTGGTGCCTCGCGGATCCGAGGAGGAGCGTCGCCATTGGCACACTGAGTGCTGGCGTCGCGAACTCAGACGTCTGGGGCGGTAGCCTCGACGCGGGCGCCGTTATCATCCCGTTCGTGCCCTCCGAAATCGTGCGCGCGTCCGTCTGGCAGGAAGATGACCGCTGGCGCGGCCACCTTGACGGCTCGACCAAGGCCGTGTCTGCCTCTTCGAAGGAGTCCTGTCTCGCGGCGTTGAGGAGAGCAGCAGGAACGGGTAAGCATCTGACCGTCGAAGTCACGCCGGGCCTCGCCGGCGTTGCAGAGGCGGCCCGGATCATGGGATGGGACAAGCGTCGAGTGGTCACGTATCTGAACCGCGGGTCGTTCCCGCGGCCTCTCGCATCCCTCGCGTCCGGCCGGATATGGCGGCGCGATGACATCGAGGCTTTCGCCAAGGCTTGGCACAAGCAGCACGCGAAGAGGAAGGCCCGTTGAACGAACGGCGACTCGTCCTGATACGGCACGGGCGTGTCGATTTCGAGTCCCGGGACTTCTGGGAGACGCCCAGGGGCCGCCAGTGGAACCCGCCATTGGGAGAGGTTGGTCGAGACCAGGCCAAGCTACTGTGCGCGGGTCTGCTGCAGATGGACAGACCCGCAGCTCTCTATTGCTCGCCCTTCCGCCGCTGCATCGAAACGTTGACCCCTTTCGCGGAAGCGGCGGGCTGCGAACCGATCCTCGAACCCGACATCGGTGAGGTGTTCGTCGGGGATTGGGAGGGCGAGTCATTCGAGCAGATCCTTTCGTCGGACGAGGAAGCGGCGCGGCGATTCCACGCGAGGGAGCCGCTCTGGACGCTCGCGCCCGGCGGCGAAAGGGGCGCTGCCTTCCGAGCGCGGGTCGTAGGCGCCGTGGAGAAGATGCTCCAGGAACATCCGGCGGGCGACATCTTCGCGGTCGCGCATGGCGGGGTGGTCAACGCATACGTGATGCACGTTCTGGGGATAGCTGATCGGGATATGTTCTTCCTCCCGGAGAACACTTCTCTGAATATCGTCGACATCGCAGGGGACAAGAGGCGCATCCGCTTCATCAATGAAGTGCGTCATCTCTCTAGCCCAGCCGCGTTCAGCGGCGAGCCAGCCCCGAGGTCCTAGGAGTTCCCCGCGGGGATTTTCATGGCTCCCGGCTCTCGTCCTATACTCGCGAGACCTCAAGAAGGAGCTTGGATGGCAATCAGATTCCTGAGCGACGAGTGGGCTGCGGCCGTGAAGGAAGGCCTGAGCGCCAACGACGACTTCAAAGGTGCGTCGAAGGGATCGCGAGCTAGGATCCAGCAGGTGGTCACCACTGGCGACGAAGATCTGAGCTACTGGGTAGTGATCGACGACGGGAGCGGGGACGCCGGGACCGGGCGTATCGAGGCCCCTTCACTCACCATCACCTCGAGCTATGAAACCGCGGAAGCCCTGGCGAAAGGTGAGTTGTCCCCGATGGCCGCCTTCATAGCGGGGAAGATCGAGGTTTCCAGCGTGATGGCCGCCATGGGGTTGCAGGGCGCTTTGGCGGCCGTCGGCGCGATCATCAAGGACATCGACACCGAGTACTAGCGGATATGGAACCCGCCGACATCTGGCAGCTCATCGTCAAAGCCGACGAGCGACTGAAGTATGCGGCGGGCGGGGCCCACGCTATGCGGCGCGAGCAGGCTGCGGGATTCCTCCTTGAAGCTTTGACGGAGGCCGAGGCCGCTGGTGACGAGGCCCTGGCCGGGCAGGCCCGCTCGCGTCTGGCCGACCTGGACCATGCGCTCGGGACCGATCGTCCTGAGTCCCAAGGCTGACCGGTCCGCCGCCGACATTGTCATTCTCATCGCCAGCGGCCACAATGGGCGCAACATGAAGCGCTTCTTTTCCGACGGGTGGTTCTACACGGGGACGTCCCCGGCGTAGTCGCCTGTTGACAGGAAGCACGACAGGGACACCCCGGGCACGAAGCCCGGGGATTTTTCTTCTCCGGGCTCCCGGGCCGAGGTGGAGGTTGACATGGTGGTCGTGATGAAGGCGGGGGCAACAACAGAAGACGTGGATCGGGTCGTGCAGAAGGTGCGCGAGGCCGGCGGCGACGCCCACATAGTCGTCGGTGAGTACAAGACGATCGTCGGTATCGTCGGGGACACCGAACGATTCATGGAGCTCCCTCTGGCGACGCTGCCCGGGGTGGAATCGGTCGTCCGTATCGGCAAGCCTTACAAGCTGGTGTCCCGCGAGGCTCACCCCGCCCTCTCTGACGTGCGGGTCGGTCCTGCGACGGTGTCGCGACGCACGTTCTCGTTGATAGCGGGGCCCTGCGCGGTTGAGAACCACGACCAGGCCTTGGAAGCCGCGATATCGTCGAAGAAGGCCGGGGCGACGATCCTGCGAGGAGGCGCGTACAAGCCGCGCACGTCCCCGTACACCTTCCAAGGCCTCGGCGTCGAGGGTTTGGAGATCCTCGCCGAGTGCCGGAACGTGACCGGCCTTCCGATCCTCACGGAGGTCATCGAAGCCAGGGACGTGGAGGTCGTGGCCGAGTGGGCCGACGCCCTGCAGATCGGCACGCGGAACATGCAGAACTTCGCTCTCCTGAAGGAGGTCGGCATGGCCGGGATGCCCGTCATGTTGAAGCGGGGGTTCGCGTCGACCGTCGAGGAGTGGCTGATGGCCGCCGAGTACATCGGGCGCGAGGGAAACCTCAACATCATCCTGTGCGAGCGCGGCATCAGGACCTTCGAGCCGTGGACCCGCAATACGCTGGACCTGGGTGGGATGGTCGTCGCTCAGAATGAGAGCCACCTGCCCGTCATCGTCGATCCCTCTCACGCCATGGGCAAGCGGGTTCTCGTTGAACCGATGGCACGTGCGGCTCTGGCTGCGGGGGCCGACGGCATCATGGTCGACGTTCACGGACACCCCGACTCTGCGCTCGTGGACGGAGCTCAAGCGCTGGAGCCCGACGACCTCGTTCGCTTGGGAGCGGAGTTGGAGGCATTGGCGCACGCGGTCGGCAGAGAGTTCGCCCGTCCGAGCTAGCCGGTACCTTTCGGAAGGACCGGCGTCAGTTCCGCGATCAGGCAGGTATCGCGCCATCGCTCTATCGTCTCGGCTGGAGACCCCGCGCGGCTCCGCCTCCGATCCACCAGCAACTTGGCCGCCTCCTCCCATTCGGGCCCCGGCGGAATCACTCGGACCTTCGCGTGGAACCGATCCAGCGCCGTTTCTCTGCCCTTCCGTCGAGTGACCACCAGCAGGTCCTCGGTGCTTCCGTTCAGACCGGGAACGGTTTGCTCCGCGGCGCCCGGTTCCCGCTGCGATACGACATAGATACTCGAGTTCTCGTATGCGAACCACGAGGGTGCGCCGCGGTCACCGGTCCCGACCCAGATGACGTCCGAGCGCTTCAGTCCGACCTCAACTTCTTTGGGGATATCCACCGGGGACTTGTCGGGCATCTGACGTACCTCCGGCGAAAGCCTACCCAAAGCGGGGGTGCCTACGAGGTACGAGACATCCAGAGGGTCGGCTCCGAAAGCTCCGGCATGGAAGGCAGCGCCTCCGGAGAGTCCCACATGCGTGCGAGGAGACCCTCGCCGGCTTCAGCGGCGACATGGTCGCAGAACTCGCGCCCGAGTTGCAGATGCTCTCGCTTCATCTCGATACCCAGCAGACGTTCGAAGACCGGGTCACCGTCTTCGGTCTCGCGGCGGCGGAGTGAGGCCTCGGATATCTGGCCGTAAGATCCCAGGAGCTTCCGTCCCAGCGAGTGGGTCACATGGTCTCCGTAGCCCTCCGCCGAAGCGACGAACGCCTGGATCCGAGCCAGCTTCAGGCGCTGCTCGTCGTCCAAGACCGCCCCGAAAAGGCTTTCGCCTCCACCCAGGATGTCCTGCATCGCCGAAGGGTCGGAGACGTCCATGCCCTCCATCTTGTCCCGCAGCCCGGACAGGTCCGGGTTCAAGGTCGAGGTGAAGTCGTCCAGGGCCCCGACGAGGTGTTCCCGCGTCCAGGGCCGGGCGTACGAGAAGCGATGCGCCACCTCGTGCAGGGCCACCCAGAGCCTGAACTCGAGGGGCGGCAGTCCCCAGTCCCTCTCGAACCCGTGGATGTTCGAGACGACGAACGAGAGGCTCCCATGGTCTTCGGGCGGGACCGGGATATCGGACTGTCCCAGCACGTTCTGAGAGAGGTATCCGATCACGGTTCCTACCTGCGCGCCGAGAAGAAGAGGAGCCATCTGTCCGATAGAAGTCATCATGAGCGGGTTCTGGTGGTCCCCTTCTTCCGCTGACCCCTCAGGCAGCAGGTTGCCGAAAGCCTCCTGCACTTTCGCGGCCGATGGTTCGATCAACCCCTTGAGGGCTGCGATACTGCCCTCCACCCATCGCGAGCGCCTTACCGCCTCTATCCTGACCACGTCTCCGGGAGAGGAAAGGCCGGTGAGTTCCGCGACCTGCAGTTCCGCGACGCGAACGGCGTCTTCCAGTTCCACGCGATCCTTCTCGGTCGGCGCCGGGTCGTCTCCCTCGGCCACAGCTCCTGCGACAGCTACCTGCCGGGCGAGTTCCCAGTTGACGGGCCCCGCCGAGGACATCAGGACCCGCTGTATCTCGCGGAACAATGGTATCTGGGAGTAGATATCGCCGGGGTCGCCTGGGGTCTCGCTCACTCAGCCATGGTACGGCCTGTCACCTAACTACAATGGGCAGCAATGGCCGACAACTTCTTGGTGCGCGTATCCGATAGCGTCGTAGATCCTTCGGAGGCGCTTGCCTTCGTGCAGGATCCGGCGGCAGGTGGCTCATGTCTCTTCGTGGGCACCGTTCGCGATGGCTCCGAGGCCGGTGAGGTTACCGGGATCCTCTACGAAGCTTGGGCGGAATTGGCGGAGACGAAGCTGAGGCAGATCGCGGAGATGATGCTCGAGGATGCACAGAAGGTGGCCCTGGTCCACCGGTTCGGCGATCTTGCTGTCGGCGAAGTTGCGGTTGCGGTTGCGGCATCAGCCGTTCACCGCGAGCAGGCTTTCGCATCCTGCCGCAGCGGGATAGAGCGGATAAAGCAGGAGGTTCCCATCTGGAAGAAGGAACTCCTCAGGACAGGAGGATCCTCCTGGGTGATGGGTTCCTGATGGGGAAGGACTTTGCGATAGACCTGGGTACGGCCAACACCCTCGTCTACACGGCCGGAAAGGGGATCACTTTCAACCAGCCCACTGTGATCGCGGTGCACTCACCGACCGGCAAGGTTCTCGAGATGGGAGACCGAGCCTGGGAAGTGATCGATCGCGCCCCCGGGAACGTGACGGCGGTCAGACCTTTGCGTGACGGCAAGATCGACGACTTCGATGTGTTGCAGCGCATGATGAAGCTCATCCTGGAGCGAGTGCAGGCTCCGCGATTCCCGAAGCCGAGGGTGCTTGTCACCGTTCCATCCGCGATCACTCAAGTTGAGCGACGCGCGGTGGAACTGGCGATCAAGCGTGCGGGCGGCCGATCGGCGGTCCTGGTCGAAGAGCCTCTCGCGGCAGCCATCGGGGCCGGCCTTCCGGTCCACGAACCTGTGGGGAACCTCATCGTGGATATCGGGGGGGGCATCACGGAGACAGCGGTCGTGTCCATGGGAGGGGTGGTGGACGGCAGATCCATCTCGGTCGGCGGATTCGACATGGATGCCGCCCTTCAGATGCACGTGAGCAGTCAGTATGGACTTGTCATCGGCGACAAGACGGCGGAGCGGGTCAAGATGGCGATCGGCTCTGCATACCCGACCGCTGGAGGCGCTAGAGCGGCTCGGATACGCGGCCGAGACACGGCGTCGGGCGGGCCCAAGGACATCGAGTTGACCGAGAGTGAGGTGAGGGAAGCGCTGTCGGGACCCGTTCGCGAGATCGCCGCCGCCGCGAGGAGGAGTCTCGCTGAAGCGCCGCCCGAGCTAACGCACGACGTTCTGGAGGGCGGCATGTTCCTCACAGGCGGCGGGGGGATGTTGCGGGGCATGGATATGCTTCTCGCCCAGGAATGCGAGGTGCCGGTCATCCTGACCGAGCGGCCGCTCGAAACGGTCATCATCGGGGCCGGGAGGATGCTCGAACAGCTGGACGCCTACCGGGCCACACTTCGGCTGGATGCTCGCCGGTAGGTGCGCGGCCGCGTCATGGAGACGGGCTCGTAAGGATGAAGTGCTGGATAAGCTTGGTGGTCTGGTGACCGATCTCCACCAGCACTAGCGCGAACAGCCCCCCCACCGACACTATGAACACGACTATCCCCAGCAACGAAGCCATCCGGTGTCCGAAAGGGGACTCGCTTTCGAAGAGGTTGTATTCCACGCGCTCGGCCTGGGGGCTAGCGGTGATGACGCTGGCTCGTCCCTCGTCGAACCCGAGACCTGGATCGCCGTGCGCAGGTTTCAGCATGCCGGAAAGCCTCATCCAAACGATGAGGCCGATCGCTCCGGAAGCGATGAAGAAGAGCCCGAAGATCAGACCCGGGAGCTGCATCAGGTAACTGTAACCTGCCATTCGGCTCCCCATATCGCGCGCACTCGAGACGACTACCATGGGTCGGATGCGCAATCGCCTCGCTCTGGCTTTGACTGCCCTTTTCGGAGTCTTCATGTTCGCAGCTCAGCTGGTCAGGCTCCCCTATCTGTCCGAGGGCCCCGGCCCGACACACGACGTCGTTCCGCTGATCAAAGTGAGCGGACATCCGACCTACCCGCCGGCGGGCCATCTGCTGCTGACGACGGTTTCCCTCTCCAGCGAGCCGCTCACGCCTCTACAGTTATTCGTCGCCTGGCTGGATCCGCGGGAAGACGTCCTGCCCGAGAGTGATTTCGTGGCACCTGGAGGAACGCTCCAGGGGGAAACGGAGCTTCAGAGGTACGCCATGGACCAGAGCCAGCTCGACGCGACTGTAGTGGTCCTGTCTCGGGTAGCCGACTACCCGGAGTCCCATCGTCCGGGAGCGATCGTAGAGTCCACCGTCGAGGGATGTGATGCGGCCGGCAAGCTCTTCTCGGGAAACGTGATCACGGCGATAGACGGTCAACCCATCTCCGGATCGCAGCAAGCTTCGGATCTGATCGACGGGACCCCTCCCGGGAAGCCAATCGTCTTCACGGCCAAGGCCGGTTCCAAGAACGTCACCGTTGCCCTCAAGCGAACGGACTGCGGACCGCACGGTGGCGCGTACGTCGGGGTAGTTCTGATCAACAACTTCCCTTTCGACGTAAGCATCGACGATGCCGGGATCGGAGGACCGTCCGCCGGGCTGATGTTCTCGCTCGGTCTCTACGACGTCTTGACGCCGGGGGATCTGACCGGCGGGCGCACCATCGCGGGGACCGGACAGATCGGCCCGGATGGAGCCGTCTATCCGATCGGTGGAGTCGAGAAGAAGGTCTATGCCGCCGAGAAAGCGGGGGCCGACATCTTCCTCGTGCCCAAGCAGGACTACGACGCGGCCAAAGCGACCGGCCTGGGTATCCAGCTCTTCCCGGTCTCCACCTTCGACGAGGCATTGGCCTTCCTGAACGGCGATACTAGTGGGGACACGAAGAAGGGGGATTAGGTGGCTCGAGTCATGCCGCGGCCGCGACGATGGTGGCCGATCGTAGTCGGCGCTCTGTTGCTGCTGACCGTCGCGGCGATTTCATTCATGTCCGTCTTCTACGTGGACCTCCTCTGGTTCCGGGAGGTCCACCTCTCTGGCGTCTTCTGGACCGCATTCTGGACGAAGATGGTGCTCGGGGCGGTTTTCGGTCTGGTGTTCTTCGTCGTTCTCTACGTCAACCTGCTGATCGTTCAGCGCGTTGCTCCCCGCTACCGGGTATTGACGCCGGAACAGGAGATCATCGAACGCTATCGCTTGGCCTTCGAGCCCTACTTGAAGTGGATCATCCCTGGCCTTTGCCTCCTGATCGCGGTCGGCGTCGGAGTCGGTGTCACCGGAGAATGGCGGGCGTTCCTGCTCTGGCGCAACTCGGCGGGGGTTGCGTTCGGCAATCCGGAGCCGCTCTTCAACAGGGACCCGGCTTTCTACATCTTCGACCTACCATTCCTGAAGTTCGTGCAAGGGTGGCTGTTCTCGTCGTTGGTGGGGATAACCGTCATCACGGCGGCTGCCCACTACCTGTGGGGAGGTATTCGCCCCCAAGCTGTGGGCCAGAAGGTGACTCCTCAGGTGAAGGTTCACCTGTCCGTTCTTCTGGGGCTCATCGTCCTTGTCAAGGCCTGGGGTTTCTACTTGGGCCGGTTCGACCTTCTTACTTCTCCTCGTGGGGTGGTGGAGGGCGCCGGGTACACCGACATACATGCTCAACTACCTGCGCTCAATCTGCTCATGATCGTCGCGATCATCTGCGCGGGCCTCTTCTTCGTGAACATCAGGTTCCGTGGTTGGGGCATGCCGGTCATAGGGATCGCGCTCCTCGCGCTGGTATCCGTGGTGGCCGGAGGCGTCTTCCCCGCCTTCGTTCAGAAGGTGAGGGTTGATCCGCAGGAGCTGCAGCAGGAAGAACCCTACATAGCACGGAACATCGAGTTCACGAGGAACGCGTTCGGGCTCGACTCTATCCAGACGACCAGCCCCGCTATCCGGCCGGACCTGACTCCCCAGGATGTGGCGGACAGCGCTACGACCGTGCAGAACATCCGCTTGTGGGACCCCGAACTCCTTCGGCTCGACTACCAGCAGTTGCAGCGCATCAAGCAGTACTACGAGTTCGAGGACGTTGATGTGGATCGCTACACGCTCGACGAGCAGGAGAGGGTCGTCATGGTGTCGGCCCGCGAAGTCAGCCAGAGCGGGATCTCCAGTGGGGGAGCGACCTGGCAGAACACGCATCTGGTCTACACCCACGGCTACGGCATGGTGGCGAGCCAGGTGAACGGTTCCACCTCGCAGGGTTCACCGCTGTTCATCCTGCAGGACATCCCTCCGATCGGAAGTGCCCAGGCGGGCAGCCAGGACCTTGCGGCCTCCCTGAACGCAGGCCAGCCTCGCGTTTACTACGGCGAGCGCAACGATGTTCCGTTCGTGGTCGTCAACTCAGGGACGAAGGAACTCGACTATCAGGGAACGGCGACCGACGACAACCAACAGGTCACCTACGAGTACAAGGGTAAGGGTGGCATCCCGGTCGGCGGCTTCTTCAACAAACTGCTGTTCGCGTGGCGTTTCCAGGACGTGAACCTTCTGATCTCAAGCCTTATCCACGACGATAGCCGGATCATGATGTATCGCAGTATCCTCGATCGTGTCCCGAAGGCTGCGCCGTTCCTGCAGTTCGACCAAGATCCATACGCCGCCGTCGTTGACGGGAAGATCGTCTGGATATGGGATGCGTACACGACCTCCAACGCCTATCCGTACTCCGAGGCGATCAACCTCAGGGACTCGATCGGTGGTGGGCTATCGGGTTCGCCCTACCTGTCTGGCTACGCGAACTACATCCGCAACTCCGTGAAGGTGGTGGTGGATGCCTACGATGGTTCCATGACCTACTACGTATCGGATACCAGCGATCCGGTCATCCAGGTCTGGGAGAAGGCGTTCCCGGACCTCTTCACGCCGATAGACCAGGCGCCAACGAAGCTTCAAGAGCATTTCCGCTACCCGGAGAACCTGTTCCAGGTGCAGGCCCATCAGTTCGCTAACTATCACGTGACGGATCCGTCCGTCTTCTACGGGAAGCAGGACTTCTGGGCCGTGCCCATCGATCCTGCCGCGGCAGCCAACGGCGACGGTGCGGCCGCCACAGACATGAGGCCCTACTACGTCCTGCTCACTCCTCCCGGGACGGGCACCACCGCGTTCTCCTTGATACTCCCGCTCACCCCGCAGAACCGCCAGAATATGGTCGCGTGGTTGGCGGCCGGGTCGGATCCGGCGAACTACGGGAAGATCGTCAGCTACGAATTCCCTGCCGGGCAGAACGTGGATGGCCCGGTCCAGGTCTTCAACCAGATCCAGTCGTACCCGCCGTTCTCCGAGCAGCAGACGCTCCTCTCGACGGGCGATTCGCGTGTGCAATACGGCAACCTCTTGGTCATCCCCTTCGAGAATTCTTTCCTCTACGTTCAGCCGGTGTTCGTTCAGTCCACCCAGGCGAACGCCTTCCCCCAACTGAAGCGCGTGGTTGTCGTCCACGGTGGGACCGTCGGTATCGGGTCTACGCTGGCAGAGGCCTTGATCGATTCCGGGCTGGGCTCCGGGCAAGGTCAGCCCGGGCAGCGACCGGCCCAGCCTTCGGTCGGGACGAACGCCGTAGATGCGTTGTTGGCTCAGGTGCTAGACCACTTCGAGAAGGCGGATGCGGCTCTGAAGGCGGGCGACCTGGCGAACTATCAGGCGGAGATCCAGAAGGCTCGGGACCTGATCGGCCAGGCGGCTGCTCTGTCGATCAAGCTGGAAGGGGTTTCGGGCAGCGGGGCCGCACCTTCTCCGGGACCGTCCCCACCACTGACTCCCACGCCAGTAGCTACTCCCTGAGATACCCGCCGGTTACTCGCCTTGGTCCCTTCTTCCGGATATGCTGCCTCGGTGAAGATCCGCAGCTGCTCCGTCCCAGTCGTGGCGTTCGTCGTGATGGCCGGAATCTTGGCCGCCTGTTCGAAGTCTGTTGAGGTCGGTGCCCCGGACGCGACGACCACTTCAGTGGCGCCCCCCGTCTCTGCTTCGCCGTCTGTCGTGGTCATCGGAGAATGCACCATCGAACCTCTGACGCAGTGCCCGGGCGCGTCGCTGGATGGAGCGCTTGTCCCAGGGGCAGACCTTCACGGAGCCAATCTCGCCGGGGCGAGCCTCCAGGCAAGTGACCTGCGCAGGACTGACCTGACCGGGGCGAACCTTGCGGAAGCTAATCTCTCTGAGGCCGATATGAGCTACGCGAAGGTTCTGGGCGCCGATCTCACCAAGGCGAGATTGAAGCACGCGAACCTGGAAGGAACGGACTTCACCGGAGCCACTCTCAAGATCTCGCAGCTGAATACCGCCCGCCTGTGCGATACGAAGATGCCCGATGGCACCGTGGTCACGACCGGCTGCGGCCTGCCCTCTCCAACGGAGGCTCCGAGCGCTAGTCCGAGCGAAAGCAGTCCTTCCCCGCCGCCGGTGACGGTCACCAGCTTCCTGCCGGTAAGCACGACGGTGACCTGTCCGTCGTCGCCGCCGGACTCTGTCGTCGATGCGAGCCTTCACTATGCGACTACGCAAGCTGACTCGGTCGAGTTCCTCGTCGATGGCATATCCCACCACACGTCCGATGCAGTTAAGGGGACAGTGGCACTTCCGTTCTCATGCTCGGTGAGCCAGCATGTGTACAAGATAGTCGCGACCGGAGCCAGTGGTAAGGACACGGCTGTCGTGACGGTTCTCCGGGCCTGACCCGCTTCCCACACTTCGCCACGGTTGGCTGGTAGCCTTGTGGCTACGGATGGCGGGTGCTGTCCTGTGAGGCTTCTCTTCTCGGTTCCCCTTCTGGTGTCGGGCAGTGGATCCTCCCGATGTCGACGAAGGAGTCGAACCATATGGACACTTTCCTTGCCCTTGGCATATCCACGCCTGTCGTGGACGCGCTGGCGCGCCGCGGGATAGACGCGCCTTTCCCGGTTCAATCGATGGTTGTACCCGACGCGCTGGCGGGAAGAGACGTACTCGCGAAGTCGCGAACGGGGTCCGGGAAGACGCTGGCGTTCGCGCTTCCGATAGTGGAGCGCCTGAACCCGAAGGACCGCAAGCCGTCGGCGGTCATCATGGTGCCGACGCGCGAACTCTGCAGTCAGGTGAACGAAGATTTCTACGAGGTCGCGAAGGCCAGGGGACTGAGATGCACCGCCGTGTACGGCGGCGTTGGTATCCCCGCGCAGGCGAAGGCGGCCGCTCAGTCGCACATCTTGATCGCGACTCCGGGGCGCCTCGAGGATCTCGCCGAGCGGCGGCTCATCGATCTCAGCGGTGTCCGGATCCTCGTACTGGATGAGGCGGATCGGATGCTGGACATGGGTTTCCAGCCCCAGGTGGCGCGCATCGTTCGGCGCATCTCGAAGGATCGCCAGACGATGTTCTTCTCAGCCACTCTCGATGGTGCCGTGGGTAACATGGCGAAGGCGTATACGCGCGATGCGGTCAGGCATGAGATCGTTTCTCAGCTCGAGACCGTCGATGAGGCCGACCACAGATTCATCCCGGTGGAAGCGGGCAAGAAGGTGGATGAACTCGTCAAGCTGCTGCACGAAGCGGAGCGGGGACTTGCGCTGGTGTTCGTCCGAACCAAACGTGGGGCCGATCGTCTCGTTCAGAAGCTCAAGCCGCACGGCATCAACGCGGTCGCGATGCATGGAGACATGACTCAGCAGGCTCGCGAGCGGGCATATGCAAGGTTCGAATCGGGTAAGTCGGACACGCTGGTGGCCACGGACGTCGCCGCTCGCGGTCTCGATCTTGACGACATCACGCACGTCATCAACTACGACCCTCCGGCAGACGACAAGGGGTATCTCCATCGTGTTGGACGTACGGCCAGGGCCGGCCGCAGCGGAACCGGCGTCACTTTCGTGCAGCCGGACCAGCAGGGAGACGTCAGCCGCATGGCCTCCCGTCTGAAGCTCGAAGAGGAGTTCAAGGAGGAGGGGATGAAGGTCGCTCCCCCCAGGGTGGTGTTCTCCTCCAAGGGCCGAGGCGGTCGCCGCCGCCGGTAGGAGGCTTGGCGCACGTCGAGACTCCCTGCTAGCCTCTTGCTGCGGGGTGGAGCAGTCCGGTAGCTCGCTGGGCTCATAACCCAGAGGTCGTAGGTTCAAATCCTACCCCCGCGACTCTGGCGGGCGACTTCGGTCGCTCGCTTGTTGTTTTCGGAGGATGTGAGCGTGCCCGATGGATGAGGTTGGAGCGCGGAGGCTGGCGGAGGCGCGCGCCGAGAAGCGCCGCAGCAAGGACTTCGCCGAGGCGGATCGCCTGCGCGACGAGATCCGAGAACTCGGCTACGTGGTCGTGGATGGGCCCGATGGTTTCGAGCTTGAGCTCTTCCCTTCAAGGGTTCGTCGCATCCATCCCGAACACGTCGAGTCGATCCTCGACGAGCGACCGATCGACGATTTCTCGGTCCAGTGGCTCGTTCAAGGTTGGCCCGAAGACGTCCTGCGGGGAGTGAGTTCGTTCAAAGGATTCCAGGGTGAGCGCAGGGTGCAGCAGGTGATAGTGGACGCAGCTGGCACTCACCCGTCCTATTTCCCTTCGTATGTGGATGAAGTGCTCTTGGAGGACGACTTCGGTTGGGGAGTTGAGAGGAATGCCGGTCTGCGGCGCGCGACCGGGAAGATCATCGTCGTCGTTGACGGTTCCGTTGAGGCGATCGGGGATGTGTTCTCCCCCATCGAGAAGGCTCTCTCGGATCCGACGGTCGGCGTCGTGGGTCCGTTCGGCATCGTCTCCGAGGATCTGAGGGAGTTCCGCGAGGATCCGGGCCCGGAGGTGGACGCGATACAGGGGTATCTGATGGCGTTCCGACGAGAGATCCTGCAGGAAGCAGGCTTCTTTGATGAGAAGTTCAAGTTCTATCGAACAGCTGATATCGAGTATTCGTTCAGGATCAAGGACGCCGGGTACCGGGCGGTAGTGGTTCCGCTCCCGGTTGAGAAGCACGAGCACAGGATGTGGAACAGCACTCCTGCGACAGAGCGCGAGCGGTTGTCCAAGCGCAACTTCTATCGCTTCTTGGAGCGATGGCGTGGCCGGACCGACCTCACGGTTTCGGGCCGGACTCTTGGGCAGTGATCAGCGGCGCTGGCTTCCGCTGACTGGCGGCGGCGGAGGGACCGGCGGCGGAGGGACCTTGGGCGCGGGGGCGATTTCGGGTGCCAGCAGCGCATCTGCACGCGCCTGGGCCATCCTGGCTGCTTCCCCGGCACCAGGAACCGGCTTGCGCCCTTCGTAGTAGTCCAGCAGGTCTTCGCCCTCGATCACTTCGCTCGCCATGAGCAACTCGGACATCCGATCCAGCATCGGACGTCTCTCCGCCAGTATCTTCGCCGCGCGCCCATGTGCGAAGTTGACGAGCCGCGCGACCTCTTCGTCGACCATCTGAGCGGTCGCCCCTGATAGCTGCGGCCCTTCCCCGGGGAACATGACGCCCCCCTCGGAGTTCCGAAAGCCTCCTCCTCCGAAGGACAGCGGGCCGATCTTCTCGCTCATGCCGTACTCGGTGACCATCGCGCGGGCCAGCTCGGTAGCGCGCTGAAGGTCGTTCTGAGCGCCCGTCGATATCTGATCGAAACAGATCTCCTCAGCGGTTCGCCCGCCCAACAGGATGGCTAGCCGATCGTGTAGCTCCGGCTCCGTCATCAGGTAGCGGTCTTCCAGCGGGCGCTGCATCGTCATCCCCAAGGCCGCGGCCCCTCGGGGGATGATCGAGACCCGATGAACCGGGTCGGCGTTCTTGACCGAAAGAGCGACGAGAGCATGACCCATCTCATGCTTGGCAACGATCTCGCGCTCCCTGTCGGACATCACGCGGCTCTTGCGTTCAAGGCCGGCGACCACTCGGTCGATCGCTTCCTCCAACTCGATGAGCGGCACTGAGTTCTTCTCGCGGCGAGCTGCGAGCAAGGCGGCCTCGTTGATGACGTTCGCGAGATCGGCGCCCGTGAATCCGGCGGTCCGTGAGGCGAGAACCTTCAGGTCAACGCCCGGATCGATGGCCACTCCCCGGGCGTGGACCTTCAGGATCGCTTCGCGCCCGCGCAGGTCTGGCCTGTCGACGACGACTTGGCGATCGAAGCGACCTGGCCGAACCAGGGCGGGGTCCAGAACGTCGGGCCTGTTGGTGGCGGCCATGATGATGACACCCTTCGAGGCGTCGAAACCATCCATCTCTACGAGCAGTTGGTTCAGCGTCTGTTCGCGTTCGTCGTGCGAACCCATGTTCCCCGATATGCCCCCACCCCTGCCTTTGCCGATGGTGTCGATCTCATCGAGGAAGACCAAGGCCGGCGCCTTCTCCTTCGCCTGATTGAAGAGCTCCCGCACTCGCGCGGCGCCGAGGCCGACGAACATCTCGACGAACTCCGACCCAGACATGAAGAAGAAGGGCACGTTGGCCTCACCGGCGACGGCACGGGCCAGCAACGTCTTCCCGCAACCCGGGGGACCCAGGAGTAGCACACCCTTGGGGATGCGTCCCCCAAGCCGCTGGTACTTCTTCGGGTTCATCAGGAAGTCGACGATCTCATGGAGTTCGGCGACAGCCTCATCTACGC
>Ga0315281_10002169_pt1 | contig 29139 bp, 29 predicted proteins | sample YL17G07_0_MG_FD_204540 | JGI IMG/M metagenome (GOLD analysis project Ga0315281, IMG submission 204540) | Sediment microbial communities from Yellowstone Lake, YNP, Wyoming, USA - YL17G07_0 | ecosystem: Environmental > Aquatic > Freshwater > Lake > Sediment | place: USA: Wyoming | collected...
CCTTCGCGTACCTTTGCGTCCTTCGCGGTGAAATGAGGTTTTTAGGTTAATGCCATTGTGAACGCCGCCGAACCCATCGTAGCCGTCACCAACCTGTGCACCCATCCTCACCCTGCTGTTCCTGCCGGCGCTGTATGCCGCGTGGTTCCGGGTGAAGCGGCCTGTGGTTTAATCCTGGAAGAAGCAGTTGAACCGCAAAGGACGCGAAGGTTCGCAAAGGAAAACAAACCATGACACGGATTTTCTGCGGCACCAAAAGGGTTGGCGGGAGGTGGAGCACAACCTTTGGAATTCCTTCGCGTACCTTTGCGTCCTTCGCGGTGAAATGAGGTTTTTAGGTTAATGCCATTGTGAACGCCGCCGAACCCATCGTAGCCGTCACCAACCTGTGCACCCGCTTCGGTGCGGCGGTGGTGCACGACAACGTCAGCCTGGAAGTGCGCCGCGGCGAGATATTCGCCATCGCCGGGGCGAGCGGTTGCGGCAAGTCGACGCTGCTGCGCGAGATCATCCTGCTGGAGCGGCCGGTATCGGGCTCGATCCGCGTGTTCGGCCGCGAGGTGCTGGGGCTGGGCGACATCGAGGCGCTGCCGTTGCGCAAGCGCTGGGGAGTGATGTTCGAGCGCGGGGCGCTGTTCAGCTCGCTCACCGTGACCGAGAACGTCGGCCTGCCGCTGCGCGAACACACGGAGCTCGGCGACGCGCTGATCGACGAACTGGCGGCGATCAAGATCGCGCTGGCCGGCCTGCCGCCCAGCGCCGGGGCCAAGTATCCCAACGAGCTTTCCGGCGGCATGCGCAAGCGCGCCGCACTGGCGCGCGCCATCGTGCTCGACCCGGAGCTGCTGTTCCTGGACGAACCGACGGCCGGGCTCGACCCCTTGAGCGCCGCCGGTTTCGACGAACTGGTGCAACACTTGAAAGAAACCCTGGGATTGACCATCATGATGGTGACGCACGATCTCGACCTGCTGTGGCGCGTGGCCGACCGCGTGGCGGTGCTGGGCGAGGGCAGGGTGCTGGGGGTGGGAACCATGGAAGAGCTGTCGCAATCGGATCACCCCATGGTGCGCGAATATTTCTACGGGCCGCGCGGCCGGGCGGCACGGGAGCAACAGTGGAAACAAAAGTAAATTACGCCATCGCCGGACTGTTCGTGCTGGTGCTCGCCACCGCGCTGATCGGCGGCATCCTGTGGCTGAGCGCGGGCAACCAGTATCGCAAGAACTATGACGTCTACCTGGCCTACATGAGTGAATCGGTGTCCGGCCTCAACCTCAACGCGTCGGTGAAGTACCGCGGCGTCGATGTCGGGCGGGTGCGGCAGATCGAGCTGGATTCCGGCAACTCGGAGCGGGTGCGGCTGGAGTTGGACATTGAGCGTGGCACCCCGGTCAAAACCGACACTGTTGCGGTTCTCAAGGTGCAGGGGCTGACAGGCATCGCCTACGTCGAACTCGCCGGCGGCAGCCGCGACTCCCCGCCCCTCAAGGCCGAGGGGAAACAGCAATACCCGGTGATCAAAACCGGGCCTTCCCTGCTGGTGCGCCTGGACACCGCGCTCACCGACGTGGTCGCCAGCCTGAACCGCACTTCCGCCAACGTCAACGCCGTGCTCGACGAAGACAACCGCAACAGTCTCAAACGCACCCTGGCCGATCTGGCGACCCTGAGCCACACGCTCGCCGGCCGCAGCGGCACGATAGACGCCGGCGTCACCGACGTGGCGCGCACCATGCAAAACACCGCCCGCGTCAGCGCCGAGCTGCCCAGGCTGCTGGAGCGCATCGGGCGCAGCGCGGATGCGGTGGACAAGCTCGCAGCCGACATCGGACGCACCAACGCCACCGCCGCCGACACCCTGCAAGGCGTGCGTGCCGACGTGCAACGCTTCACCAGCGAATCGCTGCCGGAACTGGAAAAGACCCTGGCGGAAGTGCGCGACCTCACCGCCGCCGCGCAGCGCCTGGCCCGCGAACTGGAGCAGCGTCCCAGTGCGCTGCTGTACGGCAAACAGCCGGCGCCGCCGGGGCCGGGGGAGTGAGGGGCATGCACGCACACCATGGAGACCGAATGAAATCCTGCCATATCCTGCGAACTGCTGCGCTGGCTGCCGTGCTGGCGCTGGGGGCATGCACCCAGTTCCAGCCGGTCAAAAACGAGCCGCCCAGGCTGTTCGCGCTGCAAGCCGAACTGGAGGGCGCGCCGGCCGCGCAAAGCGCATCGCTCACGCTCGCCGTCAATGCGCCGCGCGCCGCGCCGGGCTACGACAGCCCGCGCATGGTCTACGTCAGAAAGACCTATGAGCTCGAATCCTTCTCGAAGAACCAATGGGTGGATACACCGGCGCGCATGCTGGCGCCGTTGCTGGTGCGGGCACTGGAAGGCAGCGGCAGGTTCCGCGCCGTGGTGCAAGCGCCCAGCCCGGTTGCCGCCGACCTGCGTCTGGATACCGGGATCGTGCGTTTGCAACAGGAATTCATCGGGCACCCCAGCCGCGTGCACCTTACGCTAAACGCCCGGTTGATCGACGTGAAATCCGCGCGGGTAGTGGCGAGCAGGGAATTCGATATACTGGAAGACGCCGCCAGCGAAGACCCCTACGGCGGCGTGATCGCGGCCAATCGGGCGGTACGGCGGGCGTTGAGCGGGCTGGTGGATTTCAGCGCCAGCAATGTGCAGCGCTGAAGTGGAGCGATTGTGTGGCGACTTCCCCGGAAGAAGCAATTGACCGCCAAGGCACAAAGGCACCCCTGCAATGCCATTGTTCCCCGTTGCACAAAGGATCATTGGTGCATATGCTGGAGGCGGTTGCCAGGGTTGAAGGAGATTGCTGCGCAACCCGAACCTGTCCGCCTGTTCAGTTTTTCGCGGCCACTTCCAAAGTTGAACCATGCCCACCGGACCTTGAGTCATGCCTTCCGAATTCGACCTGATCCGCCGCTTTTTTACCCGCCCGGCACCCGGCGCCGTGCTCGGGGTCGGCGACGATGCGGCGCTGATTCGGCCATCCGCAGGCATGGAACTCGCCGTTTCCACCGACATGCTGGTTTCCGGCCATCATTTCTTCCCCGATGCCGACCCGTTCCAGCTGGGCTACAAGTCCCTCGCCGTGAACCTCTCCGACATGGCTGCCATGGGCGCGAATCCGCGCTGGGCGACTCTGGCCCTGGCGCTGCCGGAGGCGGACGAGCACTGGCTGGGCGCCTTCGCGGAAGGATTTTTCGGCATCGCCCGCGAATACGGCGTGGACCTGATCGGCGGCGACACCACGCGCGGGCCGCTCGTCATCTCGGTCACCATCATGGGCGAAGTTCCCGCGGGCCAAGCGTTGCGCCGCAGCGGCGCGCAGCCGGGGGACGATGTCTGGGTGTCCGGCCAACTGGGGGATGCGGCGCTGGCTCTGGCGCATTTGCAGCATCGCATTGTCTTGACGCCACACGATGCCGCAGCCTGTTTGCCCGCGCTGCACACGCCCACGCCGCAGGTCGCGCTGGGCCGGCGGTTGCTCGGGCTGGCGCATGGCGCGATCGACATCTCGGACGGTTTCGCTACGGACCTGGGGCATATCCTGGAAGCCTCGGCGGTCGCGGCCGAGATCGGGTTTGCCGCATTGCCGGTATCGGCCACCCTGCGCGAATACCTCCACGAGCCGGAAGCCAGGCGTTGCGTGCTGGCGGGCGGGGACGATTACCAGTTGTGCTTCACCGCCCCCGCATCGCGGCGCGGGGAAGTGCTGGCGATTTCGCGCCAGAGCGGATTGCCGCTGGCCTGCGTGGGCCGCATCGAGGCGGGCGCCGGGCTGCGCGTGCTGGATCCGGAGGGACGAACGATGGCGCTGGAGGGCACGGGTTTTGACCATTTCCGCTGAAGCGCCGCAGCAACCCTCGTGGCGCTTCGTCCTTGGCCACCCTGCGCACTTTTTCGCGTTCGGCTTCGGCAGCGGCCTGAGTCCTGTGGCGCCTGGCACGGCGGGCACGCTCGCCGCCTTCCCCGTATTCTGGCTGATGCGGCGTCTGCTGGAGCCGGCCGCGTTCCTCGCCGTGCTGGTGCTCATGTTTGTGCTGGGCGTGTGGTTCTGCGCGAAAGCCGGCCGCTCGCTGGGCGTCGCCGACCACGGTGGCATCGTGTGGGACGAGATCGTGGCGTTTATGCTGGTGCTGTTTTTCCTGCCGGCTACGCCGCTGTGGTGGCTCGTGGGCTTCCTGCTGTTCCGCCTGTTCGACATCTGGAAGCCGTTTCCCATCGGCTATCTCGACGCCAAACTCAAGAACGGTTTCGGCGTGATGCTGGACGATGCGCTGGCCGCCTTGTACGCCCTGGTCGCCGCGCAGGGGATATCATGGCTGCTATGAACACGACAGAATCTGAGGAACTCCACCGGCTCGCCAAGCAGGTCGGCGCGGCGCTCAAAGCGCGCGGCTGGATGCTGGCCAGCGCCGAATCCTGCACCGGCGGCTGGGTGGGGGAGGCCGTCACCGCCGTGCCCGGCAGTTCGCACTGGTACGACCGCGGCTTCATCACCTACACCAACGAGGCGAAGCAGGAAATGCTCGGCGTCGCGTCCGAAACGCTGGCCCGGTACGGCGCGGTGAGCGAGCAGACAGTGCGCGAAATGGCGGCCGGTGCGCTCAGGCACAGCCGCGCGCAGGTCGCGCTGGCGATCAGCGGCATTGCCGGCCCTGGCGGCGGCACCCCGCAGAAACCGGTGGGGATGGTTTGCCTGGCGTGGGGCGTGAAGGACGGCCCCGTCCAGGCGCAGACCCGGCACTTCAGCGGCGACCGCCGGCAGGTCCGCGCCCAGGCGGTTGCTGCGGCGCTGCAAGGCGTGCTCGAATGCGTCGGCGCTGATTCCCATCCCTAGCACTTCTCCCCCAAGCGGGAGAAGGGGGTGGCATTGGATTTATGGGGGCGCCCATGACATAATCCACCACTTCAGCAAGAGGATAAATCCATGGACGAAAACAGAAGCAAAGCCCTGTCCGCAGCGCTTTCCCAGATCGAAAAGCAGTTCGGCAAAGGTTCCATCATGCGCTTGGGCGACAGCGATGTGGTGAAGGATATTCAGGTGGTTTCCACCGGTTCGCTGGGGCTGGACATTGCCTTGGGCGTCGGCGGCCTGCCGCGCGGACGGGTGGTCGAAATCTACGGCCCGGAATCGTCCGGCAAGACCACGCTTACCCTGCAAGTGATCGCGGAAATGCAGAAGCTGGGCGGCACCGCCGCCTTCATCGACGCGGAGCACGCGCTCGACCCGCAATATGCGCAGAAGCTCGGCGTCGTTGTTTCCGACCTGCTGATCTCCCAGCCCGACACCGGCGAGCAGGCGCTGGAAATCGCCGACATGCTGGTGCGCTCGGGCTCGGTCGACATCGTGGTGGTCGACTCGGTGGCGGCACTGACGCCCAAGGCCGAGATCGAGGGCGAGATGGGCGACTCGCACATGGGCCTGCAGGCCCGGCTGATGTCGCAGGCACTCAGGAAGCTCACCGCCAATATCAAGCGCACCAACACGCTGGTGATCTTCATCAACCAGATCCGCATGAAAATCGGCGTCATGTTTGGCAACCCGGAAACCACCACCGGCGGCAACGCGCTCAAGTTCTACGCTTCGGTGCGCTTGGACATCCGCCGCACCGGCGCGATCAAGAAGGGCGAGGAAGTCGTCGGCTCGGAAACCCGAGTCAAAGTGGTCAAGAACAAGGTCGCGCCGCCGTTCAAGCAGGCCGAATTCGACATCCTCTACGGCGAAGGCATTTCGCGTGAAGGCGAGATTGTCGAGCTGGGCGTGCTGCACAAGTTCATCGACAAATCCGGCGCCTGGTACGCCTACAACGGCGACAAGATCGGCCAGGGCAAGGACAACGCGCGCGAATACCTCAAGGAGCACCCCGCGCTCGCCGCCGAAATCGAGGGCAAGATCCGCGCTGCCGTCGGTGTAAACCCACAGGCCGCTCCTGTCGCGCTTGAAGAGGCCTGAGCACAGTCTGAGAGAACGTGCGCTGCGGCTGCTCGCCCGGCGCGAATACGCGCGCGACGAGCTGCAGCGCAGGCTGGCGCCTCACGCCGAGGATGCCGAAGCGCTGGAAACCCTGCTGGACGACCTCAAGCGCCGTGGCTGGCTGTCCGAACAGCGCGTCGTCGAGCAGGTGGTTCACGCCCGCCAAGCCAGGTTCGGCGGCCGCCGCATCGCCCACGAACTGCGCGAAAAGGGCGTCGCCGAGGAACTGATCGAAGGAGCGATGGCCGGGTTCGACGAACTGGCCACGGCACGGTCGGTATGGGCCAAGAAGTTTGGCGCGTTGCCGGCGGATGCCAAGGAGCGGGGGAAGCAGATGCGTTTCCTGATGAGCCGGGGGTTCGGGTCGGAGACGATACGCAAGGTGCTGGTGGGCTCGGACGAGGATTGACTTGCAACAGGGCCTCGTCTAGCATTGTATTACATGGTCGTAATACAGGAGCCTGGACATGACTGTTTCCGTGAGGCTGGACCCCGATCTCGAGCAGCAACTTACTCGCGTCAGCGAACAGACGGGCGTGAGCAAAAGCCAGATTATCAAGCAAAGCCTGATCGCCTATCTGCAAGTCGCAGCCAAGCCCCAAACGCCTTACGAGTTGGGCAAGGATCTTTTCGGACGCGAGGGTAGCGGCAAAGGGGACCTGTCCACGCGCCGGAAGGAATATTTGACGGAAATTCTCCGTGCCAAGCACACTCGCTGATTCCGGCCCATTGGTTGCCTTGTTCGATCATTCGGACAAGTACCATCTGACGGTCCTTGAATTTGCGCGCGCCTACCGGGGGCGCATGGTTACGACATGGCTGGTTGCGACTGAAGTCTGCCATCTGCTCGGTTTCAGCGCGATGGCCCAACTGGATTTCCTGCATTGGATCCAGCGCGGTGGGCTTGAACTGGCAAATCTCGGCATGGGCTCGCTCGACACGATCATCAAGCTTACCGAGAAATACCGGGACCGCCCGATGGATCTGGCCGACGCCTCGCTGGTGGTGTTGTCCATGCAAACCGGCACCCGCAACATCATTTCGTTGGACAGCGATTTTGACATTTACCGGCTACCGGACAAGGGCCATTTGAGGAACTTGTTGCGGAAAGCGGCATAGGGCGTGCCGTAAGTGCCGACAGGAGAATTTGATTTGAGGAAAGCAACAATGAAAAGCAGTGAAATCCGCCAGAAATTCCTGGACTACTTCGCCTCCAAAGGCCACACCACCGTGGCTTCCAGCCCCTTGGTGCCGGGCAACGACCCGACCCTGCTGTTCACCAACGCCGGCATGGTGCAGTTCAAGGACGTGTTCCTTGGGCGCGAGCAGCGGCCCTACGTGCGTGCCGCCAGCAGCCAGCGCTGCGTGCGCGCCGGCGGCAAGCACAACGATCTGGAAAACGTCGGCTACACTGCGCGCCACCATACCTTCTTCGAGATGCTGGGCAACTTCAGCTTCGGCGACTACTTCAAGCGCAACGCCATCGAGTTCGCCTGGGAGTTTCTCACCGTGGAAATGAGCATCCCCAGGGACAAACTGTGGGTCACGGTTTTCCACGAGGACGACGAGGCCTACGACATCTGGGCCAACGAAATCGGCGTGCCCGCCGACCGCATCACGCGCATCGCGGGCGCCGACAATTTCTGGCAGATGGGCGACACCGGTCCGTGCGGCCCATGCACCGAGATTTTCTACGACCACGGCCCGGAGGTTGCGGGCGGCCCGCCGGGAACGCCGGACGCCGACGGCGACCGTTACATCGAAATCTGGAACCTGGTGTTCATGCAGTACAACCGCGACGAGTCCGGCACCCTGCACCCGCTGCCCAAGCCCTCGGTGGACACCGGCATGGGCCTGGAGCGCATTTCCGCGGTGATGCAGCACGTGCATAGCAACTACGACATCGACCTGTTCCAGGACCTGATCAAGGCCGCCGCGCGCGAGACCTCTGCCCGCGACCTGTCCAACAACTCGCTCAAGGTCATCGCCGACCACATCCGCGCCTGCTCCTTCCTCATCGTCGACGGCGTCATCCCCGGCAACGAAGGCCGCGGCTACGTGCTGCGCCGCGTCATCCGCCGCGCCATCCGACATGGATACAAGCTGGGCCAGAAACAGCCGTTCTTCCACCGCCTGGTGGAGGATTTGGCCAAGGCCATGGGTGTCGCTTATCCCGAACTGGTTGCCGTCAAGGAACGCGTCGCCGCGGTGCTCAAGCAGGAAGAGGAACGCTTCGCTGAGACCCTGGAGCATGGCATGGGTGTGCTGGAAGTCGCGATGAAAAGCGAAGACAAGATGCTCGACGGCGAGACCGTGTTCAAGCTCTACGACACCTTCGGCTTCCCGCTCGACCTCACCGCCGACATCGCGCGCGAGCGCGGCTTTACCGTGGACTTCGCCGGCTTCCAGAACGCCATGCAGATGCAGCGCGAACGGGCGCGGGCCGCATCCAAGTTCACCATGCAGGGCGGCGTGGAGTTCTCCGGCCAGGCCACCGAATTCCACGGTTACGATACCCTCGCGCTGGAAGGCCAAATCCTCGCCCTCTACAAGGAAGGCGCGCAGGTCAGCAGCATCGAGGCGGGTGACGCCGCCGTGATCGTACTCGACCGCACCCCGTTCTACGCCGAATCCGGCGGCCAGGTGGGCGACAGCGGCGAGTTCTCCAGCGGCAGCGGCGTGTTTGCCGTGGAAGACACGCAGAAAATCCAGGCCGAAGTGTTCGGCCACAAAGGCGTGCTGAAAACCGGCCGCCTCACCGTGGGCGACAAGGTGCAGGCCCAGGTGAACGCCGCCGCACGCAGCCGCGTCGCCTACAACCATTCCTCCACCCACCTGTTGCACGCGGCGTTGCGCAAGGTGCTGGGCACCCACGTGACGCAGAAGGGTTCGCTGGTGGATGCAGGCCGCACCCGCTTCGACTTCGTCCACGACAAGGCGGTCAGCGCCGATGAAATCCGCCGCATCGAAGACCTGGTGAACCAGGAAATCCGCCACAACGTGGCCGTCGTAACGCGCCTGATGAAGCACGAAGACGCCATCAAACACGGCGCCATGGCCCTGTTCGGCGAGAAGTACGGCGACGAGGTGCGCGTGGTCGGCATGGGCGAATTCTCCACCGAGCTGTGCGGCGGCACCCATGTCAAGCGCAGCGGCGACATCGGCCTGTTCAAGATCGTCTCCGAAGGCGGCGTGGCTGCAGGCATCCGCCGCATCGAAGCCGTCACCGGTCCCGGCGCCTTGGAATACGTGCAGAGCCAGCAATCCCTGCTGCAGGACGTCGCCGGCGCGCTCAAAGCCCAGCCCCAGGAAATCGGCCAGAAAATCGGCCAGATCATGGACAACGTCAAGGCCTTGGAAAAAGAGCTGGCGCGGCTCAAGTCCAAACTTGCCGCGTCGCAGGGCGACGACCTCGCGGATTCCGCCGTGGACGTAGCCGGCGTCAAAGTCCTCGCCGCCGCCATCGAAGGCGCTGATGCCGCGGCGCTGCGCGAAACCATGGACAAACTCAAGGACAAGCTCAAATCCTGCGCCGTCGTGCTCGGCTCCACCGAAGGCGGCAAGGTCACCCTGATCGCCGGCGTGACTGCCGACCTCACCGCCAGGATCAAGGCCGGCGAACTGGTCAACTTTGTCGCGCAGCAGGTCGGGGGCAAAGGCGGCGGGCGGCCGGACATGGCGCAGGCGGGAGGCACCGAGCCGGAGAACTTGGGACAGGCGCTGGCGGGGGTAGTGGAGTGGGTGAAAGGGAAACTGGCGTAGAAGTGTAGCAAGCTTTGGGAATCCCATGCCCAATGATCGCCGCTACCGCATTCCGGCCTCCAGCCAGGCCGAGCCGCCTGGGTTCAACTGATGTAACTCGCCGGCGCGCGATCTGCCGCCGGCGTGGCCGCGGGTACCGCCGACGTGGCGGTCAGTGTCGGCTCGGTCGGCAACGCCAGCGCCTTTCTGCCAGCTTCCTCCTGAACGACTATGACCGGGCACTTGATGGTGGTAAGCACCTTGTAGGCAGTACTGCCGAGCACAAAGCGGCTCAGCGCGTGGCGTTTGCGCGCGCCGATCACCAGCAGGTTGGCGTCGAAGTCGGCGACGCAACTGGAAATGGCATCGACGGGTTCACCGCTGCGGATATTGATGCCTATCGGCAGATCGTCTCTGCCCAAGCCGGCGATGGCGCGCATCATCGCCTCGCGCGCTTCCTGGTATGCGGCATTGAGTTCCTTGCGCTCACGCTCGGTCGAGGCAAGCGCGACGTTGTGATCGCGCAGCACGGTCAGCACGGTGATGATCGAGGGCTGCAGCCCGGCTTGGTGGATGGCTTGGGCAAGGATCTCGCGGTTCAGTGCCGTGGTGCTTTCGCCGCTGTCGTTGTCGAGGGCGACTACGATGCGGTAGCGCGGCGCGCGCCGCGCCTGGTGTTCGGCAATCCAAGCCTTGATCTCGTCGAGCTTGTCGCCCTCGGCGGGTCGTACGGCGCGCCAGATGCGGCCGGTCAGCCGCGCCAGCAGCTTGCCGCGACTCATGACCGATATCGGCGCCGGGACGGCAGCTGCCGCCGGTTCGATCTGCTCCAACGCCGAATAGAGGGCGTCCATATCGGCAAAACGGCGGTCGGGCACATTCTGCAGACAGGTCAGCACCAGCGTGGCGAAGCTCTCGCTCAGTTCCGGCCGATAGTGGCGCGGCGAAACGACGGCGCCCTTGATGCGGTTGATCACGCCGAGCACGCTGGTCGCGTCGGGGAAGGGCAGCTTCGCAGTGGTCATCTCGTAGAGCATGGTGCCGATCGAGAACAGGTCGCTGCGCGGCTCGTCGCGCACGCCGAAGAACTGCTCGGGCGCGATGTAGGCCGGTGAGCCCTTGGGTTCCTGGAAGGACTCGTAAATGAGGTCGGGCAGGTCGAGGTGGTTGGCCAGGCCGAAATCGATGATCCGTACTTCGCCGTCGCGCGTGATCATGATGTTGGACAGCTTGATGTCCAGATGCACGATGCGGCGGCGGTGCAGTTCGGCCATGGCGTGCACGATCTTTTTCGCCAGGGCGATCGCCTGCGCCTCGTCGAGGCAGCCCTGCTCGTGCATGTGGGTCCACAGGTCGGTGCCTTCGATGTAGTCCATCACGAGGTAGTGGTGCTCGCCGCCGATCTGGGAGATGGGCATGTAGGCGTGGGGAAAGTCCTCGAGATAGCGGGCGAGGCGCAGTTCGTTTTCGAAGGCGACCACGGCAACCGGGTCGGTGTCGAGTGTGCGGCGCGGTACCTTGAGCACGCACTGCCGGCCGTTCTCGTCGTGGGCGAGAAAGAGCACCGCCATGCCGCCCTCACCGATCTGCTTTTCGATGGTGAAGCCGTCGAAGTTGCTGCCCGGCTCGAACACCGAAGACTGTCCGGCTGTGTCCGTCATGGAAATCCTTCCCGTTGTTGCAGCCGGTCCCAGAATGGTCTGGGTTTAGGCAATTTACCCACGCGCAGCAAAAGTATCCTTGACGTCAGTGCCCAAGTCAAACGCCCCCTTTCATCTTACAGTCCGCGAGCGAGGCTGTAATCCGTCTGCCGCGTACGCGTTGCGACCAGAATCTGTTGAGCCAGCCCCGGCCTGAGTATTTCCAGGCCACAGGCACGAGCAGGCCCAGGAAGTCCCTTGTCATCAAAGGACGCGATGATGGAGGAGTCGATATACTCAACAACCGAATGGCATTGCGCCGTACGCCGCTGCTCCTGATACTATCAACCTGCCTGACTATCGTCGCGCCTTGCATCCGGGCGGTAACTGTTTTCAACGTAAAAACCTCAGTTGGACAGGCTGGAGTGGACTCACCCATCGGGTGAATGCCAATATCAAGACAACGTGATTTAAGATCATGATGTTAAAAACCAAATGAGCGGCCAACTGAGGTTTCCAGGTTCAATGCCAATGGGCGGCAGCCATCGCCCTGATGGGCTTTGACAGGATAAGCCGACGGCAAACCATCGGCGGAAATCATGATGAAAAATCGAATTGCGCAACTTTTTCTCCTCGTGCTGCTCTTCGCCCCTTGGCCCGCTGCGGCCAAGGGGCCGCTGCTCGCTTCCGCGGCCATTGCCACCGCCCATCCGCTGGCGACCGCGGCCGGGGAGGAAATGCTCAAACGCGGCGGCAATGCCTTCGACGCGGCGGTGGCGGTGGGGGCGGCGCTGGCGGTGGTGGAGCCCTACGGTTCCGGGTTGGGCGGGGGCGGGTTCTGGCTGTTGCACCGCGCGGCGGACGGCTTCGAGACCATGATCGATGGGCGCGAAACGGCGCCGGGCAGGGCCAGCCGTAACATGTATCTGGATGCTTCCGGCAAGCCGGTGGAGCGGGCTTCGCTGGACGGCGCGAAGGCGGCGGCGATTCCCGGCACGCCGGCGGCGCTGGCGCATCTGGCGCGAAAGTTCGGCAAGTTGCCCTTGAGAGTAAGCCTGGCGCCGGCGATCCACTACGCCGAAGACGGTTTTCCGGTGGACGAGCGCTATGTGGACCTGGTGGCGGGACGGGTGAAGCTTCTTAACAACTATCCGACCGCAGCGGCGATCTTCCTCGATCATGGCGCGGCGCCCAAGGTTGGCTGGGTGCTGAAGCAGCGGCAATTGGCGGAGACCTTGAAGGCCATCGCGCAGCAGGGTGCGGCGGGGTTTTACGAGGGGCCGGTGGCGCGGGAGCTGGCGGCTTCCGTCAGCGCGGGCGGCGGCATCTGGAGTGTGAATGATCTCAATCGCTATCGCGTGGTGGAGCGCAAACCCCTGAAGTTCACCTATCGCGGGGCGACTGTTACTTCCGCGCCGCCGCCTTCCTCCGGGGGCGTGACGCTGGCGCAGGCGCTGAACATCATCGAGCAACTGCCTTACGAGGCGGCAACTCCCGCCCAGCGGGCGCATTTCACGGTGGAGGCCATGCGCCGCGCCTACCAGGATCGCGGGCGCCATTTGGGCGACCCGGATTTCGTGCAGATGCCGCTGCAACGCCTGACCAGCAAGGACTACGCCGCCCGGCGCGCCGCCACTGTGGACCCGGAATGGAGTACCCCGAGCGGGCTGATGCCGGAAACGAAGGAAGGCGGCAACACCACCCATTTTTCCATCGTGGACCGGGAGGGCAACCGCGTGGCGGCGACCCTGAGCATCAATACCTTTTTCGGCTCCGGCTTCGTGGCGGGCAGGACCGGGGTGCTGCTCAACAACGAGATGGACGACTTCGCCACCCTGCCCGGGATGCCCAACGTTTACGGGCTGGTTCAAGGCGAGGCCAACGCCATCGCAGCGGGCAGGCGCCCCCTGTCCAGCATGTCGCCCACCTTCGTGGAAGACAAGCGCGGCGTGCTGGTGCTGGGCACGCCGGGCGGCTCGCGCATCATCAGCATGGTGCTGCTGGGGGTGCTGGATTACGTGCATCAGCCGCTGCCGGATGCGGCGCGCATCGTGGCTATGCCGCGCTTCCACCACCAGTATCAGCCGGACCGGGTGGAGCTGGAGCCGGGTGCTTTTTCGCCGGAGACCGTCAAGGAACTGGAGCTGAAGGGCCACGTGCTGCAGCCGGCTACCCGCCCATGGGGCAACATGCAGGCGGTATTCGTGGACGGGCGCCGCGGCCGTGCAACGGCGGCGAGCGACCCGCGTGGGGCCAGGCAGGGGCAGGATCCGCGCAAAATCCTGTATAATTCGCGCTTTACAAAGACAACAAGCACTTTCCCATGAAAATCACCTTTCTGGATTTCGAGCAACCCATCGCCGAACTTGAATCCAAGATCGAGGAACTGCGCTACGTCCAGGACGATTCCGCGCTGGATATTTCCGAAGAGATCAACCGCCTGCAGAAGAAGAGCCACGGCCTGACCAAGGAGATTTACGCCAAGCTTAACGCCTGGCAGATTTCCCAGGTGGCGCGGCATCCCCAGCGGCCCTACACGCTGGATTATCTTGCGGGCATGTTCACGGATTTCGAGGAACTGCACGGCGACCGTTCCTATGCCGACGACCCGGCTATCGTCGGGGGTTTCGCGCGCTTCAACGGCCAGCCCGTGATGGTGATCGGACACCAGAAGGGCAAGGACACCAAGGACAAGATCTACCGCAATTTCGGCATGCCGCGCCCCGAAGGCTACCGCAAGGCGCTGCGCCTGATGCGGCTGGCGGAGAAATTCGCCATTCCGGTGATGACCTTCATCGACACGCCCGGCGCCTATCCCGGCATCGGCGCGGAGGAGCGCGGCCAGTCCGAGGCCATCGCGCGCAATCTTTACGTGATGGCGGAGCTGCGCGTGCCCATCATCTGCACCGTGATCGGCGAGGGCGGTTCCGGCGGCGCGCTGGCGGTGGGGGTGGGCGACGTGACGCTGCTGCTGCAATATTCGACCTACTCGGTGATTTCGCCCGAAGGCTGCGCGTCGATACTGTGGAAGAGCGCCGAAAAAGCCTCCGTCGCCGCCGAGACGCTGGGAATCACCGCCACCCGCCTGAAGACGCTCGGGCTGGTGGACAGGATCGTCAGCGAGCCGCTGGGCGGTGCCCACCGCGACTACGACGGCATGATGCAGTCGCTCAAGAAGGTCCTGCAGGAGACCCTGCGCAGCCTCCAGGACCAGTCCGTCGACGCCTTGCTGAAAGCGCGTTTCGAGCGGCTGATGGCTTATGGCAAGTTCAAGGAAGCCGCGCAGTCCAAGTGACCTGGTTGCGCATGTAGAGCGCATCCTGAGGCGCACCATCATGCCCGGCCAAACTCTGGTGCCGGGCTTGAGCGGCGGTGTGGATTCGGTGGTGCTGCTGGACATCCTGGACCGCCTGCGCCAGCCTCTCGCTTTCATTCTCCGCGCCGTCCACGTCAATCACCAGATCAGCCCGAATGCCCCAGCCTGGGCGGAGTTTTGCCGCGAGCTGTGTGCTGCCCGCGGCGTGCCCATGGAGGTTGCCACGGTAGACCTGCGCGACCGCCGCGGCCTGGGCCTGGAAGCGGCAGCCCGGGCGGCGCGCTACCAGGTGTTTGCAGGGCAGCGGGCGGATTTCATTGTACTGGCGCAGCACCAGGACGACCAGGCCGAGACCCTGCTGCTGCAACTGCTGCGCGGCGCCGGCGCCAAAGGCCTCGCCGCCATGCCCGAACTGGGCACCCGGCACTCAGCACTCAGCACTCATTTATTGCGTCCCCTGCTCGAAATCCCCCGCGCCGACATCGAACGCCACGCACGCGACCACGGACTGCGCTGGGTCGAGGACGAAAGCAACCTGGATGTGTCCTGCGACCGCAACTTCCTGCGCCACCAGGTTTTTCCCGTGCTGGAGCGGAATTTCCCCGCCTATCGCACCACCCTGTCGAGATCCAGCCGCAACCTGGCGGAGGCGGCGCAGTTGCTGGAGGAACTGGCCCGAATCGACGCCCGCGCGGCGGTCGCCGAAGGGGTGCTGGATCTTGCCGCGCTGCGCGCCCTCAGCCCGGAACGCTGCAAGAACCTGCTGCGCCACTACCTCGCCGGGTTCCAGCTTGCCGTGCCGGCTGTGCGGCTGGAGGAAATTCTGCGCCAACTGAGCGCAGCGAGTGCGGACAGCAGTGTTCGGATTGCACTTGGAAGCCACGAATTGCGGCGCTTTCAGGACAAGGCGTGGGTGCGGCAGCGCGGCGTCGCGGTGGAAAAAAACCTGCGCTGGGATTGGCATGGCGAGGCGGAACTCCATCTCGCGCCGCTTTCCGGCGTGCTGATGTTCGACGCAGCGGCGCAGAGCGGCATCAGCCTGGGAAAGCTTCAGCGCGAGCCGGTGACGATCCGCCTGCGCCAAGGCGGCGAATCGCTGCGTCCGGACTGCCGCCGCCCCCGCCGCAGCCTCAAGAACCTGCTGCAGGAGGCTGGCATCCCCCCCTGGCAGAGGGAGTGTCTGCCGCTGCTATTCAGCGGGGAGAGTCTGGTTTTCGTGCCGGGACTTGGCGTGGATTGCGATGTTCAGGCGGCGGCCGGGGAGCCGGCGCTGTCGGTGCGGTGGGATACGGACAGGTTCTTCCCGGTTAGCGCGTAATGCGGAAATCGTAAAACTTCTCGTCGTCGTCCGCGCACACCCCGTATCCGATGCTTGTCCCATAGCGGAACTGGCAGCGCAGGCTGGCCCCGTCCGGGGAGCGCAGCAGCCCGTTGGCCAGCGTGCCGGTGGTGAGCAGCGGGTCCGACAGGACATCGCTGTCCAGCACGCCGCGCCGCGCGAAGCTGTGGCTCTTGAACAGGTCGTAGTCGTCGCTGGCCGGGGTGGTGCCCCACGTTCCGGAATAGGTCTTGCCGCCTATGGTGAGCTCCAGGGTACCGGAGTCGGAACTGGTTTGCTGGGCCACCCCGATCCCGATGGGAGTGCCGTCGCGCGGCGTCAGTGCAAGGTCGTAGGCGCAACCTGCGAGGGTCGACAGTGAAATCGTCAGGATAGCCAGGTGGCGCATTTGGTCTCTGCTCAAGGTTGGGATTTGCGGGTTCAATGTGCCGGTACCACGACCGCGCCTATCCCCAGGCTGCGTATCCTGGCCTGCGCCTGATCGGCTTCGGCTTTGCTTTGGAACGGGCCGACGTGTACCCGCGTTTCCGTATAGGATTTGATGCCGTTCTGCGCCAGCTTCGCCTGCAATGCCTGCGCGTTGGCGAAGTTGGAGAATACGCCGAGCTGCACCAGGTAGCCCTTTGGGGCTGCGGCTTCGGCGACGGGTTTCTCCGCCGGCATTGCCGCGGGCTTGGCCGGCGCTGCGGGGGCGGGTTGTTGCGGCGCGAGGGCCTGCGGCGCTGCGCGGGTCGCCGGCGGCAGCGCAGGTGCGGCGGTTTTTTCCGCCGGTGCGGCGCGCAGCTGGTTGTTGACGACTTTCGGCGGCGGCGGAGGTTCGGCGGGCAGGGCGGCCGGCGCCGGTTCCGGGGCGGGGAGTGCCGTGGCGGGAACCTCCGGCGGGGCTTCGACGACAGCAGGCGGGGGTGGCGCGATTGGCGCCGCGATCTGCGCGGCAGCGGGCTCGGTGGCGACCGGGGGCGTGGCGGTTTTTTGCCGGCCCAGAATGGTCAATACCGCCACAGCCGCCAGCACCAGCACGACCGCCACGACCAGGCGGCGCGTGGCGCGTTTTTTCAGTTCAGCGTGTTCGTGGTCGAGCGGTTGTTGTGCCATGTCCCCTGTTCCTTTCGCTGGCGTTATTGTGGCTGCGTTGCCGCTGGCACTTGTCCCGCCGTGCCCTTGAGAAACTCGTCGAACTCCAGCATGGAAATCTCTTCCACCTCAAGCCCTTTTCCGGTCGAGAGGCCGGCGTCGTACAAGTCCTGTTCCAGGTGATCGGGGGCGGGCGTCTGCTCGCTTGCCGGCGCGGCCCCGGTGCCCGCAGCGGGATTCGCATCCTGCGCATAGCGCGGCTGTTCTTCGAATTCGTAGTCAATCTGTTCCGGCCCGGGCTGGTCCTCGTAACCCATCTTGAAGCGCCAGAACACCGCCGGGACTTCGACCTCGAACTTGTCCTTGAGGAAGTGCCGGATCTGCGCTTCGAGTATGTTGGAGAAACGCAGCTTTTTCTGCGGCTCGGCCTTGATGAGCACGACCGGGCTGCCCTCGTACTCCAGGGTGTACACCTTGAAATTGGAGACGCCGCGGCTTTCCAGAAAGGCCCGCACCGCCTGATTGATCAAGGCCAGCGTGCTGCCGCCCAGCGTCGGTGGTTTCTGCTTCTTCAGGAACGAAAACATGGCCCGATTTTAACCCGTCATGAACCAGCCCGGAAGATTCTTTTGCGCGGCCGTTCAGCCGACGACGTCATACCCGGCGTCCGAGATGGCCGACTTGAATGCTTCGGCGCCCGTTTTTGCGGCATCGTAGCTGACGGTGACCAGGCCCTGTTCCAGCGACACTTCGACGTTGTGCACGCCGGCTATCGGTTCCAGCACGTTTTTGACGCTCCTCACGCAACCCATGCAGGTCATGCCCTTGACGTTGAGGGTGACGGTTTCCATGGCGCAACTCCTTTCGATTTGTGTGTCCTGTTAACGCGGCCGCCAGCGCCTGAGCAGCAGCGAATTGCTCACCACCGACACCGAACTCAGCGCCATGGCGGCGCCGGCGATGACCGGGTTGAGCTGGCCCAGGGCCGCGAGCGGAATACCCAGCACATTGTAGATGAAGGCGAAGAACAGGTTCTGGCGGATTTTGCCCAGGGTCGCGCGCGACAGGCTGATGGCGTCGCATACGCTCATCAGGTCGCTGCGCATCAGGGTGATGTCGGCGGCCTCTATTGCGATGTCGGAACCGGCGCCAATGGCGAAGCTCACATCCGCCGCGGCTAGCGCAGGCGCGTCGTTGATGCCGTCGCCGACCATGCCCACGATTTTTCCCTGTGCCTTGATGCGCGCAACCTCGTCGGCTTTGTGCTGCGGCAGCACTCCGGCGAGGTAGCGGGTGATGCCGGCCTCTGCCGCAACGGCCTGCGCGGTCGCCGGGTTGTCGCCGGTCAGCATGATGACTTCGATGCCCATGCGCTGCAGGCGCGCGACAGCCCGCACGGAGGTCTCGCGCAAGCGGTCGGCGATGGCGAGGTAGCCCAGCGCTCCCGCAGCGTTGCCCAATGCGACCACCGTTTTCCCTTGTGCCTGCAGTGCCGCGAACGCGCTTTGATCCACAGCCACGCCCTGCTCGGCGAGATACGCGGGCGAGCCCAGCCAGATCGTCGTGCCGTCGATCCCGGCGCACACGCCCTTGCCCGCAGCCGATGTGAATTGGGTCATGGAGCCGGGTTCGATGCCTGCCTCGCGCGCCTTGTCCAGCACCGCCTGCGCGAGCGGGTGCGACGAGCCTTGTTCCAGCGTTGCGGCGACACGCAGCAAGGCCGCTTCGCTCAAATCTGCGAGCGGCACGATGTTCACTACCTGGGGCCGGCCTTCGGTCAGCGTGCCGGTCTTGTCGACGATCAATACTCTGATTTTCTCCGCCCGCTCCAGCGCGGCCGCGTTGCGCACCAGGATGCCCGCCTGGGCGCCGCGCCCTGTTCCCACCATGATCGCGGTCGGTGTGGCAAGGCCGAGGGCGCAGGGGCAGGCGATCACCAGCACCGCCACGGCGCTGATCAGCGCCTGGGTGAATCCGGCGCCCAGCCACCAGGTCAGCGCGAAGGTCACGAGGCTGATGGCGACCACCACCGGCACGAAAATGCCGGAAATCACGTCGGCCAGCCGCTGGATCGGGGCCTTCGACCCCTGCGCTTCGTCCACCAGGCGGATGATGCCGGCCAGCATGGTGTGCGTGCCGACTCCGGTGGCGCGGCACTTGAGCAGGCCCTGCTGGTTCAGCGTGGCGGCGAACACCTTGCTGCCCGGCGCCTTGCCCACCGGCAGGCTCTCCCCGGTGAGCATGGCCTCGTTCACGCTGGAGTCGCCGTCCACTACCTCGCCGTCCACCGGGATGCTGTCGCCGGGACGCACCACGAAGACGTCGCCGAGCTTGAGGCTGGCGGCGTCCACCTCGACGATGGCGCCATCGCGCTCGACCCTGGCGGTCCTGGGCTGCAACTTGACGAGCGCCTCGATGGCGGCGGAAGTCCTGCCCTTGGCGCGCGCTTCCAGCAGCTTGCCCATCAGAATGAGGGTGATGACGGCGGCTGAGGCCTCGAAATACACGTGCTGGCCGGCAAGGCCAAATCCGGTGACCACCGCGCTGAACAGATACGCCATGCTGGTGCCCAGGGCGACCAGCACGTCCATGTTGGCCCCGCCCCCGCGCAGCGCATGCCAAGCCCCCGTGTAGAAGCGGCGGCCCACCCAGAACTGCACCGGCGTGGCGAGCAGCCACTGCAGCCAGCGCGGCACGAAATCGGCGTGCTGGCCGCTGACCATCGCGCCCATCTGCAACAGCAGCGGCAGGGTGAGCGCGGCGGAAATCCAGAACATGCGCAGTTCGCGCTGGTAGGCGGCAAAACGCCGCGCCTTCCCGGCGGCATGGCTCGCTTCCACGATTTCGTGGGCATCGTAGCCGGCCCGCCGCACCGCCGCGATCATCACGTCGACGCCGGCGCCTGTGGGGGATACGCGGATTCTGGCCTTTTCCGAAGCGAAATTGACCGTGGCCTCGATGCCGGGCAGTTTGTTGAGCACCTTTTCGATGCGTGCGGCGCACGCCGCGCAGGTCATACCCTCCAGCGCCAGTTCGAGTTGCCGCGAGGGGACGGCGTAGCCGGCACGGGTTACGGTGTGGACGAAATCGGCGGGGCACGCCTGCGCCGGGTCGTAGTCGATTTGCGCCTTCTCGCCGGCGAAACTGACCGCGGCGTGGACGCCCGGAAGCTTGTTGAGGCTTTTTTCGATGCGCGCGGCGCAGGCCGCACAGGTCATGCCCTCGATGGGCAACAGGATGCGATGGTCGGTGGAAGCGGACATGATGGTTTGCTCCGTTGGCAGGCAATGCTAGGCCCGGCCGCGGTGCTAGTCAATGCGCCGCGGCCGGGCCAGGGAGTCAGTCGCGCACCCGGTGAGGTCGCACCCGGGCAGGCAGGAAGGCCAGAATCAGACTTTGTTGGCTTGTCTTTAAGCCGGGCGCATCGAACGGGCCGGTTAAAGTTTTTTCCGGGCGGGACGATAGAGTGAGCAGGGCGCAAAGGGTTCGCCATTTTCGCGGAGGTAGCGGCGATGATTGGCAGGTACAGACTCGCAAGAAACGACAGGAAGGGTAGAGCATGCTTAAGACTATGACCATTCGAACAAAATTGATCAGCGGTTCCGTGCTGTCCGTGCTCATCATCTTGTGTCTGGCGGCGGTGAATTTCTACTCGGCGCGTCAGAGCATTGGGGCCTTGGCATCGGTCTACGAGAATCAGGTGCTGCCCGCCGCTTCGTTGCAGGCAACGGATTCGATGCTCAAGGAAGTGCGTTTCCGCATCGCGGGGGTGGTGCTCGACCAGATGACCGCGTTGGGCACCCTCAATCACCTGAAGGACGCGCGTGTCTCGGTGCCGAAAAACTGGGCGCAGTTCAAGGAACAGACCAAGGACAATCATTTCACCCCGGAGGGCCGCGAGCTGATCGAGAAAATCGACAAGCAGATGACTGCCCTGGAGCCTTTTTTCGAAAAGCTGGCAGCCGCCTACGCCGCCGACGACAAGCCGAAACTGACCGCTTTGCTTTCGGATGACTGGCCGCCCATCCAGAAAAAGTTGCTCAAGCCGTTGTCGGAACTGGTGCCGATCCAGGAAGCGGCTGCCAAATCGACCTATGAAGGCAGCGTCGCCGCCGGACGCAAAATGGTAATGATCGCCGGTATCCTGGCCGCGGCAAGCCTGATTGTGCTGATCGTCTTCACCGTTCAGATGGTGCGCAGCATAGCCAGGAACATCGCCGAACTGAACCGCGTGCTGGACGCGGTGGCCAACGGCGATCTCGGCATCAAGGCGGAGGTGTCCACCCACGACGAACTGGGGCAAATGGCGGACTCCCTCAACCGCACCCTGATGCAGTTGCGCAGCATCGTCAGTGGCGTCAAGCAGGCGGCAGACACGGTGACGGAGGCCGCGGGCAGGCTGTCCGCGGAGGCCAGCCAGGTGCTGGCGCGGGCTGAAAGGCAGTCGGACGGCGTCATGCAGGTGAGCGCGGCGATGCAGCAAAGCAGCGTTTCCGTCACGGAAGTGGCGCACAACGCCACGGGGGTGGAGAATGCCGCTGCGCAAACTCAGGCGATCGCCCAGGAAGGCAGCGACAACATGTCCAAGAGCATAGACGCGACTCGCCGCATCGAGGAGGCGGTCCAGTCTTCCAGCGCCACCATCAACGGGCTGTCGCAGTCGATAGACCGGGTCGGCGAGATTACCAAGGTGATCAAGGATATCGCCGACCAGACCAATCTGCTGGCGCTCAATGCCGCCATCGAGGCGGCGCGTGCCGGCGAGCAGGGCAGGGGCTTCGCCGTGGTTGCTGACGAGGTGCGCAAGCTGGCCGAACGCACTGCCACCAGCACCACCGACATCGCCAACATGGTCGAATCGATCAAGGGCGCATCCGGCGCGGCGGTGGATGCGATCAGCAAGATCGAGCGCGAGGTGGGCGCGGGCGCCGGCTACAACCGCCTGACCGGCGACACCCTGCGGCGCATCGTCGAGGCCGCCGTCGGCGTTGCAGACTCGGCGCACCAGATCGCCGGCGCGGTGCAGGAGCAGTCCGCCGCGAGCGAGGACATCGCGCGCAACATGGAACGCATCTCCGCACTCACGGAAGAGAACAACGACAGCATCAAGCAGGTGGGTGGCGCCGCCAGCGACATGGCCGGCACCGCCGCCGAACTGCAGCGGCTGGTGGGCCAGTTCAATATCGCCGGCTAGTCCTGCCGTGTCAAATCCATCCTAAAACGGCTATTGGACGCAGATGAAAGCCGATAAATGCCGATAACACATGGTGTTATTGACATTCACATTACCACCCGGAAGGTGAGTGGCAAATTGTTTGTAGTGCTTGGACTCATCAGCGTTCCTGATTAGCCACGAAGTTCAGTTGATACCCGTAGGAGCGGCGCCCTCGCCGCGAATAGCGGTAACATGGAGAAGCCCGGTACATTTTTCGCGCCGAGGGCGGCGCTCCCACAAGGTTTTCTCGCCCAAAAAATCGTGGCTGAGTTTCGTGGCTAATCAGGTCAGCGTTTATCTGCTTTTATTAGCGTCCAACTACTTTTTTTAGGTTCAAACCTCACCATTTCAGAAACACTTTCCCCAGCCCCAAGCCAACGATGACTATGCCGATCATGGGAAGGTAGTGCCACTGGACGATGTGCACGATTGAATCCGTTTGTTCGGAAAGCCTGAGCGCGAGCGCGCCGATGCTGAAGGCGCAAAGCAGTGCGATGCCGCCCGCCAGCCTGGGGTGCGTGCTGGCGAAATTTCTCATCGAGTGCAGCATCCAGGCCGCCGGCAGCAGGGCGAAGGAAGCAATGCACAGCAGGCATTCCGCGCCGTGCCCGGGTGGGGCGCTGGGCGGGCTGTCGGCTTGCCACGCCAGGAATATCGCCAGCACGCACAGCGCGAGCGCCAATACCGGCGCGAATGCCACCACGCGCTTCTGGTGCAGGTCTGGAAACGCCAACAGAGCCGCGCTGAGGAAGGTCGCGACAACGATACCGGCCAGCAACCCAATCTCTGCAACGAACAAGGACGACTGGAGCTTCAGCATGAGGTCCGGGCGCAGGCCCAGGTACATGACCGCCAGCGCGACGTAGATAGCGCCGCCCGCCATCCATTTGACGGACTGCGCGAACGGATGGGGCGCCGGCTTTACAGGTGCTGCATCCTGAACGAGTGCTTCGATCAATTCTTCGGTATTGCCCATCAGCCCCCCAACTTCTTCCTCAGTATCCTGTATGCGCGGTGCGCGGCGACTTTGACCGCGGACTCCTTCATGCCGATCTTCTCCGCCACTTCCCTGGCTGTGTAGCCTTCCCGATGGATCATCTGCAGGATGGCCGCCTGTTTCTCCGGGAGTCTGTCGATCTCTCCTGCTATGGATTCGTAGGTGAGGGCGGATTCGGTTACATGCCCGGGTAAAATATCTTCCACCTCGGATAGCTCGACGGCCTGCCGCAGGTGGTCGGCGTAGTGTGTGCGCAGATGGTCGAGCAGCCGAAATTTGGCAATGGCCAGCGCCCAGGGCCGATAGGGCCGCTTGCCGTCGTATGTATGGCGGGCTTTGTGGATGGACAGCAGGATTTCCTGCAACAGGTCTTCCACCGCGTCGCTATGGCTGAGGCGCCTGGCCAGGAAAGGCCGGAGCAGCCGCGCAGTCGCCTGCAACAAATCGGCATAGGCGCGCTGGTCGCCGGCCAGCGCAAGTCGCATCAGGGTTTCGAGGTCTGCCTTTTCATCCATTACCAAACTACCTGTAACCTTTTTACCGGTTCTCCCGAATTCATGTTCAGACACGGCAACAAGCGACATCCGGGCACAGGGTATTTTAGACTTGCGCCTGGTTTTTAAACTACTTACTTTGCGCTGTCATTCGCTTCGCCACGGCGGGCTTGTCGAGCGAATCTGGCAAAGTGGAATTACTTGAGGCAGGGAACATGGACAGGCGATCATTTATCAAGCTGGCGACAGGCGGGGCGGGTGTCTTGTTGTTGCAGGGATTCATCGGCACACAGAGAGCGGCGGCCGCACCAGATCGCATAGGGAAAGTCTCCAAATCCAATGCCGAGTGGAGGAAAGAACTCACGCCCGAGCAGTATTCCGTGCTGCGCGAGGAAGGTACCGAGCGCCCCTATTCAAGCCCGCTCAACCATGAAAAGCGTGCCGGCACGTTTGCGTGTGTCGCCTGCGGACTGGCGCTGTTTCCGTCCAAATACAAGTTCGACAGCGGCACCGGCTGGCCGAGTTTTTACGATGTCCTTCCGGGTGCCGTCGAAACTTCTACCGACTACAAGATGATCTTGCCGCGCACCGAATATCACTGCGCGCGCTGCGGCGGCCACCATGGGCATGTCTTCAAGGACGGCCCGGCGCCCACGGGTTTGAGATACTGCAACAATGGCGTGGTGCTGAAATTCATTCCCGACAAGGCATAGTGCCTGCTTCACCTGCATGAATCGCGCAAGCGAACCAATTCAACCGCTGACGAGGGCATCATCCATGCACACCCGTTTTGAAAAAAGAAGTCTTCTCGCAAGACTCGTAGTCTTGACTGTTTTCATGTCCGGGCCAGCGATGGCCGACGGCCAGAGTTCCCGCCTGCCGGACCCGCTCGAGGATATGCCCGTCGCAAAAGCTTCGGGTCAGCAAACCGCCGTATTTGCCGGGGGCTGTTTCTGGGGCGTCGAGGCGGTGTACCGGCACGTCAAGGGAGTGATCAGCTCGACCTCGGGCTACGCCGGGGGTTCGGCCAAGACCGCCGACTACCAACAGGTCAGCAGCGGCACGACCGGGCATGCCGAGGCGGTGCAGGTGGTCTACGATCCGGCGCAAATTTCCTACGGCCAACTGCTCAAGATTTTCTTTTCCGTAGCCCACAACCCCACCGAGCTCAACCGTCAAGGCCCGGACCACGGCACCCAGTACCGCTCGGCGGTTTTTGCTACCAGCGACAGCCAGCGGCAGATTGCGCGTGCCTACATCGACCAGATACAAGCCCTCTACAAAGCGCCCGTCGTGACGCAGATCGGCCCGCTGCAAGCCTTCTATCCGGCTGAGGCCTATCATCAGGACTATCTGGCGCGGCATCCCACCCAGCCCTACATCGTCTACAACGACCTGCCCAAGCTCGACCACCTGCGCGAGCAGTTTCCGGCGCTCTACCGGTGAGGCTTCCCCGCTTCGAAATCGGCTGTCGCCATGGCATGGCCGCCGCGATGATCGCGTTGCTGGCGCAGGCCCCGGCGGCCAACGCAGAGCCCTGCCGCAAGGACAGCCCGCCGCACAAGGTGGCGCTGGTCGAGCTCTATACCTCGGAAGGTTGCAGCAGTTGCCCGCCTGCGGATCGATGGTTGTCCGCGCTCGTGAGCAAGCCCGGGGACGATGCGCTTGTAGCGCTCGTGCTGCATGTCGATTACTGGGACTACCTCGGCTGGCGCGACCGTTTCGCCAGCCCGGTGTTTACCCAACGGCAGAACACGCTGACCAAACTCGGCAGGTCGCAGTTCGCCTACACGCCCGAGGTGTTCCTCGGCATGCAAGAATTCCGTGGCTGGCACAAACCAGCGGACGTCGACAGCGCGATCCGGGCGATCAACAAGCTTCCCGCTCAGGCCGACATCACGCTCAGCCTGCAGGCCGGCGCCGGCGCCAGGGAGCGCGTGGTGCATGCGATATTCCGCCTCAGGCCGGGCACCGCGGCGCCGCAGGCCCAGGGCTTTATCGCGATCTACGAGGACATGCTCAGCACCGCGGTCGAACGCGGCGAGAACCGGGGCGCCACGCTGCGGCACGAGCGCGTGGTCAGGCAGTGGCTCGGGCCCCTGCCGTTGCAGCGAGGTGCTGCCGACGTGCTCCGCACCATCGCCATTCCGCCCGAATGGCAGGCCGATCATCTGGGGGTCGCGGCGTTCGTGGAGGATCCTTCCGCAGGCGTGGTCCTTCAAGCCAGCAGCCTGGAAGGCTGCCGGACTCCGGGAGGGTAAAATAATGGGAGCCGGCACCGAACTGGTTCACCCCGCATGGCTGCGTGCGACGCACTGGATCAACGCGGTTGCAGTGGTGCTGCTCGTCATGAGCGGCTGGCAAATCTATAACGCTTCCCCGCTCTTCGCTTTTCGCTTCCCCAGGGAAATCACCCTTGGGGGGTGGCTCGGGGGCGGTCTGCTTTGGCATTTCTTCGCGATGTGGATTGTGGCGGCAAACGGCCTGCTTTATCTGGGCGCGAATCTGGCGACCGGGAGGTTCAAGCGCAAATTTCTCCCGCTTCGTCCAAAAGACGTGCTGGCCGACTTTCTTGCGGCGTTCAAGGGCAAGCTTCAACACGACGATCTGCGGCGCTACAACGGGCCTCAGAAGCTCGCCTACCTGTTTCTCGTTGTGGACGTCGTTGTGCTTGTTCTGTCCGGCCTGGTCATCTGGAAATCCGTGCAGTTTCCGCTGCTGCGCGAACTGATGGGCGGCTACGACTCAGCCCGCGTCGTGCACTTCGTGGCGATGTCTGCGCTGGTCGCCGTGGTGGCCGTTCATGTCGCGATGGTCGCGCTGGTTCCGCGAACCTTCATGCTGATGATACGTGGACGTTGAGGGGATCAAGATGCGTACAGACAAGAAAATCCTGGCGCTGGACGAGCCCGCCATCGTAAGGGCCGCACTGGAGGAGCTACCCCTCCCATCCCGACGCCTGTTCATGAAACGCGGCCTCACCCTGGGCGGGCTGTCGCTGCTGAGCGGGTGCGCCTTGACCGGCCAAGGCTCGGTCGAGCGCGCGCTGATGAAAGTCTCGCGCTTCAACGACAAGGTGCAGGCCTGGCTGTTCGACCCCAACCGCCTCGCGCCCACCTATCCCGACTCGATGATTACCCGCCCCTTTCCGTTCAATGCCTTTTACGGCCGCGAAAAAATCCCGCACGTCGATGCCGATTCCTACCGGCTGGAACTCAGCGGCATGGTTGCGGACAAGCGCGACTGGACCCTGGACCAGCTATACAAGCTGCCGCAAACGAGCCAGGTCACACGCCACATCTGCGTCGAAGGCTGGAGCGCGGTAGGCAAATGGGGCGGCGTAATGTTCTCGACCTTCCTCAAGCGCATCGGCGCCGACCTGTCGGCCAAATACGTCGGCTTCAAGTGCCAGGACGACTACTACACCAGCATCGACATGCCCACGGCTCTGCATCCGCAGACTCTATTGGCATTCACTTACGACGGTCAGACCCTGCCGCCGGAGTACGGTTATCCGATGAAATTGCGCATCCCGACCAAGCTCGGCTACAAGAATCCCAAACACATCAGCGCAATCTTCGTGACCAACGTCAACCCGGGCGGCTACTGGGAGGACAAGGGTTACAACTGGTTCGGGGGGTGTTGAGTCGATGGGGTCCACCATTCTGACCCTGGCGCCTGCTAGCGCCTGGATCTTTCTCCCGTGAGGCTTCAGTTGATTTGACGATATGTGCCATCGGCCTGTTTGACCTCTACCTTTCCGGTAAAGGCATCGGAAATGGTATCCGCACCGGTAGCAGCACAATTGGCGACGGTCTGCATCGTTGTTGATCCTTGGGTAGATATGGTGATAGGGGGGCTCACGGCAATAAGCCCGGTTGACTGCATCGCGGTTACAGAAGATGCCAGTTGTGTAGAAATGTCGTAACAAATGTCGTAGTTGATAGTCAAACTGGCATAGTCAGATGTCGCATTAGTGATGCACGATGTACCGCTTACCATGGAAGCACCAATTGCCTCAAACGGGTTAGGCACGCCGGGCATGTTGAATGTTATGCCGCTCATGTGACTTGATGCCGTCGTGTTTGTAACAAGAACATTGATACCAGTTGCTTGCGGTGCAGATGGCGTACACATACCCGCAGTCGGTACGGCGATGCAGCCGGCTGTTGTGATAGTGACCGTATTTCCTGATTGGGAATAATTGATTCCCGCCGGAGCTGTTGTTGCGTCACATGCTGCGCCACTTCTTGTTGTTTCCCAGGCAACAATGGCATTCTCGTAATTCGCCCCTGGGCCAATTTCAGTCAATGCATTGTTGGTATACGGCCCCAAAATGTAAATCACACCAGAGGCATCAATCCCTAAATAGTTTCCGCTGTTTGAGTAGTAGCGATAGTTGTATAACTTGTTCAGATATGTAATTTGACCAGCTTGGGGTGGTGCGGGGAAAAGGCTGGGATAATTTGCTTCCGCATAGGCGAATACACGATCATCGGAGATGGCAAAAACCGTTGTGGGGATCATGGCAAGCAACAGCAGGGCGATCAGTCTTTTTAAAGCATGCATGACTATATCCTCCTCAAATAATTAAATTATAGAAAGAGACTCACTAAACCGCAAACGCAAAAGGGCGGGGGTCCAAAATGGCGCAAACAAAGTGCGGGGGTCAGGTCTAAACAAAGGGCAGGGGTCTGGAATAGGATGCATTTCACTCGCCGCCCCTGACAACTTTCCCCACCGTCGTGAAGTGTACCCCAAAGTAATCGGCGATTTGTTGGTAAGAATACCCACCCGTCGCATAAGCCGCCACGATGGCTGCATTTCTGCCAGGCGTACGACTTTCGATTTCGGCTAATGGCGGCGGCGAAGAAAATGCGAAGAACCGAAGAAAATGGGGACGGAGCCCAATGGCACTAACTTAAGAAAAATATCTTACCGATCACTGGGATAGGAGGTGGCTGAGAGCCTCTAGCGTTATCATTTGGGTGTCGAATCCATGATGCATAACGCGAAAGGGTCAGCCACCATGAATAATAGCAAAAAAGGGCATCTTGCCGAACAGGTACGGCGGTTGCGGGCACGATTTGTACAATCGGTTGGCTCGGTGTTGGGCAATGTCCTGCCTGCAAAGTCGCTGAAGCGGTGGATACACGAAGAGTGCGGCAACTACCGGCAACGCATCTACAGTCCGTTGCGGACACTCACGCTGTTTATCGAACAGGTATTGAGCGAGGATCACAGTTGCCAGGATGCTGTGGCACGGGGCTTGAGTGATCTGGTATCGCATAAGCAAGCCCCGTGCAGTTTGAATACGGCGGG